>Ga0065711_1046071_pt1 | contig 13113 bp, 8 predicted proteins | sample Hoacrofraction12_FD_59098 | JGI IMG/M metagenome (GOLD analysis project Ga0065711, IMG submission 59098) | Hoatzin crop microbial communities from Cojedes, Venezuela - Epithelial fraction 12 v2 (version 2) | ecosystem: Host-associated > Birds > Digestive system > Esophagus > Crop | place... | reverse complement strand
CCCGCCCTTCGTGCTTTGCTGAAGAGGAGCATTTGTGCCTGACCCCGTGTCCAGACCTTCTGCGCCTTTCTATGGAGTTATGGTGGGGTTGGTCACCCCCAGGGGGAGTAAATAAACAGCACGGCTGCCCTGCTTGCTTTATTCCCCTGCCCCATTTCTTTTTTTTTTTCCCCCCCTCCTAAGTCACTGAGTTGTTTTCTTTTGACGTGGCTGGGTTTGGAAGCGGTGAGGGTAAAGCCGCTCTTCAGCAGGAAGTCAACACGGCCTCCGAAGTCTCGCCTGTGTTTTACAGCTTGGGTTGAGCACTGGCGCAGGCGGGCTGGGTGGCCGAAGCGCCCTGTAAACACGGGGCGTTTAAACCTTGCGAAATCCCCGAGGTGGAGGCGATGCAGTCAGTGTTTATTGATGGAGTGGGAGGGGATGGTGAGACAGCTGAAGTGCTTTACCCAGGGCCATGCAGGAAGTGAGTGATGGCTCAGGGATTAAAAAATGGGAACTTGCAGACTGCTGGGCCCAAACTTTGAGAGCAAACTGTGCTATTTCACTGTTTTGCGGAATCTGTTTTTATTTGGTTCAGACAAAAACACGTTTGTTGTACTCTTGTACAAATACAGGTGCAGAGCTCACTCCCAAGTGCGTGTAATTCCAGGAACATAAACACGAGTGTACCAGAGCTGCCGTGTGTACACAGCGATTTCCATAGAGAGCAAACACAGAGCCCTGGTTCCGAGGCATTAATTGGGGATGAAATAACGTTTGGTCTTTTTGGCATTGTTTTGCACTGTGTTTCAAGAAATGTGGTTTGTGCTGTTCGAAACAGTTTGGGCTTGTGCGTTCAGGACAGTCGGTAAAGCGCGTGTCTTCACGAGCTGAGATGCTGAGCTGGCCTGGAAAGCTGCGTGGCGTGACCCTATACACTTGTATTGATCTTCGAGGGACTCTGGGGCTGTAAAGATTTGTCTGTGAGAGTCCTGTTGCAGGGCCAGAGATTTTACTTTCTTCATACAGTTAAAAGGTTCCAGTGTGCAGTTCCTTCAGGGTCCTCATTGGGTTTGCCAACCAGACTTGGATTAGGAGTTTTTGGGACTGTGCTGTGAAGGCCCTGGGCATGTTTTCAGCCCTCACCCAATGAGTGGTGATGCTGTGCCAGCAGAGTGTCCCAAATTGAGCTTTCTTTTATTAAGTACTCTGCAATGAAGCCAGTATGTTGTTAGCGTACCCTCAAACATCTGGGGACTCTGTTCTGTTTTGGCATGTGAGGGTAAGCTAGCTTCATAGGTGGTAAAATTCTTATTTTTTGTTGAACATGGTGTTTATAGCTTTCTAATAGGAACAGGTATTTGCAGCTGTTGTATACTGTATCCTGAGTATTTCTGAAAATCGAGGGAAGTGGAAGCAGCCAGACATCTTAATGTGGCGCTCTGATTCAGGGGTCTGAACTGCAGAAATATGCTTATGTATAGGATGAAAAAGGGAAAGAAGAGAAAATACAGCTGAAGAAGAAATTAGTTCTGTAAGACAAGATTTGGGAGCAACAGTGAATGAAAAGGCCTTAAATAGTCAGAGGATATAAAAAAGAAGTGGGTGGAGGAAAAGAAACTGTTAGAAGCTGCTTGAACCTTTAAACTGGGTTTCTTTTCCTTACTCATACAGTCTTTTAAAATTTCCTGAGCTTTTTTCGTATTAAAATCTAAGGACAGAACAACCCTATGCCAAGGCCTGTGAATAGGAAGGCAAAGTTTGTTTTTCTTAATATATCTCGCCACCTGGAGCAGCCAAGGCAGGATTGCCTGTTCTTGGATGGTATAAATGTGTCTGGCGGAGTAAACTTGGCTTTGGACTCTTCCCCGTGCCGTGTGTTATTTTTTTTTTCCTTATGACTGTACGTACACAATACAGAGAGAAGCTGTTGGTCTGTGGTGTTCTGTGAACACTGATTTATTGGAAGGACTGTCTGCAGGTTTTTTTCTGCTGATTTATTAGAAGTAGCTCATAGTTTAATCAAAGCTGAAAGAAATGGGTGCAGAGGGAAGTCTTTTCCCTTACGGCTCTGATGGCTTTTCCTGTGTAGGCATTTTCATTGCTTTATTGCAGTTGGTTTCTGCTACAGTAAGTGTTAAGGGACAGTAATTCACATATTTGCTTGGGGTAAAAACAGTTACGCATGTAAGTTGCTTGGGTTTTGGCTTAATGGCTTTTCTTGCAAAAAAAAAAGGCTTTTAATAAGAGTGTATTTTAACCTCTCTGTTTACTGGGGAATGCGTGTTTCCATTTGCTTGTTGCATAAGCTCTGAGCATTTTGTCTTGGCAAAAGTCATGGGACAGTTATTGAAGATCTTTCACGTGATTGTTAAATGTCTATCAGAAAAATGAAATAGCAACGGAGAAATAACGATTATTCCTGAAATAATTTTAGGAGGCGAGCTTTATGTAATAGTTGAGTGAAATTTTCATTTTTAATTCAGGATGCGTAGAGTTGAGTTAGTGAACGTGCGCTGAAGGGACTGTTTTCGTCCTATTACTCCTCAGTCGTTCACTAGGAAAAACAGAGCCCTGTTAGCCGTTTGCCCGGGAGGGGATCGTCAGCTTCATGGGACTGGAGGGAGGCAAAAATGTTTTATCTTTTTTTTTTGTTTTTCCTTAACAGCTATGGCTGTTGCAAAAATGCTGTGAAAGCTTCCTCGGCTGGGGCTTGCGGGGCCGAGGAGAGGCTGTTTACTTTTCTAGAGACGAGCAAGTTCTGGTGTGTGATGATGGAAGGCTGGCTTCGCTGTTGGCGTCAGCAGGAGGGGTTGAGAGTTAGGACGCAGAAGGAAAGGTGTCTAGAAGAAGTGGCTGGTAGGTCATTACCTGCTGCCTGTGATTATAGCTTTTGTCGGGATTTCTTTCGCTTAGCGTGTTGCTCAGGGGGCAGTCGAGGGGTTACAGTTTGCTTCTGTTCTCGGGTTGCCGCTCCGATGCACCTGTGTTTCCGTGAAACACCAGGTGCTGGACTCTAAGGTGCTGCTGAAACCAAAGGTGTTCTAAAGTACGAAGTGAGAACGGAACAAACTTTATGGAAAAAGTGGTAGCTTTTTAAATCTTTCGAAGAAAGAGATATTTTGGGGATTTTATTTTTTCGCATGAAGGGTTTGGATCCGGAATGGCAGGGAAGCATTTCTGGGCTGCTTAAATTAGCCTTCCTGTGCAGTTGAAGGCTGCTAAGTCTGTGTCGCTGAAGGAAGAACTCTTCAGGTAGAATGATCTTTGAGGAAGGAGCGACCTTCAGAGGTAAGATCCTCCTTGTATTTTGAAATAATAAGCTGGAAGTAAAGCACAGAAGAATGTAAATTTTTTCCGACTAAAGCTAAACATCACTAAAGTGATGTTCGAGTAGAGGCACGAAGGTTGTAAACTGATGCGGTGACATGGTCAGGAGCTTGCAAGCCTTTTGTATTTATTATTTTGCCCACAGAATGGGTCATACAGCATTGCAACTGTTGGTGGGACATCAGTTTAAATATGCCACACTTTATAGAGGATAAATGTTATCACAAGGAAGAGTGGATCTGATGTTCACAGTCAGGTCCTTTACGGGCTGTTTGTTTCTCATCCGTCGAGGAGAATTTGAGACTGGTTGGCTGAACTGTTCAGAGCTGTTTCCGCAGGTCAGGAAGCAAAAGTTTCACACAGCTCAAATACAAACAGAGTCTGAGATAAGTGGGTAGCTTGCAGGGCAAGAATTAATTGGGCCCTCATTAATCCAAATTTTGCTGGCACCTCATTGAAGTTAAACATGACGTTCTGACTTGTCTTCAGGGAACTGTCTAGAAGAAAACTGATCCTGTAGTAGGTTCAGTAGCTTCCTATTATATCCTGTGAGATCTGTGGATTGGGGTGTTTCTTCGAGATGTGTTTATTTATCTGCTGTGCCTGAGACACATGAGATCTTTACATTAATTTTTTAAACTGTTGCACTTGTTTGATGCTATTGTGCACCCAGCTGGATTCCTGATTCCACGGGTTCCTGTACATCTTCCTTCAGTTAAACTGCTGCTGCTTTGCAAATACTCTCTATGTTGCACTTCTTTCTTTTGATACCATTTCTTCTCTTTGTACGTTGTTGCATATTTAATGTTATCATTTGTTTGTAACAAAGTTAGTAATTTTCCTCTTTTTTGTCTAGATCAAGATGGAGACTTGTCGGGCACAATTTCACTTGTTATGACACAGTGTTGTAAAAGAATAAAAGACACAGTTCAAAAACTGGCCTCTGATCATAAAGATATTCACAGCAGCGTATCCCGAGTTGGAAAAGCCATTGATAAGGTATTTATACTGTGGTTTGATTGTATTATTGCATATATTCTGTGATGCGTACTCTGCTTTCCAAAATTTGGTTTTATGCTACAATTATTCTCAACTAAATCTTTCTGTCAACTACAGAAGCATAGGCTTTGGGCAGAGGCAGGACAGTGGGCTGTACAATACTTGCTTTCAGAACTTGTTGTATACAGAGTATTCCTACTGGGGCAGCTTAGATCTCTTAATTTCCGAGAGAACATGCCCCGTAGATATTACTAGACTTAGCATGTGTTGTATCAGTTTAGCAAATTGTTTACTTCAGTATCTGTCTCAATAAGAAATACTGGGTTTTAATATATATGTATTGCATTTCTAGTTAATTGTCAGCAGCAAATAACTCAAAAGTGGTGTTGTGTTCTAGAAGGCAGTATAAAACCAGATTTTTTCGAAGAAAGACATTTTGTACTTATTTCAGGTGTGTTGTTGGTTCTTAGGGCTTAGTTTTATAACATGCAGTGTTCTCCATGCGAGTGGAGTAGATTCAGCTTCTCGTAGTATCTGTGTCTGTGCCATAAGAAGTAATGAGGTAGGGTAGCTTGTCTTTGAAGCTTTGCACGTGAGACATTCTTATATGAATTCCAGGTTCAAGAATAACTGGGATCTGAATATGTTTTGGTAGGTAGCTATTGACCATTGTTTGAAAAGATACTAAAATTCTTTTCTTTTGTGGTAAGTGGTGCTACATGTATACTTTCAGGTCATGCTTTTCTTCATCTGGAGGTTCTTTCGTATAAAGTAGTTCTGTATACAGGGAGTCTTGTACTTGCCTTTTTGGACATTCTTATGTGATAGTTTCATATCAGAATGTGCTTATGTTGATAGGGTCTAAACATTTGGTCTGAGGTGCACGTTATGATCTTACTAAGACACTAGTAAAGGAGTCTTTTCATCTGGATGAAGACATTTGCAGCATTACAGAATACTTGTTCATCCTTTGGGAATCTCATTTAAACTGTTAGTAATGATAAGCTGTTAAAGCATAATTTAACAGTAGTGTGATGAAAAGACAAAGTAGGTATTGCTCCATTATTAGACAGAATATCTGTGCAACTAACATTTTTTGCTTGTGTCTGTGGCTGACCATCATGGAGAGCTCAAACTTTGTACTAACAGCTTTAACGCAAGCGTCACTGTTGTCCAAAGCTTAAGGACGCATCTGTCTCTAATCCTTGCTGCTGTATCTAAACCAATTAACTAGAGTACAATTCCATCCTTATTACTGGCTTGAAGCCTGAAATAAATCTATGTAATCTTGGCCTGAGCTTGAAACTTTCCTATTCTGCTTCAGCAAGTGGACTTGGTAAAAGTAAGGTTTCGGGTTTGGCTATGCCTTTTGCATTTAAATACTCTGAGGTAGAGCAACCCTAGGTCCTGTACAGAGGATGTGAATATTCAATGGAAATTGGTGATGGTATTTCTTAGAAGCCAAAGAAAGCAGCACTTGCAAGCTTAATAGAGTTTAGACTTGAGTCTAATCTCCAAATAGCTGTTTCAATTGTCACGTGCATAGTTTTTCCAGTTTTGTTTCTGTCCCGCTGTCTGAAGTTTATCTAGTATTTTTATTTGAAGAAGGATAGCTGTGAACAAAAGCATTTTTTAAATTTCAAGTGTACGGTTTTGTGAAATAGTAGAAAGGATACTTTGTCAGAAGTAGGATACCCTGTGTCAGAAGGGCTGTTTCAGCCAGGTGTTCAAAAATGAGCTCAACTTGCTGTATTCAGTGTGCTCATTCCTCAGGATTTTCAGTCTTGCTTAGTGTCTGCGATGTTTGCTTCAAAAGACCAGAAGCAGTGGGGACTGCGTGAGTCCCCAGTCCTGCTCGTAATGAAGGAAGTATTTTTATGAAGGTCAGAGCGTCGGTTAGGATTGACTCCTTAAATATGGACTTTGTTGGACTTTTTTTTTTAATGCAAGTAGTTTGAATTTTATTAGTTTTCCCTGACTGTAGTATCTTACGAGAACTAATTTAAAATATACCCTGAAGTCTTGGCCTGTTTATCAGATAAAGATGTGTAATGTTTAAATCCAGGTGGAATTTAGTGCTTCCCTGGACAGTGACATTTGAAGGAAATCTTCCATATGTACTTAATGTGATTTCCCTGGGCTGCTGGCAAATACGCTTGAAACCTGTCAGCAAAGTCATTGAGGGCATGCGAGTCCCTTAGCCTGTCGAAATTGCCCTCCCCCCATTCCTTCCCCATAATATACTTAAGCTTAAACCAATAGAAGTAATTAAGTGTAATTGATGTGGTGAATTGATTCTCAACACATTCTGGGCAAAATACTACTGCTTCCTAAATAAAATGCTCGTTCGAATTTAAAGAAGCACAACCCTTGATTCGAGTTTTGTTTCTGTCACATGTAAATCCTCATTCCAGCGTTTTTCATGGTTTATTTTATAGATGGAATAACAGCTCCAGAACACTGCTTGTGGTCTTCCTAGCTCTATGTGCTCAGGCACAGATGATTGTAACTCATTATTTTATTGCCTGATTTGAGATTGGGAAACATGCTGTAATTGGTACCAATTTTGTGTGATGTGTCCAAGGGATGGCTGTTGTTACACGTAGAATCAACAAACTTCCTGCTTAACAAGCTTGGATTTTGAAAGAACTTGCTGAATTATCTGCTTGTGGCAAATTTCAGGTTAAATTTCTTATTTCCACTGTTGAGGCAGGGTTGTACCTACATGTAAAGTTTAGTCTGTTGGTTTTTGAGTTAGTGTAGTCGTTGCTTACGAATTTGGATGTGGCCTGGATTTGTCTGCCTGTGGAGTTCACAGCTCCTAAACATTTGAAAAATGAAGTTCAAATCTGGCATCAAATATAAACCATGTTAATGTCTGAAATGCCAAAACTTTTGTGTGTTGCTTTTTAGTTAGCAGTTCCTGGAAAGCTTGCCTAATAAGCTAGACCTTTTTCGTAGTATTTCTGGATGGATTACATGCTTCTGTGGCATGAAGCGTTACCCTTTCTTCCAAAAAGCATTTTCTCCTTTGAAAGGAAATGTTTGCATCCAGGGTGTTTTTTTTTTTTATTGTACCAGCATTTGCTCTGCTTCCAGAACTCATCATGTCACTGTTGTTCAGCAGGTTGTTACCAGGTAGCTCGCTCATCAGTCTCCCTGTAAATCAATCACTCTTCTGGAATGGTTTGAATTCATCTCAGAGTGTTTTTGGTGGGGCTAGTAAATGTTTTCCCTCTAGCAGCGATCTGTCTGAGCAGTGGTTAAATGCCTGCCTTCAGGAAAGTAAGTGGAGTAAATGGTAGCTCCTTCCATTTTTATCTCTGAATTTTAAGCCTGTTTCTAAAGGGTAAACATTTGAATCCAGTCTTTCTTTTGGGGAAGCAGACTTTTACCAAAGTTAGTGTTTGTTTCATGTAAAAACTTGGATACAAACAAAATAAAAGCCTTTACTGAACATCATTTAATTATGTTGCTGTGAAGAAGATAGCCAGGTAAATACGGAGTCTTTGCAAGTCCAGCTTTATCTTACGAACCAACAACAGAACAGATGAGGTAAAAAAATGTATTTCATTTGTATTTTGGGTCAGAATTCAGGAGAAGAGAGGAATGCATAAAGTAATCTTAACTGAGAAACTGAGGAATAAAACTGTCCTTAATCATCATCCTCCTTCATATCACGTTGTTACTAATAACATGGAAGGCTGTGTTGGTTAAAATGGTCCGTCTTGTGTGTGTGCACGTCTGGAAGTCCTGCTCACATTTCGGCAATCATCAGTAATGTACTTTACGTTGTATCATTGGTACATTTAGCACATACTATTCTACATTTGAGCCCTAGGCTTGCTAGTTAGAATCTTAAAAAAAAAGGCTTGTTTCTCAGGAATATTAACTGACACTCTGCTAAGCTTAAAACCTGAAAAGCACAAAATAACCTTTCTGGAGTTGGTAATTTACTGAATTAATTCCAACTTCTGAAATATTAATAAACCCCACATGCTATCAGTTAGCATACTGTTAGCATTTAGAAAACAAAACTGAGTTGTGTAGTCACCAGCATATCATGCATGCATGACAATTATGAAATATGTAAGCCAAAGGCAGGCAGTAATTTGTTCTGACATGTGACAGTCACTCACTGTAATATGTGCAGTCAGTTCTTGAAGCTCCTCAGGGCTGAGAAGAGGCAGAGCTGTAGAATCCCATGTGTAATAAAAACCTCAGAAATTGGTTTGGTTTTTTGTTTGGTTTTTTTCTTTAAAAACAGTTACTGAAACAAGAACCTGGTCAAGACTGGGTTGATTGGAGAATGGATGAGGGGGAGAAAAGAAATTGAGGTCCTCAGATTGTGTAATGTGCCTTGAAAGTGCAGCACATCTAGGTTGATATGACTCATTGTTACCATCTTTTATGGGATTTAAAAAATCTGATTTACAATGGAGTTTTGAAAAGGTTCTCAAGACTCATAGGTTTGGTGTTTCAGAACAAAATGTGGATTTTGTGAAGGAACTGAGGTAGGTGGCTCTACCACCTCTGCCCCCAAGCGATGAGAAGGACGTGATGATGTTGAAGGCGTAGGTTCAGCTCTAATGGCTGGTAAACTGCCCAGAAAACGACAGTTTCTTCTTACAGGGTTACACATTCAGCAGGACTTGAAATTGCGTGAGAAAGAACTTAGTCGATTGGTTTTAGATTACTGATGATTCCCCCAGCCCCTGAAACCTAAGTAACAAAAGTCAGCTTGTGTTTTCTTGCTACTGCCTCTGATGTTCCTCTGGTGCATTGCTGGTGGATTTGTGTGATGTGGACATATCACTGTAGACAGTGACAGAAGAATCGGCGATGGTGGTGAGCCTTAAAGGCTTCTCAGGGTTGGCAGAAATTATTTAGTCTTCAGGATGCTGAAGTTTTTTCAAGATACAGCATAAAGACGAGCAGCATGACAAGGAGCTTACAGGTTAAGACACCCAAGTGAAAATGTTGTTAAATGTGAGACTTGCATCAACGGCAAGAATTTAAATGTTTATCTTGCTCTGCTATCTCTGAAAGATGGAAGAGACAATTGCTAGCTAAAGGTCAGTGTTTTACTGAAAGTTTGCTAGGAGACCCGAAGGGAGTGGTGGTTTTGAAGCCACGCGTGCGTGCAGGGATGAGAAGGCTGCCTCTTCTTACGGTGACACAGAGCGGCATCAAAGGAGGTGTGGACGTGGCTGATGAAGGAAATTAAGAAGTGGCAAATAAAAAGAAGACGAAGTGTGAAGCTGAGCTGTGTGGAGTGATGGAAGGAAGAATGAGAAGCTTTACAGATCTATGCTGATGTGCCCCCTCGCCATTTCGGAGGTGGACATGCTCCCTGTTGGTAAGGCTGCCTCTGAAGGGCTGATCCACGCTGTGTGGGAGATGCCACCATGCATCCATCTTCACTGTGGCTGGTCACTGCGTGCCACTCGGGTCCTCTCCAGCCAGCCTGGAAAGGCAGCAGATTCAGTCTTTGAGGCCGACGTCTGAATTGCGGTTAGGCACGTGCTGCCTCCTGAGGAGAAAGCAGTGAGGCATAGCTGGGCAGGAGAGACTTGTGCAAGGCAAAAGTGACTCCTTGGTCTGAAAGTTTGAAGCTGCCCTGATGATGTTCGCTACTTTTTTTAATTTAAGAACCTCCTTCCAACTCGATTTAACTTCTGAAGCAGGTTAATAGCACGCTCCCGAATGCTTTTGGCAGCGTTGCTCTGCAAACGTCTGTTGCCTGGCGTGTGTTTTGACAAAACAACATGTGACTCTTTGGGTTCCTACTGCAGGTCAGCGACGTCGCGTCCCTGGGATACAGAGTGCCAGGCTAACATAACCCCACGTCACCTGCTCAGATTTGTTCTGAAGCTGGTTATCCAGCTTTGCGCTGGCAGACCTTGCAGCGGGTCGGGCACGGGCTAACCTGCCGCTCCGGCGTTGTGCTGGCTGTTGGGAACCCATAATGCGTGTTGGACAGGTAGCTTCTACCAACCTCCTGGTGTTTGCTCTGCCTGCTTTGACAGAAGCATGCCTTTGTGCTAGGTAGGTGTTCCCATGTTGTGCAGGACTGTCGATCGGCACAGAGCTGTAGCTGAAGCACTGCTGTTCGCACCAAACTTGTGATTTTTGAAGTTCCTTCTTGGAAGAGAGCCGCAGTCGGCAGGCCACCAGGTCAGGCAGCGAGCAATGTGCTGACTTCTAGGCTCTTACTTTCACAAGAGGTTTGTTTTAGGCAGTGGGTGAGGATTTTTATTGAGACTAACCTGCCTGCCCTGGTCATAAAACATGTTAGCAGTTAAAATCCCGTTTTACATCTTGAGTTAGAATATGTGTTGCTCTCCTGCTGCCAAGAGGCGCAGTGCCAAGTGTTACTGAAGAGTCACCGTGGCAGTATTTTTACTTATTCCTGGAATATGTCCGTAGGCCACTGGCCTAAAAATACACGGCAGTAGGATCATCGGGGTTAGATCTGTAAAAGATCTCTCATCTTCAAAGCTCATCCTGTTGCTGGGGTGTTGAGGTCTTCAGAGATTTGAGCTTCCTTGTCGTTTGGGGGTGGGGAGAAGTGGCATTTTCCTCCTTCGGCATTGTCTGTCCCCCCCAGCTATGTAAATAATTTTTGAGTTAAAGCTTTTACTTCTAATTTGGTGCGCTGTAGTGACAGTGATGTATTGATAACGCTATTTGGATTCTGGTGTAGGCGATTTTGTTTTCTGTTCTTTATGCATTTTCAGTTTTCACATATGGAAAAAGCCTTTTCTGCAGATACTTCTTTCAAAAACACATCACGGTCTGGAAACCCCTTTATTAGTTAACTAGATTTCTAGTTTGCTAGCTAGACGTGTAATTTGTAAGTGTAATTGCTTATAGGGGATAGTATTCAGCCTTGAAAAGAGCGAGCCAAAGGATTTCTTCTTCTGTACGCGGGAGATAATGAAGCAGCTGACAGATACATTTCACTTTGAACAGGAGGTAATAGAGGGCCAACTGAGTAATAGGCAGAAAGCATCAGGGTGGAGACATAAGGTGTCCTGCACAATTAAAGAAAAAAAATACGTGGGGCAGTTTGTTCCAGCCTGTTAACTGTTGATTTGCACGTTTCAGAATTTTGACTCTGACATCAGCAGCGTGGGGATAGATGGGTGCTGGCAGGCCGACAGCCAGCGAATCCTCAACGAGGTGATGGTGGAGCACTTCTTCCGGCAGGGAATGTTGGATGTAGCTGAGGAACTTTGTCAGGTAACGACAAATGTGGGTGTTGAATGTTACTGACTATGGAAAATTACGCTTTGTGTTAGCGTCCTTATTGGAATGTTCCAGGTGAATGTTTAAGCTGTCAGAAAAACAGCAGTTTAATCCCATTGTTTTTTATGCTTTAACTAAAAACTGACTTTTTTTTTTTTCCCCAGGAATCTGGTCTATCAATAGATCAAAGTCAAAAAGAACCATTTGTGGAGTTAAATCGGATATTGGAAGCATTAAAAGTTAGAGTTTTGAGACCTGCGCTAGAGTGAGTTTACTCAGATTTTTTTTCTCTTATTTTTTGAATGCTTTTAACAAATCCTTAGTTTTTGTTTTAAATACTGTCTTTAGTATGTCCCTGTTGGTCCTTTGAGGGGTCTAGTCACTGAGTGAACCCCTTCCTCCTTTCATCCCCTCTGTGTCCCTCCCCATGGGCAGTGCTTAGTTAAGGGTCTCTTTCTTAGATTAAGGATTAACTTGAAGCATTTGTGATGCCGATTTAAGGTTTCAGGAAGAAACATGGCTTGGAGAAATGGTTGTCTGCCATGATGGTACTTAGCCTTATAGTGAATTGTTAGCGAAGCCTGTTAGGAAGGGTGCTGGGACTTATTAAAGGTGTTGGGTACCATCAAGTCTCTTTGGCTTCACCAAGCCTGTGGGGTGAGCAGAGCTGGACTCAGGATCCAAGTTCTCGCTTTTCCTCAAGTCGCTCTCCTTTTCCAGAGAAGGGACCATGGGGTGGGAAGAGGCGGTGAGAGGACAGGTGTGTACTTTGCTGACTGCTGCTGCTGGGTGGGTGCTGATTAATGCTGGGTGAGAGGTGTGTCCCTTCCAGAGCAGGAAACATCTCTGTGGCCCGTGAGCTGCTGCTGGGAGCCTGGGCTGACGGTGAGATCAGGTAGAGAGATTTCTCCTGAAAAACCGATACGGTTAATGCAAGTCAGTGGGTAATGCTGAATGCTCAGAGGAAAACCAACTCTGGGAGTATCTGAGGTCTGTCTATCAACCTTAGACCAGGATACTGTCTTGACCTTAGTAGACTTTTAGCACCAGTTTACACGTCTAATTGTTGTAGAGTGGCAGTGAGGAGGGAAAGGTGATGAAATGTCTCATGGGCTACTGTTCTACGATTTGCAGTAGTGGGTACATAACTGTGCAGTACTGTTTCAGAATAGCTTTTGATTTAAAATTAAGAAAACCCAAAGCAACCCCTCAGCCTGTTGTTTTTTTTAAGCTGCGAGAGTTTTGGTAAGACTAGGTTGGTCTCAGAAGTAAGGAAAAAAAAAAAACCAAACCACCCACAAAACCCAAACAAACAAAAACCCAAACCGACTTTGAAGTGACCATTTAAAAATAGAAACAATGAAACCAAAGCAAATTCAAAATTTCTGTCTTTCATTCTGTCTTAGTAGGTCAAGGGAGGTTCTCCTTCCCCTCTACTCTGCCCTAGTGAGGCCCCATCTGGAGTACTGTGTCCAGTGCTGGGCTCCCCACTTCAAGAAAGATGAGGAGCTACTGGAGAGAGTCCAGCGGAGGGCTACGAGGATGATGAGGGGA
>Ga0065711_1046070_pt1 | contig 13113 bp, 8 predicted proteins | sample Hoacrofraction12_FD_59098 | JGI IMG/M metagenome (GOLD analysis project Ga0065711, IMG submission 59098) | Hoatzin crop microbial communities from Cojedes, Venezuela - Epithelial fraction 12 v2 (version 2) | ecosystem: Host-associated > Birds > Digestive system > Esophagus > Crop | place... | reverse complement strand
GGGGTTGGAAGGGACCTCTGTGGGTCACCCAGTCCAACCCCCCTGCCAAAGCAGGGTCACCTACAGCAGGCTGCACAGGACCTTGTCCAGGTGGGTCTTGAATATCTCCAGAAAAGGAGACTCCACAGCCTCCCTGGGCAGCCTGTTCCAGTGCTCCGTCACCCTCAGAGGGAAGTTCTTCCTCATGTCCAGCTGGAACTTCCTCTGCTTCAGTTTGTGCCCGTTGCCCCTTGTCCTGTCGCTGGGCACCACTGAGTCTGGCCCCATCCTCCTGACACCCACCCTGCAGATATTTATAAGCATTTATTAGGTCCCACTGTTCACTCCAGCTGCGGCACTGGTGGAGTAAATTGTCACCAGTGCCCAAAGGACGCCGTCATGGATTGTTGATTTCCCAGATATCTGCGACACCAAGACAGAAGGCGCGGGAAGCCTGTACAAGGAAAACTCATAACACACTCAGGTTTTCTTTTCTCAAGCTCTCAGCTGAGGTACCAACAAGCACGGAGATGACGGAGATGTTCAACCCAGCGATCAGGTTAAAGGGCTACACCAGGGAGAGATGAGAGCGCAGGAGTGTTTGTGGTTGGCATATTGTATTTTAGGGTACGTGATGCTTACACTGAGAGTGCTCAGAAGGGAGGGCAGCCTTGGCCACTGAACTGGAAACATGCAGCTACAGTGGAAAGTTAGTGTGCGAGCAGCTGGTGCGTGACAGTTGCGCTTGACATTCTACAAACCCCTTCATTGCTGCAGCTTTGCCAAGAAATGAGGGGCAGCAATTTGTTCATAAACCACAGCTTCGGTTCACACCGGAAAAGTTGTGTGCTACAGTCTCAACATTTTTTTTCCTCCATTTGAAACAAAAGTTTGTGATTTGTGACTAGTTTTTTTTAAATCTTCATTACAACTTTCCATTCCTCCTTACAAAAAAAGATCCATCAAAGGTTAACAACAGGAAGAATCGCCGATGCTGAAGCGAACACCGTCCAGTGTTCCACCCCGAGTTGCCATCACCAATCACTTGCGGGTATCAAGCAGCATCTGCTCATCATCAGCAACACTGCGTCATTGCTTAGCAATGGGAAGTCCTTCTGGAGCACTACGAGGAGACATCGTGGGCAACAGGAACAACCGACCCGGCAGAGCACGGTCATTTTGGTGCTCCTTTTGTACCAGCATAACTCCCATGTCCTGAGACATGGTCCTGCTCCTGGTCACACAATACCGAGAGGCATCCATGCGATGGCTGATATTACTGATATTAAGAAGCTAAAGTTTCCTACCACTATGAAAAAGTCACTGATCCTTCCAGAAAATGACTAAGAAATCAATCATATCTGAAACTCAGCACCTCCTCCAGCTCTGATGCCCCAGGCTCCCTCTCGTTTCCCATGTCTTCTCTGTTAAGTGGATGTAAGCAAGCACAGAGAAAATTAACCCCAGACTCACCTCCTGCCGAGCCCCACACCAAAAATACAGATCCTTGTCAGTCTGTCTCTTCCCTGCGTGGTTTTATCTCTGTGCTCCTCTCTCCCGCTATTTAATTGTTTGACATTAATTAAATACAGACCTAGGCTTGTCTTAGTACATAAAGATAAACCTCAGTCATTAGCAACTTAGGGTGGAGTTCACCAGCAATCAGAGCCCTGCAACCTTAGCAACAAATAAAATGAAACTTCCTGGTAGGTTTGGGAGAAAAAAGATATTACCTTCTACTGTCTAACCAGCCTGTCTGGTCTCCTGACATCTCTTATACGATGGTCTGCAGAAGTAACTGGTTGTCTGAATTTTTTCTTCTTCCTCAGTCATATCGTAACTGTGGCACTACAACAGAAATTAATAATAAAATATGTTACTAATGCTAGCGTTTCACTGATTTGACTTATGTCCTCAGTCTATGACAAGTCTACTGCAAAGTATCATCCAGAGGACAAACTGGCAAACTACAGCATGCTAAAGTCAAAAGGATTTCTTAATCAATCTCATTAACCACCTTACCCCCCCATTTTGAAATAGGACACCAGTGTAAAATATACATATCTCAATTATTTATACCAGTGTTGATTTTAAATTAGAGCTTTTCTTGGAGGTCCTGCTTATGCCTGGAACTTTTCATAATCAAATAACTGACATTGCAACTGTTTTACTTGTTCTTACTTGTAACTGTGCAAAATAGAAACTGCCTCGTGCTAAGCAATTCCTAAACACCGAACCCAGAAGCAGGTGATCCCCGCCGCAGCGAATTTATTTCCTAGGAGACACGAGATGGGGGGACAGGAAAGGGGTGGTTTCATCTGATCGCACACAGACATCTCCACCGGAGCTACGCTTCCCTGGTGCCCTCTCTGGCCAACGAAGGGTGGCCATGCTGAAAAGAGATGCGTGACAGCCCGCTTGCAGCTATACCTCTCTGCTGACGGTAAGCTTTTACCTTGCCCTAAAAGATCTTCATTAGCGGTTTGTTGCAGGCAGCAGAAAGGAGCTGCTCCCCCTGAAGCCATCTCCGGTGACTCCCCGACATCGCCCTGGCCCAGCGCGATGGGCAGGCGTCAGAAGAGGCAAGGGCTGGTGGTGTCTTTGGTGCAGTGGTGAGTCAGAAAGCGCTTCAGCAAATAAAGAGTCTGGAGAGGAAAAGGAGCCCTCTGAAGGGTGTTGCAGGGTCTGAAAATGACACAGGAAATAGTGGGCTCACGTAGAAACCAGCTCAAGCTGTGAGCTATGAGGACCAAAATTAAGGACACCTCTACATCCAGGAGAGGAACTTATGGGCTCCAGTCTGGCACCCGGGACTGATTCATAATAAAATTTACCGTTAATCAGAGATAAGAGAGAAGTCAGATGTCCCAGTAGCCCTTCTGGAATGACCCTTTAATCGTGCAGGTTCTCCCAGCACGTCCATCACCACATCCCTGAGGACACGCACTATGTGCTATAGTTAAGCATCCACACCCTGCGACAGAGTGAGAAGCTAGTCCTGACAAACCTGTGACCTGTGACCAGCATGGCCACTTCTGTTCAAACCATACCGAAAAATGGGAATCAGACATTTTCCTACTTCGGCCTCGAGGGGGTTGTGCTTGTTAAAATGCCTTTGAAATTTCATTTTCTGATGCCGAGCTGTGACAGTGATGGAAGTGGGGGCCACTCACACAGCAATTCCAGTGGATGGCAGGAACCAACTCCTTCAGCATCTCAGAAAACATGAGACTCGGTTCCAGTCATCTACAAGGCAGGCCCACAGTTTCAATTCCTTGCCTATGTTCCTCCATCCGCCCATGAAGACAGGCGCTTCCAAAGAGCAGCTTATCCCATCATAAAGGGAGGATGAACTCTACTTAGGATCAGGAGAATAAACTGCCCACTGAAACCAGCGGGAGCCCACACAGGTAGCATCACTTCAATGTTTCATCTGGAGACAACTGGAGAGCCCTGCAAGAACATCAAGCCTGATGTTCACATCTGCTTGATGGCGTTTTGAGATCCAGATTCTTGTAACATTGTTTAATTGACAAAACCTATTTTCTCTTTATTTTGCCAAAATCTGCTCTATTTCAGGTAGACATGACAAGTATCACAGCCTCCTGAAGGTGTGAATTTCACACATCTCAGCAGGCCTCACAGCAGCTTTACTCACTCACCAACATGCTTTGATGCCCAGTGAAATAAACCCAGCTCCTAAACCAGTTTCCGTAATTCATCTCTAAGCAGCAGCGACAATAGCAATGGCATCAAAGCCAGCAGCACCTGGTTTCTGACATGCCCAGGAAAAGGGGGCTTTCTTTGCAAAGGAGAAGTAGAAAAACAATGAACAGGAAAGCCAGGAAGGGCCAACCAAAGAAATAAATAGCAGTCTGGTGAAACTGTTGCTATGGCATGTGCAAAGCTCCAGGAAGCATCACCCATACCCATGTGCAAGCGGTCACCTGGAGGCAGCAGCAAGGGCCCTCTCCGTTGAAGCTCGCAAGGGTTTTTTCGTCAGGGTAGCAGCCGCTGCGGTTAGAGAAGAAAACCACAAGCATGGGGCTCTCTCGGCGAGTTTCAGATCACAGACCACCTGCCTTGCACAAAGCTGCTTTTGCAGAGCAACTGCAAGGAGAAGGAACGAACACCTGAAGAGCTCAGCTGTCTGTCAGCCATGCATGTGCTCGGAGATCAGAAATACGCGTGGATCCATGCCGTGAAACACCCCTGCCTTGCGTGCTGGGTAACAAAACACGGGGTGTTCTGCCATCCGCACGAGACCCCTTGAGTGCGCACGAGCGAAGGCGGCAGAACCCCCACCAAGAAACGCGACCTGGGGCCTGTGGCCAAAGCACGGGGCTTGACTGTGACGTCTGCGGAGCTGGAGCTGCTGTGGGCTCCTGGCCGGGCAGGAGACAGCAGGCTGCGGTGGCTGACCCCACCTCGGGCACGAGCATCGTCAGTCTGAACCTCTCGGGAAGCCATCGAGGCAAAATCCTTGAGGCACCATTAAGAACAAATAATGATAGATGAACCCAAATTCTGGATTAGAACTGAATTTCTTCAGAATTTTTTGCCCCCCCTTCATTTTGCCGCAGATACCGAACACCGCATCTTTACCCAAGAGGGTCCTGATGACATCACATCCTCTCCGAAGAGCGACGCAGCCTCCCAAGTCAAGCGAGAAAGATCACCTCCGCTCCGCCGCGCCGTCCCCGAGGTCGGCCACCCCTAGCAGAAGATGGCCGGGTCTCCTGCACTGCTCCTCCTGCTCGCTCTGGGGCTCTGTGAGTACGGACACAGGGCTGCGCGGCACCTTCACCGCGAGGGGTGAGCAAACCCCTTCTGCTGAATCCGAGAAATCGGGCTAAATAGATAAAGGGAAATAAAGAGCAAACCAAAAAGGCTGACTTTGAGGTTTGCCCAGTAGCTGCGGAGGTGAAGGCGGCACTGCCTCGGCCGGCATAGGGCAGCCGAGGGGTGGCTGCAGCATCACGCGCACCGGGAAGGGAGCCTGGATGGAGAAATGGTTCTGCAGGGGAGAGGGAAGGGGGAAAAAGGGTGTTGAGCAGTCAGTGTTTTTAGGGAGTTACTTCAGATAAGCTGGGAAGGGGTAACATCCCTGAGCGGGCGGCTGAAGGGCAGCACCCATCTCTAAAGCCCGGGTGGCTGAGCACTCTCCACGCATGATCCCAGCAAGGACTCCAATAAAAACTTTCAAGCCATCTGGCCCTCCCTTTGCATCTGACCTCGCACCCCGTGGACAGGGAGCGAGGCTTGCCCAGGGGGACATGGCTCTTCCCAAGCAGTTCCCACGAGGATTTCTCTCCCGCAGGCTGTCCTGGGGTCCACGGCCAGAGCTACAGTATGACGGTCAGGTTTCGTGACAGCAGCGTCACACACCCCCAGGTGGGACAGCGGCTGGAGCTGGAATGTCTGACCACTAAGGATGACAGCGGCGCATTCTGGGTCCGCCAGGACAAGGATGGGACCCTTCACTTCATCGTCTTTATCTCCTCCTTGTCCCGGACCACCTTCGAGTGGAGCCAGAAGACGTCCACACGCTTCGAGGCAATGAAAGACAGCAAGTTCTACCGGTTGGTAGTGAAGTCTTTCAAGCCGCGGGACGATGGGAACTATTTCTGCCTCATGAACAGCAACCAAGTGCTGTACTTCAGCCCTGGCCTGCCTGCCTTCCTCCCAGGTCAGCAACACCTCCGCCCAACCTCCCTTAGCTCTGCCAAAACGCCCAGCACCTCCTGCCCGTGCCTTTTTTAATCCGTCACCTCTTCCACAATCCCATTTTGCCTGCTTGCTTGCTTGCCCAAGGTATCTCGCGACCAACACATCAGTCCTCCCGCCGGAGGCCCCCTGCTTGCTGTCTCTTCTCGTGGTACAGCTCCTGCCCAAAGGCAATGACCGTCGGGCAGACCCAGCATCCCCCCATCCCCACTTCTCCATCCCATTCGTGGCTCTAAAGGGTTGAGACTAAAGCAAAGTCCACCACCACTCCCTCCTTCCTCACATAGGTCCCAAAAGTCCTACCAACCTCTGGGTCCTCAGGCTTTCTGAGGGTGGTAGCAGAAAGCAAGAAATAAGGAGCCTGCAGCTGCTTACTGGGTCATGGCAAACCCTGCTTAGGAGAAGTCTCTTCCAAGGTGGGCTTTATGAAGTTCCTCTGGAGCTGAGCCTTCTGCTAGCTACAGCAGCAGCCGTGCCCCGGCAGCGGTGGGAGAGAGCTCTTTTATTATAGTTCCCCGTACGCTGTATTCATCCATTTTCCCTTACAGTCACCACCACAGCGGCACCCACCACCCCGGCACCCGCCACTCAGCATGGCGTCACCACAAAGGACCCCTGCCTGAAGACCCCGGACCCAGGTAGCCCAGCTGCAGGGAGGGAGAGGGGAAGAGCTGGGCTCGGGCCCACTGACACCAAGGGGGATCCTGCAGGCGTTCTGGGGTGGGGGCAGACTGAAAATCCTTAGAGCTTTATCAGAGTTGGGTAACTGGGTACATGCGGCTGGAAGGACTAAACTCCAGTGTTTCACCCGCGTAGGAAAGGCTGAGGATGATGCAAAAAGCAGGAGCATGTCTCACGCCTGGTCATACGGGGAAGAGGTGGAGGGAAGGCAGAACCTGTGGGGCTGGGGCTGGTTTTAGCCTGGTTTAGGCTACGTGTCCCCCCTCAAGCCTCCAGGAAAATGCAGAGAGCAGCAGCACTAACAAATGCCCACGCTGCACGCGCTTGGGGACGTCGTTGGTGGGCCAGGGCAGCCCTCTGCTCCGCCACCAGCCTCGCTGAACAGCAGGCAGGTCCCCTGGCTCCACCAGAGCCGGCCGTAGCACCAGCCATGACCTTTCCTCTTCTTTACTCCTGCAGAGACCAGCAAGGAGAAAGAGCTGAATTTCTTCTGCGACATCTTCATCTGGGTTCCTTTGTCAGGCGCCTGCCTCCTGCTCCTCATCGGCCTGGCAGTGACCATCGTGCTGTGCCAACGTAAGACTCGCCCATAACCCCCGTAGATATCCCTCTAACCTGAAAGCGCAGCCCTCGGGGCAGGGATCTTCTAGCTTGGTCCTTTACGTAGGCAGCAGGCACCCAGGACACGCTCCACGCAAGAGAAGGACCGCTGTTAAAACCAGCGTCTGTGTTTCCCTCAGCAGTAGGCTTAGGCTGAAAAATAACTATCAAATTAGAATCATAGAATTATTTAGAAAAGACCTTTAAGGAAGAAAAGCAGATTATAAATAGAGCAAAATTATCAAACTGTATTGGCTGCACCATCAGCTGTATCGGAGGGTAAAATACCAGAACCTGAAATACTTTAACAAAATAGGGTAAACTGCTCCAGTACCAGGCTTACAAATCCAAATGCTGAGACTCCCAGCAGCAGCCTGAGCTGTAACCAAATGAGCAACTTAATTACACAGGTTCTGAGACTGGTACGGTTAAAGCAGGAATGCAAAATCTCTGGGGAGACAAAAGCCCTTTGGTGAAATTTCACGTTTCAAATGTCTTTAAGTTACCCTGAGCAAGCAGTGAGTGTGAATGTATTTAAATCAATTTAGCGCTCGCTGAAACCAGTTGAACTTTCCTTCGGGGAGTGCCCCGATACCCCAGAAGTTCCACCAATGTCATTAAACCAGCTCAGCTCGTTTGCCAGGAACACCAAAGTGTTTTGCTGCTGAATTAACCCAAGTAAATCCTCACTGACCCCACAGCCTGGAGCTGATGCGAGATGAGTTTACCAGCTGACCTGGTTTAAAAAAAGAAAAAATACAATTTTCAGCATCCTTCAGCCTGAAAAATACGGATCACCACAGTCTGCAGCGGTAGGAAGGAACACATGAAAAAAACACTGACGAGCCACAGGCAAAAATCATTCTTCTCGAGGGAAATAGCTGATGGTGTAGCAGAGAACCTGGAATTGGTCCAAACTCCCTCTGAAGTCACCAGGAGCCCTCCACATGCACCAGGATTCCCCAGTTACCTGCAACATTGTTAACCTACAAACGCCAGTCTCCGGTGATTTATTTCTGCCTTTTGCTGCTGATGGGAGTTATCAGTGAAAAGCCATCAGCTGCAATTAATTTCTGCAGCCGGCAGCCCGGGCCCTCAAGGACAGGTTTTTACCTTGTGTTAAAATTAATGGCTGGACACTGTATTTTGCCAAATACCTTCCAAAGTAACGACACAGACGCTGAAACGGGGAAGGGCATCGTTCAACGTGGTTGCCCACTGCATGGCATCGTTGCTGCTCGCCTGTTGTAGAAATTAATTGCTGCGAATGGATTTTCAGCAACATGCCGAAGTCGCTGGAGACTGCAAAGAAACCAATCCACTGTCAGCATTCCTAGGCTGACCCGGCTACTGTTACTCACGTGAAAACACTGAAGTGGACTGCCGGGGAACCGTGAGCTGCAGCACCGCTCACTTGCACGGCTCTCCTCAAAAATAAGCTTGGCTCATCCGCTGCCAGTCTCACAGACAGCGAGCTGCTAGGGAACGCCAGCACTGCCCTGCTGCAGCGTTTCTTTACCAAGTTGTGATTCGGTATCTCTGAACTAAAATGTTTTCTTTTTTATTTTAGAAACCAGAAGACGAAGATGCAGATGTAAAAGGTTAGTAAGTGACCGGTGGCGGCATTTCTCTCAAACTTGGCAGCATCTCGCCCTCAAGCGATAAAGCAGGCAGGTGCCAACAAGCGACCTAAAAATTCTTCATCCGATATACAGTGGATGGGAGGGGGCTGTGTAATGAATTAAGGGCAAGAAAGAGAAATAAGGTTCTCTTCTGTGTTTGTTGGTTGTTTTTAAGTAATTCAAAACACTGAGCATTGACGCTGCAGTAGGTGCTGAACAGAAAGACAGGAGGTGTTTGCGGCAGCCTAAAAGCGTTGTGCATCACCCCATGCGCATAACGAACATCACGTTTGTGCGCTCCCAACGCACTACTTCAACTTCATCCCTCCCCAAACTGTTCATTTGATTTCCTCACCGGTCCTTCAGGATGTGCCCATGGATTAGATGCACGTTATTGCACCCCGAATCCCCCACTGCACAATTTTGGACCAGCATCACTTTGGCTTTATGCCTCCATGGCCCCAACAGGCACTAAGTAACAGCAGCAGAGGCTGATGCAGCTCTAGGTGGCTTTCCTGGGAAACAGCAATGCAGATATGTATAGCTTTAGAGTTAACCTATTTTCTAGGGCAGACAGGAATCCTTTTTTACGCTTTCCCTCCTGCCTCCCCAAACCCACCCATCACCCTGAGTCACCAGGAAAACACTATCGGAGTAAGAATTGCAATTTGCCAGTTTGGAACAAGAAATCCTTTTGCCCGCAAGTAACACGTGCTTTGCTTCTGCAAACCGACCTCCCCGCAGCCGGTTTCTTCGCCTCCCGCTCTGCAGAAAACGGCTTCTGCAGTTCTGCAAGCCTTGTGCCGAGAGAGCACCCCAGGGCTCGCGAGCGCTCCAGCACCCAAGTGCTGGAGCTGCTGCTGTGGCCAGGCCAGCGCTGGGACGGAACCTGGAAAAGCTGGGTTGTGAGACAGTTTGGAGCAGTATGTTCATACCTCTGGAGCCGCCTTCTCTGCAAATCAAGCATCTTCAAGATCAGATGAAGTCATATGCCTTGTTACACATCCTTGGGTTTTGTAGTAAAAAAGTTAATAGTTTCTTAGTTGTCCAAATTAGTATGATCACTCAGAAAGAACCTCTTTCCCCCTACGTTAATAGAAAAGGCATTTCTACAATCTGTTGTGGTTTTTTTAAAGGCAGAACACATCAGAAATCAGTGCCTGAAGAGTAACAACATTCTGTGATTCTATTCTATGGTTCTACGATTTCAGGGAAGAGGCAGCGAGCAGCAGTGCCTTCTGCCCTGTGGGTGCAATCTTCCTAAGTACGTATCAGCATACAGCTGCCCCCCCAGACCTGCATTTCTTTTACCTGTCTGAAAAAGGGAGCAGCCTGTCATTTTTACGACGCGTATTTATTATACCCAGTGCTCTTCTGATCCTCGCCTGGCTTTCCAAGGGCGAAACGATAACAAAGAGCGCTTCTTGCAGCCTTGTTTAGGACGAGGCTTGCATTCTTCACTTATCTCAACCCCTGTCGCCAGCCTCCTGCAAAGATGTGCTGTCCCTAAGGGGAAAAACACGCTGCAGAGCTCTTTAGTTTTGCACCGATGGAGTGGTTGGGTTACAAAAGCCTCAGGAAATCACCTCACCAAGGACAGCTTTCCTTCGGCAGCACTAACATGGCAGAGTTCTGGCTTAAGCAACTGTAGCGTATTTAAGCTTTTATTTGGAGAGGAAGTTCCTGCTGCTCTGAGCAGTCCCCGCTTATTGAAATGAAGCTCTTTGGAAGTTAATAGTGCAATTCACTCAATTAAAGAGTGCCTCGGGATCTGGCCTGGGATTCTTGCTGGCAGCTGAAGGATTCATTTTCTGCCACAAATTAATCTTCAGTGAAAAAGGATGCCAAATCTCCAACTCATTAAATCAGCGTAAAACTATCAGTTGCTGGAGACCAGTAATTTCGATCATTCTGGGAACACGCTGGTAGTCTAGAAAGCTTCCTTTTAAACTCCTCTGCAGGAAACTGTCTGGCAACAAGAACAAGGCCTTATGAATTGATAACAGCTTCCCCAACTCCAGAAAAGCCCCCAGCTCTTCTTTCTTCATTCATTTCTGAACACGGAGAAAGGCTTGATGAGAGGACAGGAGTGTGCAAAAGTCAGAGGTAAATTCTCAATAGGGCCCCCCCCTTTTGTTTTTTTTAATTTGTGCAACAATTGATTAGCAGTGTATCTTAAGGAAGTCCTTCTACTGGCTGTCACTAGCTGAAATGTTGGCAGGTCCTTCGCCAGCACAAAGAGGATTTAGGAACACTTTCCAGCCTGCTCTTGGAGGTCCTTGGCTGCAGACCAAGGCCAAACGAGCTGACCAGCAGCCATACATTAATTGCCTTCTTGTTCCTTCCACACCAAAGCAAATCAAACCCTTTTCTCTCTCTAGACCTGCAAATGGGAAGCCCAATGTGAAACCGAGCACGCCAAGCCGACATGTGTAAGCACCTGCACCGTCCGGCTTCCGGGTCATCTCCTGGGAGCTGTCACCGCATAAGCCCATCACCTACGTCACCTATAATGCTACTTCTCACGCACCCTACCCCAACGAATCGGAAAAGACAAGATGGAGCAGAGACACACGGAAAGCAAGCAGGGACTTTTTCTGTGAACTGCATGCTAAAGCACAGCTCCTTCCGAAACCTGAGTTGTTTCAAATCAATTCCCAAGGCCAAACGCCACCTCTACTCCCACCGACAGCTCTCTGTGGTTTAGGCAAAAGAAACAGATCAATCCTGATGCTGACACGTATCAGTGATAAACCGATGAGAAATAAGCATATTAGCCTCACCTTTCCTCAAGAGTGTCTAATAATTCTTTCTGAACGCAGCCAAAAGTTGAATTTGCTACAAGATTACTTCAAACTGCAAGCCCTCACTTAACACATCCCCTGTTCGTGGTGCCACGCATCTCCTAGGAGTTTTACTGTTTCATATAATATAACACAGGGCTGCACTGAGAAGGTAAATATGGATTCAAGGGCCTTACTTTACAGGTTTTCACAGTCCTGGGGGTTACTGTTTCGCTCTTGCTGTCCTTGTTCTGCTGCTAGCCCCAATTCCACCGATTTCAGCAGGTTTGCTTCAGCAAGGCAGGTGGGATTCTCTCTTTCTGGAAGAAATGATTGACTGGTAAAAAAGAAAAGGTCTTTAGTCACTTGCTTCAGTTAAGCAGGACTTTTAGCATACTGACCTGGGACATGTTGACTGACTACAATGAGTTCAGTTTTTTCAGCTCTGTATTTGATATATTTCCTTACTACACTTGCAAATCAAGAACTGAGAAAAAAAAAAATAAAACAGTGTTTCTAATTAGACTCACTACTATTTATTTCTTTATTCAGTTCCTAGCCTCAGAAAAGCTAAAATCCTTCGTGAAGATAATAAATGAGGGTTTGAGGAAGTCTCGGGTAAGCGAAAAGGCAGTGATTTACATACCAGCCTGAGCTTTAGGATGCCGTATTTCAGCTTCCAGCTTACCACTACCTAAAATGATCTAAAATTATTTTCCCAAGGAATTGCAAGATGGGCCTGTTAACGCTCCCCCATCCCAGGGAGGTGCCAAGAAGGTGGATGAGATAAAGGCTCTGGAGGTACTCTGGTATTCTTGCCAAGGGGCTGATAAAAACCTGGGAAACAAACAGAATGAAAGAAATGCTTTGCTAGTCTCCTCCTCTGCAAACAAGCTGGGAGAGAAATTCAGAGAGAAACAAAGTTCTTCCAAACTTAGGTTTTTGTAATACTTAATAAAAAAAAAAAATAGGGACTAGATAAGTGTACCTAAACAACAGCAGGCAAATACTGGATGACAACTACATGTATCTAGACACATTATAAAGAAAGATTTAACAGAAAAGCCTTAACATTGGAACGTCTGTGAGTTCACAGGGATGAAGAGACACTGAGGCACACTCGATCTGTTAGGGGTGACCTCGTTCAAGCCGCAGGTGCTGAGCAGGGAAGCAGCGAGGCTCTTGCCGCACCTGCAGTGCCAGGCTGCCCGTTGCAGAGGCAGCTTAGCACCAACGCGCAGCTGCGTTCTTACAACAACACGGAGCAGATCTACTGAACAACATGTTTCTAGGCAGACTAGGTCCAACATTTAGCCCTGTTTTAATATAATATGTTTACCTAAATCAGTCCGATCTCATCCTACAGTTCGCTCTAACCATGCAGATGAAAAGCTCACACCTTTTCTCTCTCTCCTATGAGCATCAATTTTATTATTAGCTAGTCCCGGAGTCTCTTGTTGACTTAGTTTGAGCTAAAAGTTTTCACTTATACAGCCTTAACTCTCAAAATGTTTCTGCAGAACAAGTTGCAAGAGGCAGCAACATCACTACCTCACTGGCAGCATTATAGAATCGTAGAAAGTTTTGGGTCGGAAAGGACCCCTAGAGGTCATCTAGTCCAACCCCCCCGCAGCGAGCAGGGACACCACTAACTAGATCAGGTTGCTCAGAGCCCTGTCCAACCTGGTCTTGAATGTTTCCAGGGATGGGGCCTCCACTAC
>Ga0065711_1046069_pt1 | contig 13114 bp, 6 predicted proteins | sample Hoacrofraction12_FD_59098 | JGI IMG/M metagenome (GOLD analysis project Ga0065711, IMG submission 59098) | Hoatzin crop microbial communities from Cojedes, Venezuela - Epithelial fraction 12 v2 (version 2) | ecosystem: Host-associated > Birds > Digestive system > Esophagus > Crop | place... | reverse complement strand
TCGCCGGGGCCGGCCGGCTGCCGCGGAGAGCTGCCGTACGGTTCCCTTACCGCCCGTAAGGCCTTTCGTCCATGAGGTGTTAGATACACCTTAAAGCAAAAATTAAAGAAAAAAATCCCAAACAACAAAAAGCTCTTCATAAAAAGGAAGGGTTTTTTCCTCAGAGGAGGTAAACTTTGCGGCTGCCACCTACGTGTCCCGTATACAGGGCCCCAAAGGGCTGCCAGCCCCGTGAACCGGGCTGCTGCATGGGCGGCGGCTGCTGCCCTCCGGCTGAGATGGACCCTCTGGTTCTCAGAGCGAAGGCGGCATCGCATCAGCTCCGTCAAGACACTTGTCGAATTTTATAAATGACAAGCCAGGGTCTTCAAAGTTTGAGAGCCCACACCTAGGACTGAGCCAGCGGTAAGAAACGAAGGCATTATGGATAATTTTTCTGAAAAGTTTCTTCCCACAGGCTCTCGTCAGTCAAGATGAGCTGTCAAGCTGTTGTGCGCAGACCCTTTGAAAAACCACATCAGCTGCAACTGTTTTCAAAACAATGATTTAAAGTTGGGTCTTGATATTTCCCGTATTGGTATTCAAAAATATTGCCATCACCTATATTTTGGTTAGGCTTTTCTGTGTACTTTAGCATTGCCCTGAGGAAGGAAAACATTAGACGGAATGACTTAAAGTGGCATGACGACTCTTCAGCAATAACGTATGGGTTTTGGGTTTCTGTTGATAGCTACTGGACAGTCAGAGAGCTGAAAACTTTACCACACCAGGTCATTCCCAAGGCTTTCTGTTGCTCTACTCAGTAAAAACACCATCAAAGAGAAATTCTGAAATGCTTTGAGGAGCTGTGTGTAGCAGAGGACTGGTGACAAACGGAAATAGACCATCCCCATGTTCATGCATCCTGGCAACACCTGGTTGCTCCCTGTAAATCTTTCAGCTAAAAACACTAGGGAGGAAGAACTCTATTGACCTAACGACTAGTGGTGGCACAAGGACAAATGACTCTATTAAGAGATGGCTGATATATCTGAAACACTGACCTGCCACGATTGTAAGTGTAGTAGTATCACAGTGCGGATCCTGAAGCAGCACGGCATGGGAGGCTGTGTTAGGGTGTGGGAGGGAATCCCAGCAGCCCCAGTAACTCCTGACATTATAACTTCCTTCACGCAGTGAAGTCACTCAGCTCATCAGATCAGCTGAAGGGCAGGAGGTTTGTTTTCAGGGAAAGGTAGAGAGAGATCTGTCACTTTCAACCATCTGTCCATCTGCAGGAAGCACTGGGTGTTTCCATGATGGCTTTTTCAGTCTCTGGAAGGTTTCAAGTGGTATTTCCCAACATCTGTACAAAATGGCCTTGACACCTTTTTGTAAGAAAAATATTCTTACCCAGGAGAGCAGTGAGGTTCTAGAGCAGCGTTTACATACTGCTGCAGAAGGTTTTTAACATAGAATTCAATAAATTTCAAATTTATAAATATTATTCAAATGACTAATCTGATGCAGTGCCTGCCTACCATGGGACTACAGCCACCAGCTAACAATTTCAAAGAAACTGGTACAAAGAAAGAAGATCAAAAATAGATACCAAGCTTTATGAAATGATAAAAAGATCTCGTAAGTTAAGGAGATATATCTTGATCTTAGTCTGAACCTGAGTTGCTGCTCAGCAAGAAAAATGGACCTTTTTCAGATCAGTGTTGATCCAAAAGAGTGTCTTCCCTCATGCTGTTTCTAATTTAAGCATCTATTTTGAAGTACAGAAGAGGACCACTCCTGCCATAACTGTGCATCCAAGCACAGTTTAGTGGAAGGACCCCTAAACCGCGGTACATGTCGTTAGTCGTACAGAAGCCACGCAAAGAGGTACATGGCTCGGCAGTGCGCACAGCAGTTCTGTCCACACAGTCAGCCTGAGAAAAGAGCTACAAATGCCCTCAGCTCAGCTTGTTGCGTGCGGCACTGCGTGGTGTGGCAATAGAAAGCATTGCGCTTGATATGCCGCTGCCCTACAGAAGATGGCACTAAAGATATTTAAATGCTGAGAAGGGGTACTGCTACCGCAGGAGGCACAGTTTGAACCAAGGATTTAAGTCTCCTTCTCTAGTTGTTTTCTACGTGGATGAAAAATTTTAGAACTAATTAATAAATAAAATGGTAATAAAAAAGACTGAATTAGTAGTTTAATCTCGTATTATACAATAATTATTATTATTGTCCCAATTAGCGATTAGTGTTCTGTTAGACACTACTGACAAGGCCGTCAGAGAATAGCATATTAACAAGTAGGAACTGGTGACATGAAGAATTATTCTTATTTCTAGTTTGTAAGAAGAGTTATTGTTACTTCTAGTTTATAGGAACAGAGGCACAGGAAGACTTAAGGACTCGTCCTACTTTATGTGGCTCTGAGAGTGGCACTGAGATCCTAGGATGGCATTTTACCCACCAGAACAGGCTTCCTCTCGAAAGCCTTTTAGAAACTGCAGAAAGTCTCCTAATACAACAAAAAAACCCAGATGCCTCCGGGATATGTAGCAGTGAGATGCTGTCAGGTCATCTTCATGGAAGCAGAAGCTCCACGTGAGATGTAGCAGAGGAAGAACTATAACTGTACAAGCCAGGCATCTGTTAGGAGGAAGAATCAAAAAAGAGAGACACAGGACATGCAGAATCCTAAGAGGAATGATGCTTTTTGTCATTCTGTCACTGTGTGATGCTCTTTTTTCCACACTACTGGCAGAAATATGAAGAAATAAAAATACTGATATTTGAAATACATTCATGCCTGCCACAAGCCTTGCAGACAGCTAACTGAGCTGAAAACAAATCAAAACGCAGAGTTCAAACAGTTCTTCTGCTGAGTTAGTGAGTTAAATCAACTCATACAAAGGTTGAGGGGAGATTCGTCGCAGCAAGGGAGAAGATGGCCAGTAGGTGAGAAGCAGGGCCAGTAGAGAGGAGCAGAGAGCAGGGAAGGGTACAGCGGCAAAAGAGGGAAAAGGCAGCAAGACTTTTGACTTTCTAGCAGCAGTCACTTATGGAAATGCAGCCAGAGGCTGTGGTTTGAAATTACAGTGTGTGTAGCAGTAAATACAACTTAACATGTTGCCATCTCCTCCACCCCTTCCACTAACTCCCCACAGCTCTCCTTGCCCAACACCATGGCCTACTGCCCCACAGTCACGTCAGCATGAAAGTTCATGTGGCCTCCCTGTAAGCCAGATCAAGGAATTGATCCAGCTAAAAAACAATCCAGCAAAGCAAAACATTTGTTTCTTCATCAGCTACAACAGTCGGCCAATCCAGTGCTGAGCACAGCTGTGCAAACAACTGTGCTGGCACGGTAAAGGTCCTGGAGTGGAGGCACTGTGTTGAGTGGGGCGGGAGAGAGACACAGGCAGGATAAGAATGGACAGGAAGGGATGACATCAGTGTTAATACCTTAAACTAGTACTACCAGCAAACAACTCTTAGTGCCAAACCACAACCAAAGCTCCTGAACAGCAATGTTCTTTTTTATTGTATTCAGGATAGGAGCAAACACGGTATGTTTTACCAGGAATATACCTTGCTGACATGGATGATGAATCTGTAAAGGCCTCCAGTATTGGGTACCTTCCACAGAAAGGAACAGCAATAGATATCTTGCTTTGCAATAGAAAAACAAGCTCATGTGCAGGAAAATTTCTCTACAAAATTCAAACTGCTGCACAATGTCTGCCTTTGAAATGAAAGAAACCAGTAACACAAAATGGCATGCTATTGCTGTGAAACTGCACCTGGACGCAGACTAGGCTTCGGTGAACTCTACCAATGTTTGCATATATAGTCAACTGGGCAGCAAAACTGAAAATTGATCTGGGTTTCAGTCTTCCTCCTGTTGGGAGGAGTGCCTATTTTGTGAGACACAAAACAGAGGCAGAAGGAGCTTTCTACTCACAGTGATAAGGAGAAAAAAAAAATCCATCACCAACTTCATTTATATTAATTATATTAATTACAATTTTATTTACTCTCAATGCCACCTCATATGCTTTGTCAGGTGGAATGTATCATTACAATTGCTAAAAGCAGAAAGGAACTATGCTGACAGAGATCATGCTGGATAGGCCCTGCACTGACAAGTAGAATTGAATTTATGTGAAAAAGATTTTGATTCGGCAGCTGAGCTTTGGCTCAGCAAAAGGAACCTGTACAACTGACTCAGCTGGAGTCCCCTTCCTCATGGATTTTAGAAGTTCCCTCTGTCCTAGAGCAGAGTCCTATACCTAGACCATCCTCAACAGATGTTGGGCTGAGTTGCCATTTAACAATCTTCAATGATGGAAAGTCTGTTATCCAACTCAATGCTTACCCCTCTTCGCAGAGAGGTTTTTGCGGTGACTAGCCCACATCTCATTGCAACTTAAGCCTATTATTTCTTGTCCTGTTGCCAGTGGATGTAAAGAGCAACATCTTCATCTTCTTTGGCACAATCTTTTACATATTTGAAGAGTGCTGTTGGGTTGGGTCTTTCCTCAGACTTTTCCAGGCCAACTCATTTCTTTCAGGCTTTCCTCACAGGTTCTGTGTTTTAGACATTTGGTCGTATATTATTCCTGACTCCTGGATTTCTGCAGCTGAGAAATGGGCTTTTTGGACAGATCGTGCCCCAAAGCATGGTCCAGATAAGGACTTTCAGATCCTAACAAGAGTAGAGACATTATTTCAAACATCCTAGTTTTGACAAACCTTTAATGCATACCAGTATGATATTCTTCCAAACCAACGTTATTGACTCATATTCCACTGATGATTTACTACAAACTCCATCTCTTCTCTATGAAACTGTTCTTTGGTTCAGAACAGATCTCCATCCTACATTTCTGCAAGTGCTTACTGTTTCACAATAGTAGCATTTAGTCCTTCCTAACACCTCAAGCTTCTTTTGTTAAACCATTTCTCCTGGTGATAAAGATCAGATTGAATTCTAAGCCTATCTTCCCACGTACCTGCAGCTCCTCCCAGCTGCATACATGTTATCCAATTTGGTGGATCCTTACACTCTGACAATGAGTCGTTAATAACTATATTACTGGTATACACAAAAGCTTTTAGCACGGCAGAGGCAGAAATTATTCCTGACAAATCATGTTGCAATGTCTCAGTCTTCTATCAGATAACAGTGAGATAATGGTTTAGTCAGTTTGTTCTTCTGTGTCTGTGTGCACATGTGTGTGGGTAAGTGTATAGATTGTTTTTGGTTATTTGTGCTGGAGGAATTGTGGAAGCTGTTTAAATTGTATGTTAAACATTCAGTCCTTGGAAAGGATGGAACACCTAGGGCAGAGACATGACTAACCATAAGCAGACATTACACTAATGATGCAATATACAATAGGTTTGAAATCTTTACCACATAATAATTATAAAATATTTTTTTCTGGCACCTGTTGCAATGATCTTAACAAACAATGCTTGAGTAAACTGTTCTACTACCTGTGACCATGACACAGTTGTCACCTGTATCTTTCAGTTGGGGAAAACTCAGAAACAATGAGATTCAAGGTTAACTCTGTGTACTAGGACTGCTATAATACTTTCAAATCAAGTGAAAGAAGTCTTGTGACAAAAGAAGTGTTGATAGTTGGATACCAAACAGATAGCAAGATTTCAGGTCACCCCATCAAAAGAAGGTGCAACATTCCTGCTAATCTGTGGATCACTTAGAGGTGTGGGAGGAATTTTTATGTGTTGCCTTAAAGACTGAACCTCAGTAGGAAATGATCTGCAAAACTCTTATAAAACAAATTTCATGATCCCAACTTCAACAGTTTTAAGTCTGCTATTGTCCCTCCAGCTGACAAGCCTGCATTACCGTAATTGCTACGACAACAGAAAAGATACACCTTGCCTAACCAAGTAATCCTGCCCAGCCCAGCTTGGCCACGGAAAAATAGCACCTGCTTCAGTCCAGTGTGACTGCATTGGCACACCACAGTGTGTATGATCCTGGCTACTGTGCCAGGCTATGAGTGAAATGATGGTTCTTAACAGCACGCAGAATGTACACTGCTGTTCGAAACATTCACCCACAACCTGCAGTGATTCATCGCTCAGCTGTGTAAGCTCTCCATCAGTTCACTCAAAACATAGTTCCCTAAACTGTATGTCATATTGATACCACATCACTCCTTTACCAGAAAGGTTCATGAAGCTTCTGGCTACCCGGTGGTATCCTTGGAGATGATATTTTTTCGTAGGTGGCTTATTCAAATACAATGGATTGAGCACGGAGCAGGCAGATGTAAAACAATCATTGAGTTATGAGTGATTTAGCGGGCAGAAAAAGGGAGCATGTAAGTGCAATTACGTGGTCAGTTCTGAGGCTGAATTCCATCGTAGTACTGGGGGACCAACCATAGCAGTGGCAAGCTATGTTCTCAAAGGTGGAAAGTGGGAGATATGATGTTTCCTCAGCTGGGCCTGACAATTAAACCTTAATACATTTCCAAACTTAGATTATAAAAACTTTTTTTGGTGGCTAAGAAGGCTTAGAGAGAAAATACCCAGATCAGAACTGGGCCGACTTTACAGAAGAGAAATATATGCTGTGAAAGAAGATGACAATGACAAGCTGGGTTGGTCAGATGGGGAAAAAAGTACCTCCCGAACTATCTTGAAGATCATTACCATTAGTCTTAGCTCATTAAGCCTCAGAGTTACCATCACTCTTGACACTGTCTACAAACAGGTTCGAATGACTGTATAGATAGTAAGATGGTGAAAATCCGGAGAAACCTGTAATTAACACACAGGGTAGTGGCTGTCCTGAATATCAGAACAGGCGACCACAAAATACAGTGCACTTCTTTGAGTGTGATTTTGTTGCCTGGTAAAACACATTAGCCTAAGTTGCAGGGGAGGGAATTACAATTAGGGAAAAAAAGATTCGTCTTCACCAAGTTGAGTTTGTAGTAAAGTGCTCTTAGCTGTTGCTTGCTTCCTGCAGTACACTTTTTAAAAAATAAAGCAACTTTTAATTGTGATGTTATTTTTAATTGAACCTCCATGGTACAGGAGTGCTCTTCTCTGTATGGGCCATATCATCTGTCTTTCGTATTCTTGCTGTCAGATAGGAAATAACACAATACATTGGCTCATGATAACTGTAAAATATCTGAAGGATTTTTTAATTTTATTTTTGTCCAAGAAAAACTTTAACAAAGGTACTTCTATCTCCAGAAGTCATAACTACAGATTTGTACTTCTGAATTCCTTTTAGTCTTTTTCACATGGGAGTTTGGGTTTTTTTCTCTAGCTGGGTCTACGAGTTAATAGTGAACTTTGCTTCTCTTCCTGCCTCCTGCTTTCTGACAAACATGTTTGTAGTTTTGGTTTCAAGGTTCTGGATGAAAGTTTAGCTTGATGAAGTCAACGGTGAATTCCTCTGGTGATTTCAATCATGGTGTAATTCTAGCCAGTCCCACTCCCACGGTTCCCAGTTCTGATACCACATTATTTGACACTTTATATCCTGGCTACGCTGGACACTATGGAATCAGCCTCTTTTACAGTCATGACTTCAGATTTGCTGCTTCCATTTTCAACACTCTTGCAGCCTTCATTCTGAGAAGAGCCTAGGAACCAAGTGCCACACTTCTAGTGTATTTCAGGAAAGAACACACACACAATTCCAAGACAGCATTGTATTTTAATCTGTATGAAATCCATTTGCAGGAGGTCTACAATGCAATGCAGCGCACGCAGAAAGCGGTGTAATTCCTATGTTCTTATGAAGTATCTGGACTCTTTTTTCCCCCCTAAAAAACAGCTATTTAGTCAAATTTAATATACACAGAAAATAAATCTCAGACAGTAAATATGTCCTGGTAGAGCTATTATCACCTGATGCAGAAGTTCTGGATCAAAAGCCGTTTCTTGGCCACTGCCAGACACTTTCCCTATTTATATCTTTTTTCCTCTGTATGATAATCTAGTTGCCAAACTGCTGGTTGAAGATAACCTCCTAGTGTTAGTGTTACCAGTTTTGGTGGGTCTCATTCAAGTTCCAGTTAAACTCAAAGTCAGGCTGGGAAAACAAACTCTCTTCCGCATAGAGAGAGGGTTATTTATCACCACACTTTTCCAGATGTAGCTCTGCTACTACAAGGCTGACTTAGGCAGCACGTTTGATTTCTAGAAGGGGTCACATATGTGACCTTCTACTATCAGCTCATGAAATCTGCAGGCAATGTAGTCAATTGACCAACCTGCAGCAGAAGACTAAAATCCTTACAGTAGCCCTTGGCTATTAAATGTAGCACTGGTGTATACATTTTCCATTATGGTAAATAGATTTTCATTAGGCACGTTAGGTAACACACAGCACGTACAAGTAAAACAGAAAACAGACACCACAAGACTGCTTTAATTATAATTTCAGAAAAAAACATTAAAATCCTGCTGTTACAAAAGAAGTGTAATACTAGAGCACTGTGAGTGTAGATAGTTTGTTCTTTTCGTACTTGTACACGGAACAATGCAGGAACTTTACCAAGCACAAACCTGATACGTGCCAAGCTTTGTTCTTTAGAGTTGAATTAAGGATGCTTTCACTGTCCAAGTTTCCAGTTCAGCTCATTATTAATCACTTTCCATCTTTCTGTTCATGCTTGTGAGGAAGGTGTTTTTACGTTTTTCTTGCTCTCCTCTTAGAGGACAGATTTCCACCTGCAGTCAAGTTGTAACACTGCATGTAGCTCACAAGCAACGGGAGCTTGCTTATACTCTGCTTCCAGTGCACAGTGAGGGGTCATGGGTCTTAATTAATGCAGCTTTGTGTACTCCAACAGTGATAAACTTAAATGTACAATAAGAGATGGATGCAGATAGAGAAGCTGAGATAACACTAATCCATGTCGGGGAATAGCCAGTTATTAAAGCTAAGGAGGAGAAATAGGCAGTTTTCTAGAAGCAGGTTCAATGGGCAGGTACTTGGGAGACAAACTGTGCTGCTGTATGTGCTGGTGTAGCTGCTTAGGACAGGCATAAAACACATTTTGAGACTACTTTGGAGAGACAAGACCAGACTGACTCGTACTACACAATTCACAGCACAGCAATGTGCACTTTAAGAAAAGTATCAAGTTCCTCATCACTTCTGATTGGGTCCCTTTGCTATTTTAGCTCTGCACGCTGTCTATAATTCCTGCTAGACCTACTGTAAGAAGAGGAGGGGTGATTTGGTCTCACAGTGGGGAATGTCAGATTGGGAGTGGTTTGATGGACTCACTTGAAGGGTAGCTCAGATAGGGGGAAAGTTCTATGAAGAAGTTGTGCAGGTTGGATAGGAAAAAGGGACTGATGGAAGGAGCACTGGTAGGTGCAATCTACTGCATACCATGCTGTAAGTGTCAAAGCACTTCTTTTGGCTAACAAACAGAATGAAACAAAGCAATTTTTCTTGGCTTTTACTGAAAAAAAAAACAACCCCAAAAACTTTTACAGGTACACAGCTGAAGGGGTCACAGTCAGGCATTAAAGTCTCTTCATCAAATACAATATACTGTATGGAGATTCTTCACAAAGTGTTGGGGGAGAACAAGAGGAGGAAGAAAGTTGCACTGCTCCCACCTGCTCAAAGGCAACAATCCTTTTTTTCACCTCACCAAGAGAATGAAAAAACAAGCTTCATTCCTCCCACCACTGCAGCCCCTGTGAGTGGAGGGAGGCAGCACTGACCTACTGACATTCACAAGCAGTTGCAAGTGGCCACCCCAAACCCTGCAGATGCTCCTCAGTGCAGGTGAGGAGATAAAAAGATAAAAACCATTGCTGGTGCCCAGCAGAGCTGACAGCATGCATTGCCATGGAGTACCTGTGTTCCAGAGGCCCTTTCCTTGCTTCCAGAACACTTAGAGAGAACAGAACATCTGCTACAAACACAGTCACCACCCTGTCTTCTTCCCTTTCACAAGCCATAAGTCCCCCCCAAAAACCCTTCACCCCACTTTTGACCAAAACCCTTTGTTATTGGCTTGCCTCTGAAGCTGACAGAGTGTGTTTGTGATACCTGGCTCTTCCCTGGGCACTACAAACTTCTCTGGGCCTTTCCACTCCCACTTTTTGAAAAGTGACTCTGTCCCAACAACAGGATCCCAGCAGTAGGCAGACTTGGACAAGCTGCTGCCAGAAGGCTGCTCTATTTTGTGGATGCAGGAATACTGAATTAGGTCATGATCTTTAAAACTTGCCTCAGTGGCAGCTTCCCAGGGAGGCTATCATTTCTAAAACATGTATGAATTTCATTTTTATCCTTTTCCTCAAGTGTGAAAATATTGCTGATTGTTTTCTGACACCTAAGAAAGTTTGAGGGAAATAGGGAGCTCAGAAATCCTGAAACTGGGGAATTATTTTAAAACCGTTGTTTTCCTGGATTCTTTCATGCAGATTTTTAACACTAGGTAACACAACTCAGCCAGATTCAACATCATGCAGATTCCAGACACGGCAAGCATGAAAATAGTAAAAGTGGTTTTCTCAGTGGGCCGAGACACAAAACAGTCCACAGTGTTGGGGCAGGGCCATGCATTGCACTTCACCAGGCGAGGCATCTGGTACCCATCGTACATGTAATAGAATACATACATGAAGACTGCTTCAAAGACGATCCTGAAGAAGATGCTGCTGGTGTACGTCCACCACAGGGGGCCCCGAATGTGAATCTTCTCATTTTTCAGCTCTTCAATATTAATTTTCTCACCATTTCTGAGCCGCCTTTTCTTCTCGTGCCTGGTGTAAGCTACGTGCATGGCCACCAGCAGCGCAGGTGTAGAAACAAAGATCAGCTGCAGGGCCCAGAGTCTGATGTGAGAGATGGGGAAAAAGTGATCATAGCAAACATTTCTGCACCCAGGCTGAAGTGTGTTGCAGACAAAATCTTGTTGTTCATCTCCCCAGACTCTCTCTGCAGCCACAACCAGGATCATGATACGGAAAATGAACAGGACTGTGAGCCATATCTTCCCAATACTGGTTGAGTGTTTATTTACGCCTCCTAAAACGGTCTGCAGACTTCCCCAGTCCATCTTTTCTGTGTCCTTTTACCTGCAGGATGACATAATACACCAAACAGTTTTCAAAGGATAAAGAATCAACTCAAGACCATCTACGAATGAGAGGACTTCCTAGCACTCACTCAAGAGTCACAGGCAAATGCAAGTCACTTTCATTAACGTCACCCAAACGTTTATGGATTCAAACAGCTTATTAAACTCTCTCCCTCCCTGTCTTTATGATGGGACAAGCAGGAAGTAAGTTACACCTTCAAATACATTTCCCCTGTGCATCCTCTATGGCCTCCTTCCCTTTCTCAAGATATTTCCCTTTCTGTGGTTGATTCTGGTCAGCATTTTGCCTCTCTATGTGTTTCCCAAAGCAACAGAAATTACTACCACTGCATGTGTTAAGACCGTATCTGGATGAAGTGGAGACTTCTCTAGTAGTCGTCATAGGATTTATTTGCCAACGCCACAGCCCTAGAAGGCTGGTCTGGTGCTTTCTTTGCCTCCAAGGTAAGTATGACTTGGCCTTCCTCAGCAGAAGCCCTCACTCCTCCCAGACGCCTCCAGCAGCCCTCCGAGGCTTTCTGCTGAAGCTCAGACTTGTCCGTTTCTTGGCAGGCCCTTCATCTCACAAGTACAGCATCTGAGTTTGCCAACACTGCTGAGAAGCCTCAGGACAGCTCTGTCAGGACTGCATGCATATACAGCACAAAACAACAGGCAGAGGAAGATACTGCAGAGCCTGCCCTGCCACATCCACTGCTATCTCATCCAGAAGGGAGACAAGCAGAGCCATAGACTTGGGAGGAAAAAGCCCTCAGCTAAAGAGTTTATGCTGATTTTCTAGATGCTATCACACCCCAGCAGAATAAACAGGAGGATAAACTTCAGAAAAGCTCCATTTCAACTTTACTCCTACTCTTGAAAACTAAAATCCACGCTCTTTGCCAGTTTGAAAGTTAAATATAAGTTTTGCTGAAGTCAGAATTCAGTCTCGGGGCTCAGCTTTCACTGCTGGCAGCCATTTGGAAACTATCATTGAATCGGACAAAGCACTCTGAAACCAGAGCTGGGAACTTGCATAGCTGGTCCATCGCCTTTGGGGGCCAGGGCTCAACTTGGCTGTGTGGGAGAGTGACACCGGCCGCGGGCAAGAGCTCCGTCCCCTCTTGGCGCAGGCTGCGTGCGGTGGGGAGAGCATGGCACCTTGCAACACCACATTGGCCAAAGTTTTCAAAATCTCTCATTCCCACATAACAGAGGAAAAAAGTAAATTCTTTACCCTGGTGTAGTTACAACACAACTAAAGGACTAACGTGCCCCGACACATATCCCTGGTACGAGGGCCCAGCCTGTACACACAAGCCTTGAGGCGAGAGGGAGAGGTCAGATTTACTGTGAGGAGGAAAGGTGAAATTGGGTAAGTAAAAAAAAAAAAAAAACCAACTTTGAGAAGGTGTCTGGAATTCCTTAGACTTCTCGTGTTTTGTCTCTGCTGAAACTGGCAGCCTTTTTACGCAAAGTTTTACACTCACCCGGACTCCGGGCTATGATCGGATGCCTGCATCCTTCTGTTAAGAATGTCCCGCTGTCTGCTGCACAGCCACTGAGACAAAGTCAGCGAAACCTTCACAAGCGGCTAACCAGGACTGAAGGAAAGCGCTCGAAGCGTACATCCCCGCGGGACGAACAACCCGGGCTCCACGCGTGGACTCACACCGCAGTTCTCAACCAGCGCTGCAAGTCTGGGAGGGGGGGACGGACAACCGACATTCCCCCCGGCTCATCTGCCACGGCAGAAACGCTGCAGCCGGCTGTGGGGACCGAGCGAATCCGCCGGCACGCTCACCCCGCCAGCCATTCACTGCAACCCACTGGAAACCCCCACTCGGCGGTCACAGCCAGCTCCCAGTGTCTCGTCCTGTCCCCCTGGCCCCGCGCAGAGCTTTGCCCCGCTCAGCTCCCCAGCGGCCGGAGCGCTGGGGCGGGCGCGGAGCCTCCCGCAGCGGGAGCCGCCCGGCCCCTGCCCGCCCAGCCCCACGCACGGCGGCCTCGGCGGAGGG
>Ga0065711_1046068_pt1 | contig 13115 bp, 7 predicted proteins | sample Hoacrofraction12_FD_59098 | JGI IMG/M metagenome (GOLD analysis project Ga0065711, IMG submission 59098) | Hoatzin crop microbial communities from Cojedes, Venezuela - Epithelial fraction 12 v2 (version 2) | ecosystem: Host-associated > Birds > Digestive system > Esophagus > Crop | place... | reverse complement strand
CATCCTCGTAGCCCTCCACTGGACTCTCTCCAGTAGCTCTTCATCTTTCTTGAACTGGGGAGCCCAGAACTGGACACAGTACTCCAGATGGGGCCTCCCTAGGGCAGAGTAGAGGGGAAGGAGGACCTCTCTTGACCTGCTGGCCACACTCTTCTTGATGCACCCCAGGATCCCATTGGCTTTCTTGGCAACCAGGGCACATTGCTGGCTCATGGTCAACTTGTCTTCCACCAGGACACCTAGGTTTCTCTCCACAAAGCTGCTCTCCAGAATCTCAGCCCCTAGCCCATTCTGGTGCATGGGGTTATTTCTCCCCAGGTGCAGGACCCTGCACTTGTCCTTGTTGAACTTCATCAGGTTCCTCTCTGCCCAACTCTCTAGCCTGTCCAGGTCTCGCTGAATGGCAGCACAGCCTTCTGGTGTATCTACCACTCCTCCCAGTTTTGTGTCATCAGCAAACTTGCTGAGGGTACACTCTGTTCCTTCATCCAAGTCACTGATGAAGAAGTTGAACAAGACTGGGCCCAGTACTGACCCCTGGGGGACACCACTAGCTACAGGCCTCCAACAAGACTGTGCTGCTGTTCACAGCCCTCTGAGCTCTGCCATTCAGCCAGTTCTCAGTCCACCTCACTGTTCATTCATCTAGCCCACACTTCCTGAGCTTCCCTAGGAGGATGTTATGGGAGACAGTGTCAAAAGCCTTGCTGAAGTGTAGGTAGACAACATCCAAGGCTCTCCCCTCATCCACCCAGTCATTCATGCCATCATAGTAGGCTGTTTGATTGACCAAGCATGATTTCTCCTCGGTGAATCCATGTAGACTGCTCCCGATAACCTTCTTTTCCTCCCCTTGCTTAGAGATGACATCCAGAATGAGCTGCTCCATCACCTTTCCCGGGATGGAGGTGAGGCTGACCAGCCTGTAGTCCCCTGGGTCCTCCTTCTTGCCCTTTTGAAAGACTGGAGTGATACTGGCTTTCCTCCAGTCCTCGGGCACTTCTCCTGTCCTCCAGGACCTTTTAAAGATGATGGTGAATGGCTCAGCAATGACATCTGCCAGCTCCCTCAGCACTTATGGCTGCATTCCATTGGGGCCCACGGATTTGTGGGTGTCCAGCTTGCTTAAAAGATCTCTCACACAATCCTCCTCGACAAAGGGAAGGTCTTTCTTTCTCCAGGCTTCCTCTCTTACCTCCAGGCACTGGGATGCCTGAGGGCCAGCCTTAGCACCGAAGACTGAAGCAAAGAAGGCATTCAGTAACTCTGTCTTTTCTGTATCCTTCGTCACCAGGGCACCGACCCCATTCAGCAGCAGCCCTACATCTTCTCTAGTCATCCGTTTGCTACTGATATACTTGAAGAAGCTCTTGTTGTCTTTGACATTCCTTGCGTGATTAAATTCCAGCAGGACCTTAGCTTTCTTCACTGCATCCCTGCATAACTGGCAACGTCTCTGTATTCCTCCCAAGTGGCCTGTCCCTCTTTCCACATTCTGTAGAGATTTGTCTTCCATTTGAGTTTTTCTAGAAGCTCCTTGTTCATCCATGTAGTTCTCCTGCCGCCTTTGCTTGATTTCTTACTCACGGGGAAGCACTGGTCTTGAGCACAGAGGAAATGATGCTTAGATAGTGGCCAGCTCTCTTTAATCCCCCTACCTTCTAAAGCCCTGACCCATTGGATTCCTCCAAGAAGGTCCTTGAAGAGGCCAAAAATAGCTTTCCTGAAGTCCAAGGTTGTGATCCTACTTATTGCCCTGCTTCCTCCATGCAGGATCCTGAACTCCACTATTTCATGGTCACTGCAGCCAAGGCTGCCCCCAGTCTTCACATTCTTAACTAGTCCTTCTTTACATCAGCACAAGGTCCAGCAGCACACCTCTCCTTGTTGGCTCTTCCACCACCTGTGTCAAAAAATTATCATCAATGCTCTGAAGAAACCTCTTGGACTGTGTGTGCCTAGCTGTGTGGTCTCTCCAGCAGTTATCAGCATGGTTGCAATCTCCCATGAGAATGAGGGCCTGTGATTGTGAGGCTACTTTCAGCTGTCTGTAGAAGGCCTCATCAATTTTCTCTTCCTGGTCAGGTGGCCTGTAGTAAACACCCACAACAGTGTCACCCATAGAGTCATAGCATTATTAAGGTTGGAAAACACCTCTAAGTTCATCTAGTCCAACTGCCAATCCAACACCACCACATATATATCTATATATTTAAAGGCTATCAATTATATTGAAATCTTTGCTTTAGATTTTTCTTTACTACACTTATGTCACTGCAAATCTCTAATTTTACAGTTAAAAATGAGGTATGAAATTATCAAGATATAAAGGAGAGAAGTAGAAGAAAATAACTGGTAAATCTAAATTTGTCACAATTTTTCATGTACCATCTTCTTGAAATAAAATCAAGAATGTAAAAATTCATCCCTGAGATTTTGTTACTCTAGTTTTGATGTACAAATTTCAGAAACAGCACCTCTCCTCTTGAACACAAAATTAACTGATATAGGACTTATTGGTCTTGAATTTTAGGAGTTTTTTGTTGTTCAGATAAATGAAGTAGTAGTCAAAGTGAGCAGCTCAATTCCTCTCGAAAAGCAGGGGCAAGGCAACATTGCAGTTTTTTAGCTGAAATACTACTGTAATTTCTCATCTAAGATGAAGTTGAGGGTTAGAAGACATCTTTTTTGTGGCTACTCCTGTAATAGGCTACCTCCTTAAATTAATTTGGTTATTTGGAACAACGGTGTACATTGTGACTAAAACTAACTATAATTCCTCTTTGACTACTAAAATATCAGACAGAGTCTCTATATTACAGGGGAGCGTTTGTTACTGGTTAAACTCTGAGGTATAATTGGTGAACAATACATACTTCAAAGATGCTCATGGACCAGGAAACCTTTCAGAAGGAAAAAGAATGATTATTGCTCAAGGTATAATTGTCTTCTTTCAGGGTTAACTTTTTTTTAAATTTGAAATAAGTACTTCAAAGAGATTCAAAGTGGGCTATCAATCCTTTGAAGCTGTCAAGAGGTAATGATTTAGGATTTCCATTTCAAAGAATTTTACATCTCAGATAAAATGGAACAATTCCATTGAAAACCAGAAGATCCAGGCCTGAAATGACAAGGAGACAGCTTCTAAAGGATCAACTAACAGAAGTGACATGCTTTTATTGTTCCTTGGTGAGTATTTTGACATATATATTCCTGGATTATCTGAACATATAGGTTTATTACTAAATAAACTCAGTTACTCTCTAGAAGTTAGGCTAAATAAAATGATCTCTGCTGGGTTCCTTAACACAAACTGTTGCCTTTGAATATTATGTTTTGGGAAGGATATTTGTTACTTTCAGGATTTTTTACCTTTTTTTTTAAGACAGGACAGATCAAGTCATCTATGTATTTGAACGTATATATATATACGTGTACTCCTTAAGCCTTAATTACCTTCTAGTTTCTGAATAAATGACTGAGGTCATGACTATTATGTTGAAATGTCTTTGCTTGTTTGAAAATAAAGAAAACATAAATCTTATTTGGTCAGGGTTAATTCCAGGCAGAAACAAAGAGGCAACATCACTGGGAAGCAGAATGCTGGTGACAGTGAAATTGCTATCTATGGTCAGAATGGCTGTTTCTCCTGAGCCAAAGCTCTGGGATGTCAAATTAACTAATACTGCTGTCATTAAAAGAAGAGTTGTGAGCTATTAGCTAATATTTGGCAGAGTTATCTTTCCCAGCAGCAACACTGATTGTGACTTCGATGTTTCCCAGCCTCTGGACGTCAGCAAGAACAGAGACCTGTTCTCCATGGTCTTCCATGCAACTTCCCACATTTTCCTCCCTGTGACAGAAATGAAATAACCATGACCTAGCATAGGTCCCTTGCTCCTGAGGTTCTTCTCTAATGCTGAGAAGCCTTAAACTGGCTGTAGATCCAGCAGCAGAGTGAATTGCATAAACATAGAGGATATCATGACTAACTAAAATTATGATTACACTTATGGACGTGTAAAAACATAGAAATATTTCTATTTTATTTTGAAATCTTAGTTAAGTTTAACTGGGTCACTCCTGGTAGTCAGACATACAAATTAGTCAATATGTTCCTCAACATACTAGACAAGTCTTCTTAATGAACAGATTAACTTGAAGAGAAAACATGGTGAGATAATTGTGGTTTTGCCTCAATTTGCAACAAAGAATGATTCAGTTACTCTCCCACTCCTTCCCCCTCCCCGGAGGGATGGGGAGGAGAATCAGAAGGAAAATTCGTGGGTTTGGATGACAACAGTTTAACAGAATGTCAAAGGGAGACGAAAACAACAATCATTAATACTGATAAAAAGCATATACAACGTGCAGTGTTCTCACCACCCAATGCTCCACTTGCTCCTGAGTAGCAAAAAGCCTCTCCTTCAGCCAGCTCCCCACTTAAATACTGAGCATGACATCACATGGTATAGAATATCCCATTTGATTGGCTGTTGGGGTCAGCCCAACCAGCTTCTTGTGAAAATTAACTCTGTCCCAGCTGAATCCAGGACAATAATGGACAAAATGTATACAATTGATCTATACCCATAGAAAACTCTTCTGGCAAAGAAATCTTACTGATAGGATAGACTGGGAACAGAATTTGGAGAAACAAATTAACCCAGAGGAATGTGCTTGGATGTGGAAAACAGGATCTATCACCTCAATCTGTGGCACACTAAAAGAAAATTTATTTAAGATATGGTATCACTTCACACAAGTCAGGTTCATACATAGAGAATATTGGAAAAATCTAGGTGATAAGGAGATTTTATCATTTTTGCAGACATAACTGAGTGCAGAGGGTCTTAGACAGTGTCTGAAAACAAGCAGTAGGTATTGTTGCATAAGATACCCCCTGTTCTTTCTAGCAGAATTGTCACATTAGACTTTTTCATTAGTTAGTAGCCACTAAAGTACTGGATAATTTTTCATTAAGAATGAAGAAAAATAATCTCCCAGAAGAATATCTCCAGAAAATAAGGAACACAGTGAAACTTTAAACCCTCATTTATATATTCAGAAATGTACAAGAAATAATATGGATCTAGTTTTTCACAGAATAGCTTCAATTTAAGAAACGTGAGTACTTAAATCACTCAAGCAGCTAGCAGTCTATATAATGTAAAAGAGTTATTAAATCAAATAAGCAAATGCTAAGACCATACTATACTACTAAATATTTTTAAATAAAGACTAATCACAATATGAACTTTTAGTGGTTATCTGAATGTTGATATTCATGTGGCAGTAATCTATAACTCCATTTACTATCCTAAATAGTTATTAAAATACTCTTTAACTATGGAAAAATATAATTTATCGTTAAATAAAATGTTGGCATTTCTGTGGCTTAATCTCCTTTCTGAGATGAAAATTTGCCTGGTTAAATATTTTCAGTGATCGAAAGCTCAGACCACTGAAGAAGAAAAAATGTTGTTAAGCCTGTAAGAGGACACACTAATACAGCGAACTAAGAATAAGTTGAGAAGAATTAAGAACAAAACACATAGACAATTATGAATCTCTTTGTCTTGCCATTGTTATTAAAGTACTTGAATTCCATATTTCACCTGTATTTCAGCTTTCGATTTGACTTTTGTTAGGAAGCTGACACACTGGGAAGACTGTACACTATCAAGTAACAGTAGTTTTGTGAGAAGTACTGTATTTTGTGTTAAATCTTTTCCATATTACACCAGTGCCCATGTGAAGAAATATGTTTTCAGTCGTGTTACTTTTAATTGCTGTTAGTGTATCATTTTATTCAAGATTTTGATGAGTTAGTATGGGATATAAATGGCAGCAAATTTGGCCAACACCCTTTTGTTTTTGGTAAAATACACTACCTTCATACCAAGCACTCAACTGTAATGATTTTTAGAAGGAAAACACATAGCTAAACAGAAAGAACTGCAAGACTAGTTTCCCTTCACTTCATTCCCCTGCTGTCCTGAATGTACTTATTTTAGACCCTAGCCAGTATTTTTCATGTGATTGTCACGTCTAATTGAAAAGCAAAAAAATAGTATTTCAGACCACAAGCTATTTTCATTTCATTTGAAAGGTGAACCCCTAACACTTTTTAACATAGTGGAATTAATTTCATAGAGACAAAGAAAATTCTGGGCTCCAAATTTGTTGAAGTGACTGAGGCTCATTCTGTAAACTTCTAATAAATTTGCCTGGAGATATGGGAGGGGGGGAGAGAGCTGGAAATACAACCCCCAGCATTCTGGAAACATTTTGGCCACCGGCCAGTGGGAGGGTGCCGCCAGAACAACATTTCTGTAGTTAGTGAACGCTAAGCTATTTAGTGATTTTTACTCCACTGTAGTTTGCCTTCACGGAGTGTTGCACCCTTTCAATTGCAGCATTTATTATGTTTTGATGGTGACAGTCTTTACCAAGCAAGGGCTCAAACCATGGCTCTTGTTCCATGAGAATGGGAGGGACCAAAAGCAGGCTTGCAAAAGGAATCCATTAAATAAGGAGACATCCAAAACAATGGTATTTCCAGCTCCATGTCTAATTTGGCAGCTAGAGTAGCTGCTGCGATCCGCAACATTGATCTGAATACGTCAAAGAAGCAATCACTTTAGAAAACAGCTGAAGATGGGAGGTCAAAGCAAGGAAAAATTAGTATTTCTTCTTCCAAAGAAAAGAAGCCTCAGGAAAGACAGGAAGAAATTGCTCTTTCCCTAGGTAAATGTGTACTATCTCTTACTGACAGCACAGCACATTGCTAGGGTTACAGTTTAGACTGTGGAGTTTGTCCCTGTTTCCTAGAATTTTTAATGGGCCTGGGCAGTCTTGGTTTGTCTTATTTAGGATCGGTGGTTTTTCACTTCATCCCAGTTTTATACCGCCTGTGTCATCATTTCAGGCACAAGAAATAATTAGCCCTGGAAAACATTTTTTTTCTTTTTCATTTTTTCTTCACAGGATCTGAGCTAATTCATTTTAAAATAAAAATGTCTTCATGTAGGATCCCACACTGAGAGTGTCACAAATTATGTCTATTCACCAAACTGGTAGCTGCCAGCAAACGGCTGAGAATTGCCAGATTCAGTTAAACACTTTGGCTCAGCTAACATCCTCCCATGGAAAAGAGTCATAGGATGGCCAAAAATCAGCCAGGATGATCTGCAGGCTTGAGCCACAGTTTCCACTGCATCATGTGCTGAGGAATGTGGGGGGATGGGTCCAGACACCCACAGGGCCAGAAGGGATTGCAGCCTCCCAAACCCACTGGGACTTCTGTGGGATGTTTTTCCCGTGGATCCATCGACCTTGAGGTATGCTTAGAAAAGCATCTCACATGTAGGCCCAGACTGTGCCCATGTGTTGTCCCCAGCTGGCCATTCCCGAAGGTTTCGCATGTTCCTTGGGGGAATTTACAGGTGCAGAGTGGGAATTGTGCAAAGCACTTCTGCCAATGTCAACAGCAACTATGTAAAGAAAATGCCTGTGGCTTTCAGTGAGGAGGAATATTTCTTCCTTCTAGCAATGCCCTCTCCCTGGATAACTTCACTCTCTCAAAACCTTAAGACCTCTGTTTGCAGGCAGCTTGCATGCAGTGCCTTTCATGGGACTAAATGGATATATAAGACAACATCACTTCATCCCTCCCCCCTCCTGTCAACATTTGGACCAAAAGATTGGATTTTTTGCTTCTTTCAACCCCTCCATGGGAGGAGTTGGAGGAGATTACATAGTTATTTATCATGTGCAGTTCACTGTCCTCTATGTATGGTCAGAAATTCTTCTCTCAGCATGGGTTTTCCAAAGGCTGCACAGAAATGAAAGGATGCATCTTTCTTTTAATTATTCTGGATAGTGCCTCCTAGCTTAACACAGAATTTTATTCTTGTGTTGTCAAGGACATCAATACACAGTTCAAGGTTTGGGGGAGGGAGGGTGTTGAGGAAAGTAATGAAAGATGTTTTTTCTCTTCGTTTGAAAATAAAATAGGAATCTGCAAATGAAAGTTTATCAGAGCTAATGCACTGAAATAATTTTGCATTGGCTAAGAAAGTGAAGCTTCTCAGTAGTGATGTATTTGACACTCATATTCTGAAAGAAAAATGGATCTACAAAATCACCAGGTCATTTCTGATACTTTTAAATACTATTTCTGTTTGTAGTATGTGCCTGTGTGATCACCCACTTCAGATGTGCTGTTGTATCCATCTCTTTCTGATTCTTTTGTCTACAACAGGGAGACTCAGACAGCCAGAATAAATAGGGGTGTTTCTTTAAGATATCTACCCAAAAAAAGAAAGAAGTTGCCAGGAAAGGAGATTCTTAACCCATTTCCCAGCCAGAAAAAAACATTACCACAAAAATGATTCCCAGTCCAGCCAAGTACAAAGCTCTTCATTTAAGAAGTTAAGGACAACCAGAGTATCTCTCTCTCTCTCTCTCTCTCCCCCACCTCTCTTTCTCTATTTTTCTTTTCTTTTTTTTTTTTTCCTTCTTTTAATCTGGCAAAATAGTTGGAGTGTTAACTGGCTCCTTCTCTTTCTTTTATAGTGAGTCTAATTCAGTCATGGGGAGGATTGTCAAGCATGCCTCCAAAGTAATAGAAAGCTTAAAAAAAAAGAACATTTTTCCACATGACATTTTCTCAACTTTGTGTATTTTAGAATATTTATTTATCAGCCTAAACCAGTTCCTATAAAAGTTCATGGGAGCAGGATCTAATCCTTAAAATACAGTGCAGTACGCAGTATTGATTTCTGTTGAAATGCTCCTATTTTGTAGAACAGTAATAGACAAAGTCCAGCCCAGTATCTGAACATTTTCTAAAAGTTAAGCTAATAGAAAAAGCCAAATGCAGTTAACAATCAACAATTAGCCAGCTAAACCAGGCCAGATCAAATGAATTAATAAGATTAAAGCTCTAGAGTCTATTATTAGCAGACTAGCAGAACAGAATTGAAAAATTCATCAGCCTCAGACGGTAAGTTGATAAGGTCTTCCTGCAGCTAGTCTGGATCTCAGCTGTTGCTTTGCATCAACATAGTCCTTCCCATCCAATTATATCTGAATTTTTACAACTTGAAGAGGTACATATTTCAATATTAGCTGGACGGAAATCATTCTTGTCATTGACTCTGAACAACAGCGTATTTGCGTGCCAGTGGGAAGACTTTCCCTCTGCCTGTAGTTTACCAGCAATTACAAGCAGTACTACTGTGAAGCCATGAGCACTGCAAAGCGTTTTCAGTTAACAATTAAAGAAGTGCAAGACTCTAAAATGTGTACTGTTTTATGTTCTGTTTCCTGTAGCACAGATGATACAGAATTCATAACAGATGTTGAATATGCTATCAAAGTCACATGAAAGGGAAGAGACATTGATCTTTGACCTCAGTAGTGTCTGAGAAAATGTCTCTGCTTTCCCATTGCTTTTTTACAATCTACTGTTCTATTCCGTATGGGTTTGTTACATGAATAGGTGGCATATTACAGGAATGACAGTGAGAAGCATAGGAGGGACTGCAGTGGTGAGAATATGCAACATTCATAAGGCAGTGCCTGGAACTAAAGACATTTACAGAAGTCTGAGCCTTTCGTTCTATGTCAAAGTCGTACACAGTTAAGAGCAAACCTTCTGCAACCTACCTTCTTCCTGAATCTCAGTTCATGGACCATTAAAGTCAACAGGAACTTTGCCATTTCTCTCATTAAGCTTAGGTGCAAGCTTTGACTGCTTACATCACATTTTCCATATTATCTATTTTTCTTCTGAATTAATAAACTGAGATTATAATGAATGCTTTTAAAAAGCCAGCATTTAATCACAGTTAGGTGAGAATTAGACCCTATTTATGTATAAGGAACACTGTGGTATCTAAGACATTCATGCATAGCATGCACGTCTTTTTTTTTGAAGGCAGACACTATAACTGAATGAGTATTACCAAAAGTAAATGACTTGTGCCTTTCAGAAAAACTTCGGAATGACTATGGCATTCCAAATCTAATTTAAGCATTAAAGAAAGTTTCTTAATGGAAGATAAACTGATCATAAACATGGATCAGTTTTAGCAGAACTGGAGGCCAGTAGATCTATCCAAAGGCCTGGGAGAACAAAAACCTTAACTATCATCCAAACATTTGAAGCTATGAATAAACCACCTGATATATTTCTGAAAACTGAAGGGAAAGAAGTAAATGGTCAGTAAAACTAATCCCTCACGCTGTTGATGGTGAAAAAAAACCTGAAGGCTATTGGCACAAATACTGCAGTTGACAAGGTAAAATAATGATGCACGATTTCATGAAAGCATTTCCTGGTAGCCCAGAAATATTTGATTTTACAAACAAATTCCAAAACCTCTTAGCCTCAATTCTGTTCATTAAATTAAATTGCAGAACTGTAATCAACTTTGGAATTTCAACTCTGAGTTTACAATTTAGCAATTTCACAATAGTACCACAATATACCTACCACATGAAGGATATTCTGCATAAAATCATTGGAATTTTCAAAATTTAGGCCAAGAAAATAAATTATACATTATAGAATAAGTGCTTTTCTAAAATTGCAGGAAAAAATGATGAATTTCATATCAGTCATCTGCCAGAATTCTATAAATCTTACTCATATCCACAGTTTCTTTCAAGAAAACCCAGTATAATTTCCTGGGCACTTTTAAGGCTTTTGGAAAAGTATCGAGCAGCTGACTCCCACAAGCTGATGTTTTCTCTGAGTCTAATTTGTGACTAGACTGCTATTTAGAAACTTTGAGAAATCTGGGAAAACCTGAGGAATTGAACTTTCAAATGTCCCATGGAAGGATACTGACATTTATTGCAAATAACAAAGCATTAAAACAAAAAGAAGGGTGAAGATCTCCAAACTTTTTGAAGAATGATCTTCCAGTCTGTGATCCCAGGCATGTCACCTGCAGCTTCAGTATTGCAGGAGTGCTTGTACTCTTTGTAGCTGTAGGTCCAGAATGTGACTTGTTATGAAGCAGTCTGAAACACAAAGTCTTGAAGCTGTTCCTGTGCTTATTATAGGATTGGACTAAATCAATAATCCTATAGCATAAACGTTGATTTTCTTTTTTATTTACATCTTTTTAGTGAAAATTATAATAGTTGAAAATTTTAATAGTAGCTATAGTAGCAATAGACTGGTGTTTGTAATAGAAAAGCACTGAGGAGGTATATATTTTATATCCGTTATTCCTTTTGGCACTGCTGTAAGCAGTCCTTGGCCTTCATAACCCCACATCACTTGAAACAAAATGAACGGGGGTAATTTGACTAAATGTTAATCACTGTTAAACAGGACCTGAACCGGGAGTGCATTCTTTTTTACATCTTATCCTAAAGTTGTTACTTAAAATAGATCAATGATTCATGCCCTAAAAGTGTCTCTTTCTCTATATAAAATGAAAGAGGAATCTGGGCTGTCTACATATTTAAGTGTTCATGGTGTTGGTGTCTACTGTTAAGTAGTGTGAGTCCCATCAGTCTTTTTGGATATTTTGTATTCTTCATTAATGTTGTGGCAGATACTGCAAGGAATATAATTTTAATGAGAGAAGCTATTGAATACTTCATGCCTCACTTTTAGTAAACACAGAAATTACAGATGCAGATGAAAAGAAGCCACATCTGCATCTCTCTGAACGTACTGGCCACTCTCCAAAAGTATAAAAAAAAAGACACTGAAGATTAATGAGGTCTGAGATTCCTGCATTGTCCTCCTATCCTCACTCAAAAGATAAACTGCACCTTACTAAACATCACCTTTATTTTTAAAAATTATCTGAAACTGTATTTCCTTGTTCGGTCTCTAATCTTACCTCTCCTCCTTACATACAGAATTCTTCACGGAGACGGCTAACAGTATAAAGTAATCAATAATTAGCTTGGGCCAAGCAGAGTAGGAAAGGTACAAGCACAGACAATCATTGCAGCTCATAGTGAGAAACAGAATTATGATTATACACAAAGTGGATCCAGGAACACAATCTGAATTCCACAAATGACCCTTGAGACAAAAATGCAAGCCCAACATATTGCAATAACTTTTTAAAGTTTCATTTGAAATTGAATTTGTAGTTATTGTCACTGTAGGTATAGCTGTTAGTCAAATTCTATTTATGCAACAATATAACTCCCTTCATCACAGGGACATAATGAGAATTTGTCCACTTTTAACTTTCTTCAGCATCAACTTGTTCTGCTCTATTTGTTTCTGACTAGCTCTCTCTTAAAGCTGCTAATATTTCTGTTCATCTTTTGCATATGAGACCTCTGTGTGCATTTGCACCCGTTCTCTCTTACTTCAATACACAATAATCCACTTTCCATTTCTACATAGGCAGGAGGGTCTCTTACACGTAGGACAGTAGCATCCACCCCACCAAACCTCCACAGCCCCCTGGTTCTTTCTGAGTCTCCTGTTCCTCCTGTGCTAGGCCTGGAGGGTGCACAAGCCAGCAGCAGCCCTGCACCACAGCACACAATAGCAGAGGTACACACCTCTGCTGGAAGGACACTGCACCCTCTAAGTGCTCTTACTGTGCTTGTGGGGTAGTCTCCACCAGCTAACCTGCACTTCACAGAATCACAGAATCACAGAATGGTAGGGGTTGGAAGGGACCTCTGTGGATCATCTAGTCCAACCCTCCTGCCGAAGCAGGGTCACCTACAGTAGGCTGCACAGGACCTTGTCCAGGCGGGTCTTGAATATCTCCAGAGAAGGAGACTCCACAGTCTCCCTGGGCAGCCTGTTCCAGTGCTCCGCCACCCTCAGAGGGAAGAAGTTCTTCCTCATGTTCAGATGGAACTTCCTGTGCCTCAGTGTGTGCCCATTGCCCCTTGTCCTGTCGCTGGGCACCACTGAAAAGAGCTTGGCCCCATCCTCTTGACACCCACCCTTCAGATATTTATAAGCATTTGTTAGGTCCCCTCGCAGCCTTCTCTTCTCCAGGCTGAACAAACCCAGCTCCCTCAGCCTCTCCTCGTAGGGGAGATGTTCCAGTCCCCTCATCATCCTTGTAGCCCTCCGCTGGACTCTCTCCAGTAGCTCTTCATCTTTC
>Ga0065711_1046067_pt1 | contig 13115 bp, 8 predicted proteins | sample Hoacrofraction12_FD_59098 | JGI IMG/M metagenome (GOLD analysis project Ga0065711, IMG submission 59098) | Hoatzin crop microbial communities from Cojedes, Venezuela - Epithelial fraction 12 v2 (version 2) | ecosystem: Host-associated > Birds > Digestive system > Esophagus > Crop | place... | reverse complement strand
CTGAACATGAGGAAGAACTTCTTCCCTCTGAGGGTGACGGAGCCCTGGAACAGGCTGCCCAGGGAGGTTGTGGAGTCTCCTTCTCTGGAGATATTCAAGACCCGCCTGGAGGAGGTCCTGCGCAGCCTGCTGTAGGTGATCCTGCTTTGGCAGGGGGGTTGGACTAGATGACCCACAGAGGTCCCTTCCAGCCCTGAACATTCTGTGATTCTGTGTGATTTTGTGCTGGATGGAACTGAGGACTGTGTTGGGGTTTTCAGGAAGGAGCTTGCTTAGACAATGACTGCAGGAGATGTCAAAGCGTGGTTGTTTAAGGAAACTGTGTGGAGGAGGAACCAGTGAAGTGTTGGGTGCTGGAGACAGGTTGTACCTGGAGGGGAGGATTGAAAGCAGCTGTTGATTCCCAAGTTCAAGCTAATCTTCCTGACTCTTTGCTGTAGCTGATCAGGATGTGCAAAAATAATAACTCTGCCACCAGAGCTGTGAGTTTGTTAACTTATGATGAGAAGTTATAGAATACTGCCTAAGCTGCATGCAAAATAAATTACTAATGCACTGCCTAAGTAAGGAATTAGGGCACTCACTTACTTCACTTTTACTATAAGTCCTAGATAACTGACCTCTGAGTTGTCAAAGCTATATAGTCTAGGGACTTCCTATCCTTTGCTTTTCAGAAAGAAACTTAAATTAAAGTCAGAGAGATTATTATGATTTATGTCTTAGTTATGGCTACCTCCATGACCCACTTCAAATTAGGGAGGACAGACGGAACTTGCTCCTACACCACGGATGAAAATAAAATTCCCAGTGTTCCACTGGGTACCTTGCTGAAAAAGTTAAGTATATTACTATTACTTAAATCTTCATTTTTAAGCCTATAATTTAATTTCTAAGGAAAAATTGTTTATATCATGTCACTTAGGTAGTCCACCAAGCCTTTGAACTGGACTTACTGGAATGAGCTAGGAAGTTGCAGTTCTGGATTGGTTCTCTGTGTCTGACTGACCATGTAAAGGCATGAGCAATTTGGATAGGCAACTGACTGTTCATTTAAGGTTCATACTTCATGAGTTTGCTACTTTTTTCCAATACTGCAGTTGTTGAAAGATATTAAAAACCCAACATATATTTAAATTGAGATATTCTATGTGAATAGTAACAGAAGGTCACAATATGTTCAGAGAATTCAAATATATGAATGTTCTCTTATGAATACTTATTTCTTGTATAGATGGAGTTGCAGATGGGTTGCCAGATGGAATACATGGTTATAAGTATTTAAAAACGGATGCAACGCAATCATTATTTAAATCAATTCTGTTATTACTTTTGAAGCCATAATGACAGTAACTATTCTGTAACAGAGAAACGTGGCAAGAGGCATGTAATTTCTTGCTGTAGATGTCTGAGCTCTTAAACAGCTCGCTCTGAAGGAAGGACCTCTCTTCTTTAGGAAGCTGTTTGAATATCTAACAGGTAGCATGCAGCAAAGTTTAGACAGAGCACTAGATGCCCAGAAGCCTGTGAAGCAGAACTGGCTGTAAAGAAATGACAAGAACATTTTGGGACATAGCTGCCTCAGAAGCACTCTTCCGTTCCTAACAAAAATCAGTCCCTGCGCCTGAGCCAGAGGCCCAGAACATCTTGGCAGAAGCGTCCTTTTCCACTTGCTCAGTCTTTTGCCCTTTGATTAGCTTGCTCAGGTGGGCGTTATTCAGGTTGACATTACCATAGCACAATATTAAAAAATAAAACAAAAGATAGATCCTGCCCAAAGAGTGAAAAAGTATACACACTACACCTGTATACACCCTTTCTCAGTGTATATGTTCTCTCATCTCATCAGCCTACCATACTTTTACTCATATCCTCATGCTTTACTTGTGTTAGGTCTTGTTTTTCAGATTGCCATTCGTTCACCTGTGAGAAGTCATCGACTAACAAGAGCTCTAGTTTCAGTCTCCTCACCTGCTTGCTTTCTCTTGTCACTGCTGGTCTGTCATCAACATAAATTCCAACATCCTGGCTAATGTTCTTACCACCTTTTTTGGCAGAACAAAGCATATAAATTAGTGATAATAGTAACCACACTAGGACGTTTTGGGGAAAGGAAGCAGGGCCACCTACAGCCAGTTGTCCAGGACCATGTCCAGGCAGCTTTTGAATATCTCCAAGGATGAAGACTCCACAACATCCCTGGGTAACCTGTGCTAGTGCTCAGTCACCCTCACAGTGAAAAAGTGTCTCCTGCTGTTCAGAGTGAACCTCCCGTGTTTCAGCTTGTGCCCATTGCCTCTAGTCCTGGCACTGGGCAACACTGGAAAGTACCTGGCTCAGTCCTTTTTGCACCTTCCCATCAGGTATTTATACATGTTGATGAGATCCCCACAGCCTTCTCACCCCCAGGCTGGACAGTCCCAGCTCTCTCAGCCTTTCCTCATAGGGGACATGCTCCAGTCCCTTCACCGTTGTTGTGGCCCTGTGCTGGACTCTCTCCAGTATGTTCATGTCTCTCTTGTACTGGAGGGCCCTCATCTGGCCCTGGCACTCCAGGTGTGGACTTACCAGTGCTGAGTAGAGGGGAAGGATCACATCCTCTGAGTAAAATCAGAGATTTTCTTTCCCTGTCACTATTGGGAGAAGGAGTCAGAAGCTGTAGGTTCTCTGTGAAGGTCAAGAGTGCTCTATCTGATTCCTTGTATCTCCTCCATGCTTTGATGATGTCAATATTAACATGCCAGTTTCAACAAACTAAGAAAACAATTCAGCTTTTAAAAAATTGCCTTTCCTTGCCTTGGAAGATAAAATGTCACACCACTGTTGAGCAATGATGCCAGTCCTTTCATGCATGTATGTCTTTCAGCTCCAGGCTCTTAGTTCCTGAGCTTGCTCAGAGCCAGGAAAAGGAGGGAGCGGTGGGAGGAAGGACCAGAGTGACTCAGAGTTCTTCAACCCTGAGCTCTGGTTGTGTGCAACTGGAGGCTTCTGAAGCAACCCCAGACCTCCTGCTCTGTCTGGGCCGTGTTTCAAATTTTTTATAGGCTGATATGCAACTTTACATTTCCAGACATGTTCTGATTTGTCTGTTTTGAACTGCATGCAATATATAAATGAAATATGAAATGTAAGTAAGACTTTTTAGATATAAGGTCCTTTAGGACTAGACTGTCATTTAGTTTTGCGTTGCCTGTCACAGTGGTGTTGTGGTGCACTACTAGGTGTTACAATACCAAAAAAAAAAATAAATGAGAAGAGTGAACAGGTATTAAATTACACGTTTTATTCTCCTAAATTATACAGCAGATCTGATGAAAGAATTATGAGTTTTAGTCTTTTAAAGATTCATTAGAATGTGCTTAGGATAGAGAATCCCCAAAGGAGAAAACTTTTGCAGAGCTTTGCAGAGGTGGTGTTCGTTTCCTGCAAACAAAACAGAAGTGCTTGCAAGGGAAGCTGACAGGCTCCAGAGCAGTGTTGGCTCAACACACCAGAGGGAGCTGCATTCCCACAGAACTGCAGGTCTAGCTCTGTGACAGGGTTGCAGAACAGTGGTGCTTTCCTTGATAATAAGATGTATGTAAATACAAAGGATTTGGGGAACCTCAAAGCGATTTTGTTGTCTTCCTTTTGTATTTTTTTCCCCTAAATTTCTTCTGACCGTTAAAAAGTGTACTTTTTTTTTGTTTTGCAAGAATGATAAAGTCATTTCAAAGCTTGAGATCAAGCAAGCTGATTGAATAATCTGGTTTATTGTGTTCACACAATGTAATAGAATTAGCTGTACCTACTCTGTTGTTAATGTCCTGGGAAAGATATTTGACTTCTCATAACTATGAAAAACACTCACATTTTAGGTTGAAATGTGCCTTACCTTGTCCCCATCCAAAGCTGAAATTTGAGGGAATATTTGAAATTAAAGAACATATGTAAGAACAAGAGAAATGTTAAAAACACATGCTTCACATTAAAAAGCATCCACTTAAAAATATTTTTTGATTAGCTGTCACACTGTTGTTTCCTTTTTCATAAATAGTATTTTTATATGATTGTAGTTAATTATGCTTGTTTTCAAAAAAATTATTGATTTATAGTTCCAGTCTTGCAGTAGAATCCAAGCCCAGAGTCACTGACTTCTGCCAAAGCAGACTTTACTGGGTTATGGGGGCTCCATGAATCCACTTGCAGGACTTTAGTCTACATAAAATTTTGCTGAGTGTCCGTGACAAGATTTCAGTAGTGGGGGACTGCAGGGGGATCCCGGCAGAAGGTGGCCAGGGACTGCCTCATGCTGGATACAGCCAGCTCCACGACAGACCCACCGCAGGACACAGCTGAGCCCATCAGCCAGGCTGGTGGCACCTCTGACAAAACGTATTTAAGAAAGAGCAAAACACTGTATGGTGGTGAGGAGTGAGGGGAAAAAAGTGTGAGAAATAGCCCTGTGAACACCAAGGTCAGAGAAGAAGGAGAAGGAGGAGATGCTCCAGGCACTGGAGCAAAGAATCCCTTGCAGCCCGTGGAAATGGCCATGGTGGAGTAGGTATTTGCCTGCAGCCCATGGAGAGGACAACACCAGAGCAGATACCCACACTGCTGTGCCCATATGGGACCCCACGCCAGAGTAGGTGGATATTTTCTGAAGGAACTGTGATCCATGGACAGGAGCCCATGCAAGAGCAGGTTCTCCTGAGAGGAACTGTGGCCCATGGAGGACTCACTTTGGAGCATTTCTTGAAGGACTGCAGTCTGTGGAAAGGAGCCACACTGTGGCAGGGCAAAAGCGTGAGGAGGAAGGAGCAGCAGAAAGAAGCCATTATGGACTCATCACAACCCACCACTCCCTGTCCCCCCTGTGCTGGTCAGGGGTGGGGGCAGAGGAGTCGGGAAAGAAGCAGTGAAGTTGAGATGGGAAACAGGGTGGTGAGAGGAATGTGTTATTTTATTTTTTGTCTTTGATTCTCACCATACAAATCTATTTCAAATGGTAATAAATTAAATCAATTTTCCCAAAGTTGAGCCTGTTTTGCCTGTGACAGTAATTGGTAAGCGATCTGTCTATTGTGATCCATGAGGTTTAATCTTATTTTCTCCTCCTGTCCTGTTGAGGAGGAGGAGGAGTAAGAGAGCGTCTGGGCAGAGGTCTGGCAGCCAGCCAAGGTAAGCTTACCACAAAAACATATTGTGTGGAGCTGGGTGATCTGGGACATGAGCTTTTTGGTTCAAAGGGTGAACTATTTGGTTCCAAGGATGACATCCCATGAGCAATTGTTTTTTTAAGTCTCTGGCATTTACAGTCTTCTCTATTCCAAATGGAAAGGAATGGCTCTCCAGACTTTTTCATAGTATAAGTTAGAGGAGAAGCTCCATCAGAGTGAGAGAAGACACCCTACATCTTCTGTTTTAATACAAAAAATTACAAGAACTCAGGAGGAGTCCTAAGGGGTCTTATTCAGTTGATCTTCTGGAAGAGCTTATGTAGTAAAGCTAAGCCATGGCTGGTCTCAAAGAAGTGAACTTTAGGGAAAGACTGTTGTATCTTTAAACAAATTTAGTATATTTGCATGGGAAAAAAGACAAATTCAAGACACCATCAAGAGTAAAGCACAGAACAAGTAACTAAATACATGGTCATCCCATATTTTTTGGTGTCATTAATTCTCAGGTGTATCAGCCTTTAGGCTCATGAATGTTTTATTTGTTCTTTCATAGGTCTTCCTGAGAGATAGAGAGTTGGATACTGGACAAACAAACAAACAGAGTAATCAGACTCCACTGACCTGTTTAACCTTGATTGTGAAGGAAGAAAAGCAGCAGCCGCTTTCTGCGGAACAGGGCTTCTGCTGGCGCTTGCTTCTTTCCTTTTGGATTATGTTGGCGTAAAGACATCAAGATATTGAACAGAAAATGTTGTGAGTTTATACATGCCAGACTGTGTGCCATCACTTTTTGAAGCAGGTATGTTATCTGAATCACCTCGCCTTATTTTTCAGCGCAATTCCAAATGAATTATGGGTATGGTAGAAGAAAGACATTTTATTACAACCTCTGTATAAGGTAGCTCATCCTGGATAATATTATGTTTGCACAGAAAAAGTTGAAGTTAACTGGGGTCCCATCCTCTTACAAGAGGTGAAATTTTTATCAGAATTTGTATTGCCTTTCAATATATTTTATTGTCATTCAGGGAAGTAAACAATATTTTCTTGTCTCTGTTTCAATGGAACAAAAATACATAGCTTGAAAATAGGATTCTAATGTAACTTAAGCCATCAAGAATGGATCTAGTACTAAAATTGTAACTGTTATATCTTCCTTAATAGAGAGAACATAGCTTTTTTTCCAGAAAAGTGTCATCTCATTGTGCTTTTAGTATTTTATAGGACTGCTTTAAAAAAGTAAGAAATAACTGTGAGTAGCTAGACCTTCAAGGTGATTAATCACTAAAAGACTGAATAGGCTAGTGAGTTTAAATTTGCATAGCTGACTAGGTTATTAAAATTATTTTATGAGAAAGTACAAATTACATGACTTTTTAGTTCTTCAGAATAAAATTCATCATAACTTCAATTTTGTTTTATTCTTCAGGGCTGCCATGTAGCTAATCAGCATCATGTAATGGAATTTTTAAATAATGCTGTATATCTGTGACTTCACATTGTTGCCCACCATTATCTTGTGTGTCAACAGCTTGATGTGCCCAGCATGATTCCATTGTGATCAGGATAGATCCTAGGATTATGTTAAATATGCTCTGAACATACCATTAGTAACAAGTAACATTGTAACTACTGCAGGTGGTAGAGCAATATCTATAAGCTCATATATAATTTAATCCTTAATTGTTAATTTTAAAATTTCAGTGCATTTAGTTGATGGTTTGTGTACTACACTTAAAAGTAGAAAGGAATTTTTTTCAGCAGATCACAAGACCCTAAATTGTGTGTTAGCTTATTAGAAAGAGAAAACATCAAAGTAAATATGAGTAAACTTAGGTCTCCCAGTAAACCAGATACTACGTGCCAGAATTACTGTTTGCTATAGATCTGTGTGTACTTACATGGTATTTTATTTTCTTTTTGCTATTGAACAAAGCTGAAATGCTTAAAAGTGTTACATGGCTGATTCTGAACCAAATGTGGCCTAGTAAATAATATATGAATAATGGCAAGATAGTGTTTCTAGCTCATCAGTGAGAAGGGTGAAATAACACAGTGGGTAGTCTTACCTAACAAAACAAGTTCTTAGAAATTTTTCTTATGGCTGGGGTTACAGCTCACTTTCAGGCTTTTTCTGTGATCACTCCTCAACCTTTGGAGAAGGATGCAATATGCAAAGAAATAAAGAGTTTGTGGTGTGAGTTTTGTTGTGGCAAGTCTGCCATCAAAGAGCTGCAGCTTCCTCTTATGAATGATAGATATCTGTACCTGGTGTTTTAAATTATGGTTTGTATGAGTTTCTTCATGTCATTGCCTAGCATTAGCTAGGTCTGGTTTAAAAACATTTGGTTTCTCAAATCCAGAAGGATGAACCATGGACTGCAACGAGGTAGTAGAGCCACTCAGTGGAGAATCACTTTTTTTGTCTGCTTTGCCTCTGTGAGGAAAGAAGGAATGGGCAATAGATCTGAAGTGGACAAAATCTGTCAGCCTGTGCTTAGCCTTTATTTGCACTATATTGTAAGGGCACCTTGTTAGGTTTATCACAAACTCATGAATTCAGCCCAAAGACTTGTTTCTCAAATAAGATAGGACCTTGACTGATGTATTTCCCATGCATATATTTGCAATAAATGATTGCTTTTATAATACTGAGGTCAATTCTTGGTATCTAGTCTCATTGCTTAGGTCCAGATTCATTCCACCTGTCCTCAGGCACATGAGTTGGGAATGCAGTCTTCCTGAGCAGGCTGTAGAGGTAGTAAAGACAAAGTGTTTGGTCAGTTGTCCTCTGAGTATGTATCTCTGCCTGTTGATCTCTGAGTCTACTTTGACTAAGCTTCAAACTTAATCACTCACGTTAGGCACCTAAAATTGGTTAGGCTGAATCTGAGTTCTTGTGTTGAAAAAGCAAAAATTCACTGCTGTGTTGCATTAGGTTGTACTCAGAGGTGAAAACCTCTTACCCCGCTGCAGGAAGCCAGTAGCCTTAACAAATAGTAGAATTATTCTTCTAAGACTTTGAAAAGATAGATGTAAACAAACACAAATAAAACTAGGTGGAAATACTATGTGCAGGGATTAATGCTCTAGGAAATTTATGTAGGAAATGTAGGAAATAATTCTATGATTCTATAAGAAATAAATTGTTTACTATGAGGGTGGTGAGGCACTGGAACTGGTTGCCCAGAGAAGTTGTGGCTGCCCTCTCCCTGGCAGTGTTCAAGGCCAGGCTGGATGGGGCTTTGAGCAACCTGATCTAGTGGAAGGTGTCCCTGCCCATGGCAGGGGGGTTGGACTAGATAATCTTTAAGGTTCCTTCCAACCCAAACCATTCTATGATTCTACGATTCTATGAAGTTTAGCCATTCATCTCAGTGACAGCAACATCAAGCCTTTAGTATGAACAGTGATACCTAACACAAGAACTTCTGCTCTTTGTGTTTTGCTTTTCCATTTTCTCAAATAATTGTAAAATATCTTAAGGGATGAAGGATAATTTAGAGGAGATTTTATTCTAGTTTCACTTACATATATTTTTAACCTTTTACTGCCTGATTATAAACTATTAAAATGAATGGTAGGAAATACTATCCATGCACACTTGCCATACCTGCTATTTTGATTCTGTTCTACATTAGCAGCTTTGGTAATGCACTGCTAACATGGCTGAACAAAGGCAACGTGCTTTGTCAACATCAGGCGAAGCGTTATACAAAATCTTGGCCCTAGAGAAAGGAGCAACACATGATGAGATTAAGAAGACCTACAGGTATGTAAAATGTGCTTTGCAACGTGTCTAAAGATGCTGGTGTGCCTGGCGTGATTATGATGGTCAAACCTTTTGAATTACTTGCACTGTAGACATTCATTGTTACAATTTTTGTTTGCACTGTGAGCCTGAAAAGAATCAGAGATGATACAATATGAATCTATTGATTTCATCCCACAAGCAATCTGTGTGCTTCATCTAGAATGTTTTTATCTAGTTGAATGAGAGCTCAGACTCCTAGAATAAAATGCCGCAGACTATGCTTGTGAAGTGCAGTCTTTGAATACTGCGCCTGGTTCTTGTGTTAACTTTTCCTGAAGTATGTTGAAAAGTAAAGCCAATGCAGAAAAGTGCTGTAATAACGATTCAAGAACTAGACTAAGACACACAAGGAGTTTGATGAGATTATCTTGTCATAAAGAAGACAACCGATAGATTATTTGATTATAGGGTATAGAATCTTTGAAGGGGAAAAATGCTAGGTGTGAGACTGTTCATTTCATGAAGGCAGGCATAACTGAAACCAGTGCTTGGGATCTAAAAGCAATTTGAGCTGAAAAAGAGGTACGTGGTTTTAACAGTGAGCATAACCAACCATTGAAACATACTGCCATGGGAAACAGTAGGTTCTCTACTGAAAAAGAAGAGAAGACTTTAAAATAAGTTTTACTCAAACCCAAGTTACCAAAATGGTGAAAAGTATTTTATTATTAAAATGTAACAAGACCTAGAAGTAAAACTAGAAGATTTTATGGGTCATTTTGCTCCTAAATCTGTTCTGCTGCTATTAAAAGAGAAAGAATTGTAAATGTCATGAGGGAAATAGAAGTTCTTGACATCAAAATATGCCAGACCTGTACTTGCATGTTTAATAAATATAGTAAAACTTTTGTTACAACATCATTCTGGGTGTTGTCATTGCACTTTATTACCAGTCAAACTTTAACACAACTTGGTTTTCCTATCAATTGTAAGAATTATTTGAACTGAAAAAGGGGTTATGAAATAGATCTATTTGCATCATTGTTTAGCTTGAATTTTGCTGGGACTCTGTCCTCTGTGTTTGTGAACAAATTGCATCTCTCCCGCTTTCTGTTCCTAAAGTCATATATTCAATGGAGGCGGGAGAAGTAGTGAATGTCCAAACTCTTCACACAATGGAAGGAAAACTGTTGACATCTCATGGTTCTCTTGTCTTGCATAACTATACCACTGGGGGATAAACTTACTACAGTATCAAATTCACTCATGACTTGCACCTTCTGTGTCCCTGTAGTATAGCCTGGCTGCAGAAACCATCTTCTGTATCAAACCTCATGTTTTCCTGTTGTTTTTGCATTTAAATTTCTGGAAAGGAGGCTTTCTTTAATCCCCAAAGGAGAGAGTTGTCATGGAAGAATGTAGAATGGAATTAACTTTATTTAGTGCTGAACATGAATACGGATGATTTACACAGTGATCTATGGTAAAACTGACAGTGGTGCTTTATCCATCTTTATTAGTAATTACAGCAAAAAAAAGGCTGCTTCTGACTTAAGTGGAAATGTCAGAGGGATTCACTTTTAATGGAGTAGCTGTAAATATTTGCAAGATAAAATGATGAGTCAGTCTCATAGATTTGCTTTAATTATCTTTTAATTTATGCTAATTCAAAAATCTGCTGCTGAAGTGGTATTCTTTAGTACAAGGTATAAAACCAGCAATACCTGATTCTGAGTTTCCTGCCATTATTAATTAAGTCAGTATTAATCACACTACCACAGCCCAGGGCAAAATATACTTTTTAATAAACATGACAGAGGTACCTCTCCGTGCTTTTATTTGGAGTTTGGCACAATCTAAATTATCAAGGAGTAAAGCTAGCAGGCTTCTAATCAGCAGAATTTCAAAGGAGATTTGTTTATCTTCAATACCCTACAAAAATAATCTCTAGAAACTTTTTTTTGCGTAATAACTTAAATTGTACTTTGACTTCTGCTTTCCACTCTGACAGCAAAGTTATATGCAGAGAGATACCATATTTCTTGTATTTTCTTCAGAAGACTGAGAAGATCCAGTCTGATAGACTATTTACAAAAACAGTACATCACAAATTTAGCCTCAATCAGATACAGACAAGGCTGTGAGAGAGTACACAACGGTGAGGTAGAGTTTTATTAGAAAGATAAAAACCTCTCAAATTTTATTTTTCTGAATCTAATCTTCAAGCACTTCCTGCAAGCATAATATATTTCATAGTCTGAGAAATTTTTTCTGCATTTGCAGGGAGGAAATGCAGAAGTCCTAGACCCTTTCTCACATGGCTACATTACTGGGAGAATATATTCTCTAATAATACTCAAGAATTTATTACAATATATGAAAAATTAGAAAATAATTTTACCCTGTAAGATTAACCTACCCATACAGATTACTGTTAGAAAACTTGAAAACACGATGTATGCTTAAATATATTGAATATCATTAGGACTTTGAGATGTACAGTATTAAGCCTAAATACAAACTTAACTGTATTCAAAACACCAAGAAAACCATTTTTTAAAAACAAGTTTTACTAGTACTAAACATAGTAAAAACTGTTCCAAAAGAAAATTTATTCTCATATATCCAAGCTCAGAAACTTCTTGCATTAAGAGGTGATGTGAAAGAAGATCTCTGAATGATGATGAAGACATCTCTGCTGCTGCCACTATGTCAAGGCCTCCATCCTCTTTCTAAGTTCCTGCTGTGCACTTGGTGATTGCAAATTGTTGAGAGATCTCTTCTCTCTCCTGGATAGCACAGGATTTTATTCATTTAGCTCTTGCAAACCTCCAAGATCAAAGACTGTACAAACTCCCTGAGCACTCTCTTCCACAGCATCACTGTCCTAATTGGGAAAACAAAATATATCCACTCATACCATTCTTGGTCCATTGTCTCTCATCCTCCTGCCAAGCACAGCGGTAAAGACCTGGCTCTGTCTTTTCTAGAACTTACTTAAAGCTGCCAGGGACTGCAGGAAGCTCTGCCCAAAGCGCTAGATTCTCCACACTGAACAATTACAGGTCCCTAGGCATCCCTACACTGGACAAGTACTCAAGCCTCAGCTGTCATAGCCACACTTGGAAGCTCACTTCCTTTTACTCCTGTCTTTCTTCTACTGGGAACATGAAATATGTGTGCAGTACTCTGAAAGAAATATAATGACTGCTAAGCAAAGGAAGATAACCCCTCCCCTGCGCCTATGACAATCAAATGTGCTAATCCTGGTACCACTGTGGATGCTGTCCTCTGGGCACACTGTGATATCCCCACAGCCCCCAGAGGACGTGAGACCCTGGCAAAGGGCCCTGTGCCCAGCAGACAGCAATAAAAGCGTTGGAGAATGTGGGCATCGATCCGGCTGCCTCTCACATACTAAGCGAGTCCTCCACTCCACCGGCAGACATATTGATGGACCAGCTGGGCCCTCTCCCAGTTCTGCCTCCATGACAGAGCAGTCAAAGAAATCACCTTGAATGAGGCCTCAGGACACCTCTACTGAAATCTCGTCCAAGCAGCCCAAGCCTGGGGATCACATAGGATAGCTCAAGGCTTCAGCCAGTCAGTTTATACCGGCCTCCAAGCACGGAGACTGCACAGCCCCCTGGCACCCTTCTTCTCTTGCTTGACTGTCCCGAGGGGACTGAAAATGGAACATATTCTACTTCAGTTGTGGCCTGTCTCTTCTCATTCCTCTGCCAATCACCACAGTAAAAGGCTTAAGTGCGGAATTAATAACCTGCTGAGAAGCATACCAAAGCTGCTGCTTCTCTCCCCCAAAGTTCTCTCTTCCCCAGGGTCTCTGACACGCCACATTATTTGGCCTCTCCTCAGAGGGCAAATGCACGTAATCCCAGTACTCCTGGTGGCCTTGTTCTGAGGACGCTATACTTGGTCAGTGTCGCGCTTCTAAACAGAGGCGAAAATTGGGCAAAGTATTCTAGACACCATCAATTCTGTTCCAAGTACAAGTGGAGACTGCCTCCCCTCGATCCACAGCCTATGCTGCCCTTCGCTGCAGCCCTAGATGTTATCCTCCTCTTGAAAGCCTGGGCACACCGTGATCTCCCCACCGCCCCCAGAGGACAGGGGCCCCCGGCAAAGGGCCGCGTTTCCCCAGCAAGGGCAATGAAAAGCATTGGAGAATGCGGGCATCGATCCCG
>Ga0065711_1046066_pt1 | contig 13115 bp, 10 predicted proteins | sample Hoacrofraction12_FD_59098 | JGI IMG/M metagenome (GOLD analysis project Ga0065711, IMG submission 59098) | Hoatzin crop microbial communities from Cojedes, Venezuela - Epithelial fraction 12 v2 (version 2) | ecosystem: Host-associated > Birds > Digestive system > Esophagus > Crop | place... | reverse complement strand
GGGGGGAAGTCTCTTTACTCTGTTGTTTCCTGCATGCTCACTGTTCTAAGGGTACTTAAGGGTCAGTCTAGCCAGAGGGGTTTGTAACAGGTTGAACATACTTTGGGAGCATCTCAAAAGTGAAGATTGTATTATGAGATGACTGAGAAACTAGAACATTTAAAGATAGCAATTTTAGAAGGTAATACATATTATTTTTGTGTTCATATATAAAGTAGAAAGTAACTTTATGATTTAAGTATGGCTGCATGTTAGAAAGCTACTTTTTAAAAGTTTTTCTTCTGCTGTGCATTTGTTTATATTCTAGTCTAGGTTGTATCTTTCACCAGAAAATCTTTTCAAAGGAGAGCCTGAAGAAGCATTGGAGCATTTGAAAATAGCTAGAATTACCTTAAAAGGCTTTAAGGAGTCATTCTTTACTCACAGAAACAGACTGGAGATTTACTTTGCCCATGGCAAGGAATTTAAACCATGAGATTTCAGATCCAAGATGCTGTTTTCCAGACTTGATATGTTCCTCAACTGCTTATTGAAGATTGAGGTATTATTTATAATCTATATTGCTGGATAAATATAGTATCTGAGAAATATGAGATATTCTCTGTTACACAGAGAGCAAGACTAAAGTTTCTAATATGCAGAATGCAAAATTACAGTGCATAGGAGGAGGTAGGGGTGTTGAACAGGATGCAAACATTGCATGCTGTGCAAGGAGCAAACTAGTATTAGCAGTAAGAAAAATGACAAACATGTTTCCTACATCCAGCCTTTCCCAGGATTTGGGAGATTGCTTGAGTAAAATGCTACTCTTTATATGCAGCCCAAGGCTGGAACATTCTCCTGAGCATGGCACCTGCATCTGTTTTTTTTTTCTGGGAACTAAGGAGGAGTCATCAGTTTATAGCTAGAAAAAATGTGGTGTTTTAGGCTAGTCCTTGCATGAGACTGAATACTCTTCACCTTCCCTTTTAAATGTGTGCCAACAAGCAAAGGAAGATTAAAAATCTGAGGTCAGGAGTGTAGAATATTTTTCTAATATTGTGATTAGGGTAGTTGTGTAGGATGGGAGCAGTCATAGGTTCTGGTTCCTGCTCCTGGGGCCTTTTTTTATGCTTTCCTGAGCCTGGAAGCAGTTATAGTAGGAGTCTAGACTGGCTGCTGATTAGGCTGCCCTTCTGGGAAGTGGGGGATGCACTCTTGGGATCTGAGCTGGGAAACGATGTACTTGAGCCCTGCAATTATTTAGCTAGTCTGCCTCTCCATCCTACCCCCTTAAAATACTGTCAGTGAGTAAGAAATCCAGTCTTACCGTGTCTGACAGTGCCTTCCAGAGCGGTCTCTGAAAGGGGTTTGGGGTGAAAGCATTGGCTCTTGGCTGTCCGTTGGCACACAGACAGGTTGAGGTGCTCAGGCAGGGGGAGCTCGTCACAGGTGCTTAGGAACAGTGTCCTGCACCCGCAGTTTTGCAAGCGTTGGCTGCTTGCACCCATACGTTCAGCCCTGACACAAGAACCGGCTCTTGCTGATGGTCTTGGTTCTCAACAGTAGGATGGTCCCTCAGAGAGCCCACCCCGCACGAGCAGGTCCCTTTGGGGTGAGGTGGCCACTAAGCCTTTGTAGATCCTAATGCTGAGCCTGGGGGTCTGCAGCCCTCTGCTCGGGGAACCCGCGACTGGTTTGCACCTGAAGAGAATTAGTGTTGCACATTTCTAAACATGCAAAGAACCAGTTATTTTCATCCCTTTGGGGCATAAAACAATTACTTCGTTCAAGTGAAATCAGAGACCATAGAAATTACTTTGGCAGGTGTTACAAAGGAGGTTAAAGTGGGTTCAGTTTTACTCCTCTAAGAAAGTTTTATGTTTAATTTTCACAGCAATGTTTTGTGTTGTGATAATAAATCTTGTGCTTATACATGAGAGTATGTGTTTAGTAGTGCTTGCTCTATTTTATCTAGGCCTTTTTTAACTTAATCTGATAAATTTAAAATGGAGTTCAATTTGTATGTTCTATGGGACAACGCATTTTCACTTTTTTTTTAATCCTGTAAGTTCCTCAACCAGGATAAAGCCTTGCTGGAATTACCTGTTACTCCTCCACTATTTTTCATATTCATTATTTAAGATGGCACAGATTTTACCTTCTCATCCTGCCAAACGGGAAGAGAGAAGGTCGAAAGAGGAAAAGACCATCTCAAACATCAGGTTTGTTACTGTTTTTTTGTTGAGGAATACTGTTAACTAATTTTTATTTATTTGATCTAGGAAATTTTCGTTAACATATTGGAATTTCAAAAGCTGGAAAAGCTGGAGTGTGGTGGAATCAAGGGGAAAATTTTAAGTGAGCAGGTCTGCAGAATGAATGAAGAGTTTCTGGAAATCTGCAGTTTTCAGAAAAAGGACATACAATCCTTCAGATTACAGTAACATGGTAATATTGCACCCTGCACATAGGCATTTTTGCTGTTGTTTCCTTGTTTATTTAAAAGTGTGTGTGAACTTGGTAGTTGTAAAACTGGGAATTTTATAGTACTGAATGGAACTAGGCATGAAATAGGCTTCCAACACAGCTGGGTTTAGCATCTACCACTCGTTCTTTAAACAGAAGTACATTTTCTTAGGAAAAGACTTCTGGATGCTTTCTCGTGATCAGATCACTGAATTATTTAGAAGTGCCACATGTGGTGAAGCATTCAGGTGGCTCTCACCAAATAAATTTGAATGAATAAAATACATTTAAGTGAATAAAATAAATTTGGATAAAGTGAAACAAAATCGCCCACCAACAATGCCCAAAATTAAAAAAGAAAAAAAGGTTATTTAATCATTGGCATACAATATACAGGACAGACATTCAGTTCTGTAAGCTTTATTTCCTGAGTATTAGGATGTGATTTGTATTCAGTTTGGACTAGATGACTCACAGAGGTCCCTTCCAACCCCTGCCATTCTGTGATAAAAAGTCAGTTGTTTCTACTTGAAAAATAGAGAAGGTTTTAAAAATGTTGGTATCTAGCAAAATTTTGTGATAATAACTAAAATAATTCCTGACACTGTACTCACTAACAGCTGATAAAAGAGAAATAATATTTATTACTGTTCTTTTCACAGAAGAATTTTTTTTTGTCATTTTCAAGATTTTGGTGTTAGTTCATAGCTATAACTATCTGTAAACTTGCAAAATGGTGTTTTCTGAAGGTTTTAATCCACTTTTAATATAAATTCAAATAAAGACGTACCCGATCGTGTTATGTAGTTGGTTTTGCTGCCTGCTGGCTAGAGCACCCGGCTACCATCCAAGCAGACTCTGGTCCCAGCACACGGGATGCCTTCTGCCTTCGCGTTGGGCAGCCACGTGTGGGGACGAGAGGAGAGCAGAGCCAGGCTGCTCCGCCGGCCGCTCGCTGCTCCAGCTGGCACGGCTGGCCCAACGGCAGCCAAACTCGCTCTCCCTTTTCACCCTGCAGCTTTGTGGACCAGGGCACCATCTCTGAGAGCGGGGAGGTACTGATTAAATTCCTCTTGAAGCGAGGAGGCTGGAGAGGCCGGGTCTGTCCCCTCGCAGGCGTGTGCCCAGCCGGGGGAGGTAAGGCAGCAGCAGCAGGGGTGAGGCGGCCGCGGCTCCAGCCGCAGCTGCACATTTCGTGTGTACCCCGTGACGACTCTCTTCTTTGCCGTCTCGACCCAAAAGGTCGCCATCACAAGTGGGATTCAATCACCCCAAATAATCTGCACTAAAACCATGCTTTTTCTAATCTGTTTGCTGACTGAACTTCATTTAAATGAAATTATTCTTCTCTATTGGGTGATAAAATTTTTTTTTCCACACTTGCACCCACCCATTCCCCCCTCCAATCCTCAGGGCAGCTGGTTCTCCTAGCTGTGTCCTTGCCATTTCCCCATGCTCCTGACACCTGTGTACCCACAAGCTATACTGGGTTTGCATGGATTCAGACAATGAGGAGGGGGGCTCAGCCTCCTGGTGCTTTGCTGGCCTTTGGGAGCTCGGGCACACTGCGTGGTCTTTTTAGCAGCACATTAAAGGAGTGAGAGTGCTGTGTGTGCAAGGAATACATATTTTGGGTAAAGTCTTATTTTAATAGACAAATTTTCTGAAACAGCCAAATCTCAAAGTTGTTATTATTAAAATAATATATAATGATATAATTATTAATGAAATATAGAAATTTACTGTTGTATTACATGTGGTAGAAAATATATTCTGTGTGTATGCACACTGATTTTTCGTGCAAATATGTGGCTTAATCTAGGTAGTTAAAAACCCAGAGGAATGTTCATAAACAAGCTTTGAACTAAATGAATGGCACAGGTTTAATTCATGCAGAAGCCTTGCAAATTTCTTAGCGTCTTTGGGGTAAAATCCTAGTAGTTCTGTAAAATCTATAGCAAAGCTTCCCATGTCTTAAGGTCAGGACTCACTATACTGTACTGCCAAATTTTATTGCTCCTGATAAAATCCCTTGTGAATCACACTAAATTCCTACTAATCCCTGCACAAAGCTACAAAGCTGCCTGAGGAAGGAGAAGTGAATGGTGGCAGAGACCTGCTGATGCTTTTTCTTTTTTTTGCCTTCTGAAGCAGCAGGATGCTCTGAAGCATCCTTGTCTGTGGGAGATGTGGTTTCAAGACACCCCTTCTCAGGTCTGTATGTAGTTTGCCTGGTTTTGCCTTTAACTCTATGGAGGATGCCCTGCATACTCTGTACATAAATGTAAAAGTTGGTGAGGCACTTGAATAACAGTTTTAAGGTGCTAGATAAACTACAGCAGTTATCATGTTTGGCCAGATGCAGATTGTAAGATGGTTTGAGCTGATCCATTTTTGAGGCAGTGAGTCCTTCCTTAGTGACTTGACTGACTTAGGACAAAAGCAACCTTGATAGCATGTTTCTGAACGATCATTCTGCATTGTAAGTTTGTTGACTTTCCAGCTTATTGCCAAGTAAAACATAGTCAAAGAGTATTAGTTTTCAAGTTTGAGCCACTCTTACGCATGTATGCAGGCTTGGTGTTGACAGAAGTACAAGTGGAATATCAAGCACCAATTGCTGTGCTGTTTTTACTGTCATCACTAAAATATTTTTTTTTCCACGTTCTTCAGAAAATATTTGCTTTTGGGTTTGACACTACTAATCAGGAGCTTTATCAAACAATAGCTGTCATCTTATGGTTATTTTGTCAGAAGCTTCAGGGTTCATGCTATTCAGTGTATGATACATGAATAGTGTCCACATATTTCCAAGCACAAGTTTTGCATGCTTATGAATAGGCAGTGTGCAGTGTGTGTTTGGTTAATGTGTGGATGGAATTGTCCAAAATCCAGAACAGAGCAATGGTCTGGTTTGTGGCGTGGCTGGAGGGTCTGACCCCGAAGAGGACCAAGGGATGCCTAGCTTTCAGGGCACAGATGTGGGCTTTTCAGACTGACTGTCTTAAATGGATTTTTGCTGTGTTAAATATATCTATATTTCAATACAGCCAGTCACAGAACTAAATCTAAATTTTTTATTCCCCATGGAGAAGTGTGTGTAGTTCATCCTTTCACGTGTTTTGGGTATATGTGTGTGGGTTTTGTGCAGTGTGTTTTTAAAAAAAAACCCAAACAAAAAACACATTAGTTGAGGGTGGAGGGGGTTAGAGAGGAAGAAGATTCTTAAATAAGCAAGTTAATTTGATATGCCTTTCCAAAGACGCTGGATTTTATTTAAATGTCCACCTTGGCTACTAGTACTTCTGTTTTTTTATTTATTTATCTTTCAAGTGGCTTGCAACAGAAAAGAGATGAGACTAAGCTGTAAAAAAAGGAATATTTTCTCAGAAATGGTCAACATTTAACGTATTTAACAGAGGAACAAGTGTAGCTTTATGTGTACATGTTACTGTTTGTGTTGCTAACAGGACAAAGCAGAAGGTGCTGGAGCTCACCCTTGCATGAACCTGCATTAACATGCACATGTATTTTCTGCTATGGTATTATTTTTCCAAAGGTCCACATCTGTGAACATGGTTAATTACCTTGAGTATTAAGAAAGTACAGCTGGGCTATTGAAAATGACTGTTGTGGTGCCTAATACATGCAGTAGCTACGGATTCTTAAGATAATCTAATTAAATGTAACAATGAGTCAGAGTCAAAAGATGATGTTTACTTAGTGAGTTGACTTCAAGTATTTGATTAGCTGAAGTTTGATGTTCATAATATCCTACTTAATGCTAATATGCAGAGATAATATGAGCTTGTAGAAACTTGTTGAGAAGTTCTTTGTTTAACGGGAGGGTTAACAGGGTAAAACAGCATAAAAGTAAGGAGTAATATTACCTGGCATAGATAGCTATCCCTCTTATCAAGCTTCCTAATAGTACATATACATATTGATCTTGCACTGGTACACATGCATATAGACCTTATGCTGTTATTTAAAAATAATCTGTATTGCTGAGCAAATGCTTCATTTGTTAACTCAGTTTCTGTAAAAACAAAACAAAACAAAACAAAACAAAACAAAACAAAAGCATGACTGTTAGATAGCATTGATCGTTGCTCTTCAATTAAAATAGTACTGGAAAACCTGAAATACAAAAATCTCAGAAGCTTGTTCAGTGACAGAGGCAAGCTATGTGTTTAGTGCAACCATATGCTGCCCATTAGCTTTTCTTCCCGCTGGAAAGACTTGCAGTTTATACTTTTTTTTTTTTTTTGAACACTACAGGAGTTTGATGATGATTTTACTGAATTTAAAAGCCAAAACCCTGGGTCTTGACAGATGTCTTGCCTCAGTTCTTTGTGTAGGATTTCATGACTGTTCAGGTTTAGAATCCATATTCAAAGTCAGTACCCATACACATGAAACTGTTCTTCATTTATTATTAGAACAATTTTGTGCATTGCTTAAATTGTTCTTGATATCTAGGCAAGCTATTTGTGAATTGACTGCCTTGGAATACTGACTAACCTGTATTTCCGATGCAGAATCAAAGAGTTCTTTGATTCTGTTCTCATTTTAATGATGTTCTGAATACAGGTTCCTTCCAGAATTTAACCCATAGCTAAGGCCTCATCTAAAATGTAATTCAAAGAAACAGAGAGATTCCCTGCTCACTAACACTCTGTATTTGCACTTGACTGCATGAGGCACGGAGAATCTCATGGCTGGCAGACGTGTCCAGGCTCTCCGTCCAGTGTAGCATATGGTTAGCCTGGGTAGTTGGAGCATGTTTCTGCAGTAGTACGTATTGTTCTTAAGCAGGAATGATTAAAATGCAAGATAGGGAACAACTGATCAGAAACAGTTCTTCAAAATGCGATTTAGGAGTTGTCATATGTAGAACCTCGGTAAGTGATGTCATGTTATTAAGAAAGAGGTAAGTAAGATGTTCAAATGGGTGGTGGTCCTGAAAGGCACAAGGAGAAATCTCAAATTTTAATCACCCTTAATGAGGTCTCCGATGGAGTATTGTGCCCAGATATAAGCATTACACTTCAGGAAAGAGGATCTGTTGATGGTCGTTGAGGCTGAAGAAGAAAAGACAGCAAGCACTTGATGATCTTAGAGGTCTTTTCCAACCTTAATGATTCTGTGAACAGGCGTAAATCTTCAAATACATTCAAGATTTCTGCATACAGGAAGGAAATAGTCTGTTCTCTACATTCAGAACATAATGAACTTAATTTAAAGTGCAGAAGGTTCAAGTATGATGTCTGGGAAAACCACTTTATGCCAAGCGTAATGAGTCACTAGAATAGATTGCTAGGGGACGTGACAGGCTCTTCATTATTGAAAAATCCTTCTGTGAGGGCTAAAAAAAAATCTCTTGGAAATGGCATAGGTGTAGCAGACCTCATGTTGGGGCAGGAACACAGACAAATTACTCTTGAAGTCCCTTTTAGACATGTTTTTATGACATTGATACAACACACCCAAATTGTGTCAAAGTATTGCAAATTAGTTGTGGTAAGTATAAGGCAGTACTTCAGTACAAATTCTGAGTAAGTGAATTTTCCTTAGTTGCTGGCATTGTTAGCAGTTAAATAGGTATCTTGCATTTAATGCTGCCATTTACCTGGTTTCTTTCCAAACTTATTTTCTTACTGAATTCAGATAATACATACGGTATTAAATCTGTGCTTTCAAAAGGCAGATAACTTGTCTTAACTTTAAACATAGCGAGAAAAATGGAAGGTTATTTTTCCTCAGAGAATTCACTTCTGCTTGCCTCGTTTGGTAACTTTTTACAGCAGTAGGCTTTTATTTCCCCAGAAAACATTAACATACAATTAAGGCTTTGTATTTGTGTGAGACATTTGAGGAAGAGGCTAATGGCTTATGAGAGAGGATATGTCTGGAAAAAGGGGAAAAAACACACAGGTTAGAAAAGTGCGGGGTAGGATTTAGAAAGTATCTGGAGTGTGGGGTACATGCCTGGATCTGGCAATCCTAGTTTCATGCTTTCTAAGATCTAAGCTAACTTGTCATTCTTTAGCATTCTAGAATTCACCAGTTTAGCAGAATTTAGGAGCCTATTTGGAAATACGTAGTCTATTTATCAGCACACAGCACATATCAACAGTATAGCTTAGCACGGTTCAAATCCCTGTACTTCAGAAGCATTTTGGATGAGATTTCAAGTTGAGAGTATTACAGAAAGAGGACTCTAATGCTTACTTTGCTGTTTGTTTTCTCTTTTTTTTCTTCTTTATTTTCTTTTTAAGCTTTTAACCATCTTTGGAAGCTTTCTAAAAAAACCTGTCATCATGGGGATATTTAGCCCAAATTACAATAATTTATTGGAAATGTTTGATGAAGAACTGGATAACTGCAGGTGTATACATCATGAACACACTAAAAAGGTATTGCACAATGCAAAAATAAAAAGATTATTTTCTTGTTGGTTCATAATGGCTTAATTTCTGTTCTAATAAGCAGGTGGAAAAAGGGAATGAAATAATTAACAAAAAGTGCCAGTTACTTCAGGAAGCCTTAAATGGTCTAAAGTACTGAAGGAACGAATACAGACATTTTGGTCCTACTCCTCGTCTCTGTCTCACCTGTAAGTGTTCATAGTCACTGATTTAGTGGAAATTTAACAGCCTGGAAATAAGGCATCGCTAATCACTAAACAAGTGTGATCAGCATAATATGATCTCTTACTCAAGTAAATTTAAACATCCATGCCATACATGTTTACAGATTGAATTTTCTGATATATTCTGGAAAATTCCTGGTTCTGCATGGAAATGCACTGAATAGAGCTCTCAGAATGCCTTTTTAATAACTGTAAGAGGTTTGCTTGATGGTTGTTTAGATGAGTCAATAACTATCAAACCCAGGTATTTCTGTGCTTCAGGACAACGCTAACATATTGCACATAAACATTGTTGTTCTATGGTGACCTGACTTTCAAAGATACTTGTGGGGGAACCTAGACATCCAAGTTATTTGAAAATTGTGCCCCATCTCTCCCTCCTTTCCTGATCCCTCAACAAACATGCTTTCAGGTGCCAGCACAAAGGATGGAAAGCTCCTGTAAGAGTGTTAGACACACCTGGATTAAGTTATTGAGTAATAACAATTCCAGCTGTTGACCACTGACAGAGCTAGTAACATGCAAGGGGGGGGGTATAGCCTCTTTTTGCCCCAGAGTTTTAATTGTTCCCAGTGTTCTCACCTCTTGCTTTATGCATCTTTTTCCCTCTAGTTCAGTTTGGTAAAGCTATGGATCACTTAAAAATGACTGGCATCGACAGAGCTTCATCTAAAAACGAATAATGTGTGAAACTAAAACTTTTCACAAGAATTTGTTTGTGAATTGCTATCATTAAAAGAACATAACTGATTAGGTGTGTTTTTTTTCCTTGCAGAGTCTTAGAAAGTCCAGAAGCTGCTTTTATTTCTCAGCAATATGTGGAGTTGTTGAAATTCCTTGACCAATACGAAGATCAGACCTATTGTGAATGGAAGGTTCAGGTGGATGAAATTTGCCAGTGTAATTTAGACCAACCTCTAATTAAGCATAATCCCGAAAATAGCCTCCTGAGTGTGAAGTTTGACCCTAAGGTATGTAAGTATAATTGTAATTAAATGTGTGTCTGATGTTTCCCCCTGACTTTATATTCTAAAGAATGACAGTAATATTCTAGAGTATGAGTAAATCTTAAAATTTAAATCTTACTTATTTTGTTGTCTATGTTTTCCAGTCAGGAAATGTAGTTGCCCTTTACCTGCTCAGGGGAGAGTTCTTACTTTGAACAGTAAAGAAGGTTACTACAGTAGTAAATGGTTTCCCCAGAGACACATGGAGAAATATAATAATGACAGTTACCTTTTACCCTGTAAAATGCAGTGGTTCTTTAAGTTATAAAACATTAAACAGCCTTTAAATCCCTATCCTTAATTTGCTGAATACTAATTAAAATGTCTCCTGTATACTTTCTTATATTCCAGTCATCAAAAAGGTATTCTAATGCCTTTATATCAGAGATTAAATGCAAAGCAAACAAAAAGTCATTGTGTTGAGGCTTCTGAAAGGATAAATAGAAGATAAACTCTTTTTTTCCTTCTTCTAGCTAATGGCTTTTATTGAGAGAGGTCAAGTATCTCTTGATGTTGAACCAGCCCAGTATTACAGATTCTGATTTAGCTATGTATGAGAAAAGGAACAATGTTAAAAAGGTTTGTGATGGTGGGATGTGTTAGTAATATGTGTTTTTATTTTTCTTCTCTCCTCTTGCCCTTGCAACTTGCATGCGTGTATGTGAGCATGTGCATAGCTCTAACTATCCTGTTGTTGAAAGCAAATATCCCATCTTTGTCTGACAGAATCCCACCTGCAGCTTATATTTCAGTTTGCAATGCTGGCCACAGCTGAGTATTAGATAGCTGGGGCTACTACCAATTTGGATCTTCCAGGCTATGGATCCAGTTGCCTTCCCGTAGCTTGCCTTCTACCTGGCAGCCTGTTCTGTTTTGAGACATTCAAGGTCTGCATGGTTTCACAGAATCATGAAATGGTTTGGGCTGGAAGGGACCTTATTGATCATCTAGTTCCAACCCCCCTGACATAGGCAGGGACACCTTCAACTAGGCCAGGTTGCTCAAAACCTGGTCCAGCCTGGCCTTGAACACTTCCAGGGAGGAGCATCCACAGCTTCTCTGGGCAACCTGTTCCAGTGCCTTATCACCCTCATAGTAAAGAATTTCTTTCTTCTGTCTAATCTAAATCTACCTTCCTTCAGTTTACAGCCATTCCACCTTCTCCTATCACTACATGTCCTTGTCAAAAGTCCCTCTCCAGCTTTCTTGTAGGTCCCCTCCAGGTACTGGAAGGCTGCTATAATGTCTCCTCGGAGACCTTATTCTCTTCCCCAGGCTGAACAACCCCCAACTCTCTCAGCCTTTCCTCATAGGAGAGTTGTTCCATCCCTCTGATCATTTTTGTGGCCTCCTCTGGACCCCCTCCAACAGGTCCATGCCTCTCCTGTGCTGGGGACTCCAGAGCTGGATGCAGGACTCCAGGTGGGATCTCACCAGAGCAGAGCAGAGGGGCAGAATCCCCTCCCTCAACCTGCTGGCCACGCTGCTTTTGATGCAGCCTACATCGAAATGATGTTTCCCCTTCATAGTCTATAGACCTCACTCAATCAGCAGTTCTGCCCAGCAAAGTGCACAATGTCATGTGTGGGACATTAGAGGCATTTCATCCTGTGTGTCTTTCCCATGAACAGTGTAGCGGAAGTCTTAAACTTCTTGCTCAGCTGAACAACAGTCTAATGCAGACTTCCCTGCAGTTAGAATATCCTCTGATTGAAAAAGAGCTGAGAATTATTGATTACCAGCTAAAAGAAGCAGAAGTATGCATGTGTCAGGTGATGACGACCTGCTGGGACCGCATCAAACAAGTGAAAAAGTCAGTGTGTGATTTGGAGCAGAGAGTTCAGTAATCAAAGGACAATGTTAGATCAATCCAGGGGATTATGAATGCTTGGATGGAACATGCCCTCTTTTTCAGGAAAGGTAAAAAAGAAGCTCTGTTATACCTGTTATACCTATACAAAGGAGAAAGGCTTGCTAGAATATACAAAATGCTGCAAGAAGACAGCTACCAGATCCATCATCTTGTTGAGGTAATGGCCAAGTGAGCTGTATTTTGATGCAGTGATACAGGTGTTAAATATTTGACTATTAAAACTTGGTGACTTGTAGATTTTTATTCAATTATTTGTGTAATTGCACAAACGGCATGAAAGCTCTTAAAGACTGACATATGAAGACAAATAGGGAGAAGAGAGAACAATTTTGGCAATGTCTGAGGAGAACATTAATGCTTTTAACAGTTGGTAGATTGGAAATGACTGGCAAGCTGCAGTTATGCTAGTGCTGCTGTCTCATTTTTGTTACCCTGAGCTTTGTTGTTTCTGTGATCCCTACAGGTAAAATAATTTCTGCAGCTCAGAATTGTCCTGTTTCTTGCACTATATATATTGTGAAATAATTTTGATTTGAAATGTGAATATTGCCTCCTGATATGTGTAAATAAAAATAAACAACAGATAATTCACCAGTTTACTTATGAATGCTCGATCGAATTATAATATCCTTAAATATTAACTGCTGCCATTACATGACTACAAGTGGTATATGGTACAGTGACTGAGTCAAAGGACTTAATTTGGATAAGACGTGAATGCAGAAGCAGGTTTTTTGGTCTCTTTGCCCCATTTTTGCTAATTTTTTTGAGGTACCTGCTTCTGTGTCTACCGCAACAAATTTTTGTGTCTGTTATCAACATTGATCTTAGTGTTACCATCTGAAGAGTATCTTTTAGTTCAGTTTCAGACCTAATTTTATTTGTATTATTGTCTTTGTTTATTCTATTGATATTTATTTTAAAAGATGAAAATAAGGTTTCTTGTTAATCTTTAGTTAACTATAAGAAGGGTTGATACCGCAACGCAGAAGAAACATGCAGAAGTATTCTTACAAAAAGTGGATATTCCGTCAACGTTGCTGTATTTTATGATAGTTTTCTGCCAACGTGTAGCCTTTTCAACGCAGCGATACCTTCACCCTTGCGCTGAGTTTTGCTAGTATAAATGTGA
>Ga0065711_1046065_pt1 | contig 13115 bp, 10 predicted proteins | sample Hoacrofraction12_FD_59098 | JGI IMG/M metagenome (GOLD analysis project Ga0065711, IMG submission 59098) | Hoatzin crop microbial communities from Cojedes, Venezuela - Epithelial fraction 12 v2 (version 2) | ecosystem: Host-associated > Birds > Digestive system > Esophagus > Crop | place... | reverse complement strand
TGCCCAGGGAGGTTGTGGAGTCTCCTTCTCTGGAGATATTCAAGACCCGCCTGCACAAGGTCCTGTGCAGCCTGCTGTAGGTGACCCTGCATCAGCAGGAGCGTTGGACTAGATGACCCACAGAGGTCCCTTTCAACCCCTACCATTCTGTGATTTCTGTGATTTCTGTGATGTGGCAGGATAAGGGCCCGGCTTCTCAGGCCTTTCATTGTCAGCATCCCTGATGGTACTTCTGGGTAGCTGTGTTCCCTTGCTCTTCTTACCATGATCTCATTCAGTTACTTATTATTTATTTTTCCTGTCTTTTTTCTATTTTATGTCCCTTTACACTTTATTTTTAAATTAATTTTATACTTTTCACTCATCTAGCTTCTGCAGTTTGATTTCCCTTTTATGTCCAATAGAAAACTCTGTTAGTTGAGGTACAGGCACCTATTGATTAATGTTTTCTTCTGTAATTTGACTTATTAAAGTAATGACAACATGTTAGGGCAACACAAACACTTCTGTGCAGAGGTGTGATCCCACTTGGGATGGCAGTAGTGCCTTGTAGAGTAATAGCTAATCTGAAAGAGGAAGGGGTGGGTCTGAACTAGCTTCTCTCATATTCCTTGAATATGCCAATCCTCTGTGCTTTTTGCCATTTTGACTGCATGTCCTTCAGGACTTCCAAGTTGAACAACACTCCAGGTAACAGTCCTTGAGGGAACTGAATAACTTGTCTCTGGAAGCATGTAACTGAACACTGATCTACATATCCAGATGACCATTTATTCTGCAGATGTCTGAATATGAAAAAGATATTGAAAGTTGTAGGGATTAGAGCTGGCGTTTGTTGTTGTTTTGCCTTTCTTGGTAAGGTTCTCTTCAGAGTTATTTCCAGTTTACCTGATGAAAGAGAAAATCTTAAGATAAGCAGTGACTAGTCTGTTGTAGCTCAGTACATACATATGTATCTCTCCTCTCCTTGAGAAGGGTTATCTAGACAGTCAAGAAGACCAGCTGCTAGTGAAAATTTATTTTCATACAGTTTTTTTTCAGAAAGGAATTATTTTCACACAGTGTAGAGACCTTTTAGAGCTGCCAATGGAAAACCTGATTCTACTTTAAAAAATTTTACATCTGTCATGTTAAAGGTTGTGAGGTGACAGCTTGTTGACTGCCACAAATCAGAACATTTATGTTTTAAATTGTTCAGTCACATATGAAGTACAGGACAAGTGAGAAAAATAAAAACAAAAGTAAATTGGCCAAAACCAAGGAGAACGAAGAACAGACTAGCAGCAGGCTCATGGCTGTGGGCAATATGTAGCTGATGAATGATGACAGATGAAGTTTTATTCCCATTCCGAATTCAATGTATGTGTTAAATAAATTAGTAATCTCATCAATATTCCCTTGACTTAATATACTTTGTACAGCAGGAGCACTCCTGATTCTTTCTCTTTTCAGCTCTGTTTGCACAGTGCTCTGACAAGGAACCACTTACTGGCAGAGTGGCAGAGAGGAGGTTCACAGGGGAGCACCTCCAGGGACTTCAGAAAAATGTTGACCTCTGGACAAGAGTTAGAGGACATCCAACATCCATAGTTGCTGTTTTGGTGTTCCAACTTCTTAATCTGTGAATTCGGTATGTAACTGAAACAACAGTAAATTATTTCACCCTGTCCTTGGCAGCTGAATTTCTGCATTGTTGAGGCCTTGTAGTGAGATTTCTGACACATTGTTTTCACTGTGCAATGGAAAATGTGAGCTTTAAGCTGGGTTTTATTACTCATTTAAAAAAAGATGGCAGAAGTAGTTTTGAGTCAATATCTGTGAGGATGTAGCCATATTGCATTGTGTCTTCATCCACCAGACAGAAAGAAAATAAATAAAAATGACTTATTTTTGTATGTATCTGAGCCCTGAGTGTTCTCTAACAAGTTTTTATGAGTACCTAGGAGCTTAAAAAGTCAAGAACAGAAAACGTATCTTACTCCTCTGCATTGCAAATGCATGCAATGACATGTCTAGAGGGAGCCACAGTCCAATATGCTTTGGTGCTGTAGTATGGTTCTGTGGTACTTTCTATAAAGAATCCTCAGTAAAACAAACAAAAATTTGAGGACAAACAGTAATCCTTAAAGCAAAACAAAACGTAATCAAGTATTACGGATGGCTAGAATAAACTGACAGAAACTTTGCAGTCAGGAAGAAATTCACAAGCACTATGGATTAATATATTATTTGAAATTTCCTGAAAAAAACCTAGAAGTTCTTTTCAGGAACTTTTCTTATAATGGTCCTTATTCACTAAAAAAATAATTGTTTAAGGAGACAATAATGAAATAGTGGACTACTTCATAAATGTGGATAGTCATAACTACCTTCTTAAAAAAAAAACAACCACCCAAAACTTGTAGCAGAAGCAGAAAAATATTAGCCTAAGGAAGCAAAAAACCAGTATCTGTTATATTAAATATGATCGTATTCAAATAGTCCAGGGTCACTGAACAGAACAAATAATTCCAAAAAGATTTTTTGCCCTGTTCATTCAAGCAGGAGTAGAGAGCATTTGGTCCGTTTAAACAAAAAGGTAATCTTAATGTATTAATTGGTGACTTTGAGAAAAATCTGCTGGAATGGAAAAGGGCAGAAGCAGTTGGATGGATTTAGGACATGTATATACTGAAAAAGAGGTGTGGAAGGAGGAGGTAAAACAGTCGAGTGCAGGCCAAGCAGAAGAAATGTTAATTTCAATGCACAGCTTTATATGACATCTATGTGAAACTGGCAACATTTAATATGGAAAAGACACAGATGGAGGATGAAGTGTTCAGTAATAGGTCTAGTATAATAAGTCTTACTAAAATGAAAATGGCAGAATGATTTGTCAACTGTCCCCCAAAAAAGCTTTTTTTATAGCATGAATTACAACACTAATGGAACAGAAAAGTACCAAAGTCACTCTTTATCTTTCTAGAGACATGGTTCAGCAAGTAGCAGTTTCTTGGAATAAAGACTAGAAATTTGACCTGAGCAAAAGTAACAGTAGTTCAGAGTAGTCAAGTGTAATAACATCAAACAAATAATAAGAACAGATTGCACCAGCTGGAGCAGCACCTTGAAAAACTAACCAGTTTTCATCCAACCTGGGTTTATGCAGAGCACATAGAAACAAAGGAGTGGATTATCTACCATAAAGTAAGCGTGCAAGGTCGCACAGTGAACTGTGAGGATATTCCCCCAGAACCCAAAGACTCTGCAGTACTCATCTTGGTCTCTTCCCTTTGAAGCAGTGCTGACACCTCTCTTTAGGCTTCTTGTAAATTATACCACACACTGCGTCCATATGTTCCTCCCTTCCTATCAAGTTGTCTCCTCCTCTTCCTGTAGAATTATTTTTTTTACTGGCTGTATGTTTTTGGACTCTAGCTGCAGTTGTCTTAGCTGCTTTCACCTCCCAGATGCTCATCTACCTCCGGTAACTGCCCGGTTTGTTTTAGATGTGCTGGTACTGGGATTTCCAGTCTGAGCAGAAGTATAACCGTGATGGTGTGTTACAGAATACTTCTGATTTTGTAGGATTCACCTTCTGTTGAGGAATTTAGCAAGGCATTTCTTACCCTGCCCTCCATTTTTTATTAGACCTTCTTTCCACCTTGTATCAAATCCATTAGCACACCGTGCTGCGGTTCAAATTGACAAATATGGACTTCAGCCCACCCTGCTGAGTATTCTTTTCACCATGTTGAACTCCACTGGATAAAGCCTGGTCCAACCTATCTCTCGGTTTTTAATTTCGAGCCTGATGCTGCTTTGGCCTCTGAGTGGCTGAGTAGGCTGAGCAGCTGCAGAGTGTCTGCTTCTGCTGTTCAACCGTAGTGGAAAGGTCAGGTCTGAGGACAGAAACCTAAGAGCAGTAACATCCTACATGGCTGTAACAAAATCTGACCATCTGGTAGTGCCCTGGCATTAGATATTGCTTGTGCTTTATGAAAGTTAGATTATAAATTTATTCATTATTACATACATTAAGAATGAAATGTTTTCAACTACAGTGCACAGCAGAAGTAAAATTTCGTGACACGGGTACTGAATGCTAGCTAGCAGTGGGAGGTGTCAGTGTCAGTACAGCAATGCAAATATCTGGCTTAGGGTGGCTTGTGGAAGCATTCTGTGTGCTGAGCCCAGTTTGCATATGTAAGGTATTCGGCAGACTGCGTCGTGAATGGTTTTCATTAGTAGTGAAACTCTGCAGCCATCTTTTTAATGAGTTGACTTTATGTGAATAACCACATTTACAAAAAGAAGTTTAATTCCATTTGCTAAGGAGCTGACATGAAGACCTCCTTTTTTCAGAGAATTGCTTCAGTATAAGAAAGTAACAAAATACCATAATGACCTTTTGAGGAAAAATATACTTCTTTCTTGTCTCTTCTGTTTTGTTCTTCATTGCTTTTCTATTCTGAGTAAAATTGTAAAAGAAAAGCCCTAACACTAGAAGTATTTTATGTCTTAGCTCTTTTTAAAGTATGTATTAAAATATTCTTTTGGTTCCATCACTCCGTAAGTTGTATTTTGAAAATATTTAGCATGGTTGCTTTATACAGTAACTCAGCTCATTAATTTCAGCTTTAAGAAGCTTGAAGGCAGGAAGGTTGATTTTCCCTCCCTTTCATAACTTTTCTTTTGATCACTGCTACAATTTTTAATTGCACAAGGACTATGTCATACACCTGTTAGTTGTTTAAAAATTAAGCTATACTGTTGGTGGTTTTTAGAAGAAATATTAGTTCTGGAAAGCTAAATCTAAGCTATATTGAGCTGTGCTGTTTGGCAGGTACAAGAGAGATAATGCCGTGAGGAACCATGGAGGGATTCAAGGATCCTTTCTCTCCCGATGTTACTTCTTTCAGTGAGGAAAATGATCTATTCTATCCGTAACAGATTCAGTGAGACACCATGGTACTCCATGCTCATCTTCATCATTTCTGGCTCTGCTGCTGCTGCTTTATTATAGAAATGAATGAAACTTTAAAAAAAAACATCACGACTTGATGCGGTCTGCTCAGGTTCCCCTGGGGCTTTCATCTCTGTCTTTTTTTCCTGGGATCATCCAGCCACATTTTGCCTATGCGTACTGTTCTCTTGGATTCTAATGTCTTACTCAGTCTTCTGTCTCATCCAAATCCTACTGTGTTGTTCCTTGTCACGTGCCTAAATATCACAACTTTTGTGATGTTTCAGAGATTCCTGAAGTCTCTTCAGACTACCCCGTTCACCTGAAGCAGTTGTCAGATAGGTGGAGTTACAAAGGTGAAGGAGCACTGCTGACTTGAGACAGATTAAGGACTGTATTCTTTTTTGTGTGTTCTAGAAAATGTGTAATAGACTAACTGCACAACTGTTGCTACTTTTACTAACAATACTAAGCCGGAACATGAGTTTTTCCTGCACATACGTAGAAATACTGAGTGAAAATCACAGGCTACATTAGTACATGCAAAGAAATGAGATACATATTTCTCCAAGCCAGTTTTGTGTTCTTACACCTCTTGTGTAGCAACAAGCCTTGTCTGCCTCAAGACACCACACGGTGTTTGAGTGCAGCATCAGAAGATACAAATCTAACATGTTTCACAACTCTGTCTTTCCTCCATGTCTGAGGCTGAATCTCTGCTGAAACAACACAAGAGCTCTGCTGAACAGGGAACACATGCTCTCCCCTGCATGCAGATTGGCAGCCCAGGCCAGACTCAGCATGATTCATCACCGGCACTTGAAGTGAAACCTTTTATATTCCCTCAAGCTTAGTAGCTCGTAATCAATCATGCACTATTCTGCCTGCATTTTTACAGTCATTTCATTTTTTGTAACTCCACAGAACTGACTTTTTTGCAGTGTATCTGATCTCTGCTCCAGCAGCAAGGTCAGCACATGAGGCTGCCAGTTAGTTGTGTGTTCCACTGCTCCATTATCAGAAGTCCTGATTCCTCATTGGCTTCCACCACAAGAAATTATTTATATCACTTAGGTGTTAAAAGTAACTAAGTCAGCACTGGCATCCATACGAATATTTCCATTGTAAGTGTTTGAGGTGATTGCATTGCCTTTCATGAACTGGCTTGCTTACCGGCTGTAAGCTTTACTAAACAAGAGAGGAACAGCCATCAGGTTTGGCTTACCATTTTTTATAGTCTTTTGATTACTTATTCAGCTACTTCTGTCATATCATGACCTGGAGGAAATTTGGGATTTAGCCAATGAAAAAGAATGGATTATCTGTAACACTGCAGATTCCACTTGTCAGTGTTTTTTTTGCCTCCCAGACAGCTCTGTTGTTCCTGTGTTTAAACAACATGGATGTGAACCAACATAAAATAATGGATTACTTTCAAATTTTGTAATTTTTTTGTCTGCATGAACATGACTTTGGCTACCCTTTTTATTCTAAACATAAAGCATCAATAGTTTAACTAAATACAGGATATCAGACAGAATGTATAAAGCCAGCATAATGTCTTATGTGAGCACTTGTACATAAACACGATTTATTTTGATTTAGTTTGTGTTCCCAAATACAAGTGTAAAATAAATTGCTGAATCCCTATCTAAAATATAAATTACTTTAACTCTTTATATGTATATAGCTATATATATATATGTATATGTATAAATATATTATAGGTAGGGGTTTTTTCCCTTAGTTAATGACTGACTTTGTAAACAAGAAAAAAAAAATAGATAAGCCTGAACTAGCTAATGTGGTGACCTGGTTTTGGCTAGGGTAGAGCTAGTATTCTCCCCAGTCGCTGCAGTGTTTTGGAGTTAGTACGAGAAGACTGTTGATAACATTGATCTTTTCATTTGTTGCTATGAAATCAAAGACTTCTTCCAGTTTCTCATATTCAGCTAGTGAGTGGGTGTGTAGGAGCTGGGAGAGAGCATAGCCAGACAGCTAGCCCAAGCTGGCCAATGGAAATATTCCATACCACAGATGTCATGCTCACTTTATGAAGTGGGGTTGTTTGGGGGGCAGGACACTATTTGCTCTTCTTGTTATCCATGAGATCAAATCCTCTCTTGTCTGGGAGTCCAAACTTTTTTGGAAATTTCGTGATATTCATGATTTGGCATTCTGTGATCACTACAGGGGCATTGACTGCAAACTGGTCATTGAATTGGTAAGAATACTTGTATATAGTTTGTTGTGCATATTCGTTATTATGATTTTTGTTATCATTATTAGTACTACTAGTATTTCCTTTGTTGCCATATTAAACCATCTTTATCTCAATCCACGAGTTTTACCTGTTGTCCGTTTCTCCTCCCCATTCCACTGGGGAATAAGGGGAGGGGTGAGCAGGTGACTGTCTAGTGCTTAATTGCTGGCTGCCAGATTAAACTATGACATTTGATTTTCTATACCCCCTGAGAGAAGTCAGAAGTCTTTTTGGCTTAACTCTTCTTATAACCAACATAGCCTTTCTCAGCATAAGTGTTATAATGTCATATGTAGTTGTGGTATTTTGGATGGGCTGTGTGCCAAATGCTGAGAGGTTGATGAATCCTGTAGATCTCAAGGCCTTAGATTCAAATTCACTGGGGTCTTGGGCAGTGTATTTTGTATGCTTCTTAAAAGAGTTGGTAGTATTGGAAAATGTGTAGTCAGAGAATCAGAAAATCACAGAATGGTAGGAGTTGGAAGGGACCTCTGGACATATCTAGTCCAACCCCCCTGCCAAAGCAAGGTCACCTACAGCAGGCTGCACAGGACCTCGTCCAGGCAGTTTTTGAACACCTCTAGAGATGGAGACTCCACAACCCCTCTGGGCAGCCCGTTCCAGTACTCTGTCACCCTCAGAGTAAAGAAGTTCTTCCTCATGTTCAGATGGAACTTCCTATGCTTCAGTTTGTGCCTGTTGCCCCTTGTCCTGTTGCTGGGCACCACTGAAGAGAGTCTGGCCCCATCCTCTTGACACCCACCCTTAAGATAATTATCTAGTGGAACATGTCCCTGCTCATGGCAGGGGGTTTGGAACCAGATGATATTTAAGGTCCCTTCCAACCCTTACCATTCTATGATTCTATGATTAATTCTTATCCATAAGCTCTTGACTCTTTCTTCATCTACCCCTAGGAAGAACTTGATACATTCCAGTTTCTCCCTCATATAAAGAGCAATTCCACCACCTCGCCTTTCTGACCTGTCTTTCCTAAAAAGTATGTAGCCATCTGTGACATCATTCCAGTCATGTGAGCCGTAATCATGTAAAGTTTTAAACCTCTCCATGATAAATGAGTTTGATTAACAAGAAACTTGTGAAAAGACTGAGTTAATTGGGGAAGTTTGAGATTAAATTAGAGGAACATGCATGGTTATTTGTAAAACGTGCTGTCAGACTGAAATTACAGTTTATCTGAATGTTCTGAACGTTCATGCTTCTTGTGATGTGATTGTGATGACAAAGATCTAAAGGTCTAAATCCTAATTTTTTTTTAATTTTTTTTTTTCCGTAGGGTACATCTTGCTACTTTTGATTCTTCATAGTTTCTGTAATGGTAGGAGTAACATGTACATGTAAACATCCTTTTTGCCCTTTTACCCTCAGGGTGGTCAAATACTGGAACAGGCCTCCTAGAGAGGTGGTCAATGCCCCAAACCTGTCAGTGTTTAAGAGACATTTGGACAATGCCCTTAATAATGTACTTTGACTTGGTCAGCCCTGAAGTGGTCAGGCAGTTGAACTAGTTGATCATTGTAGGTGCCTTCCAATTGAAAAGGTTTATTCTATTCTATCTTGTATAAAATCCGACAAATACATAATTCTTCTGAACTGACGTAGCAGGAGTAGTGAGACTCAGAGACAGAGACAAACTGAAGAGCACTTAGTGGGTGTTTGAGCACTCTGTCTATTACTGAAATTCACTAACTATAAATACATTGGGATGATGTCTTAACTTCTCCAGATGCTTATATTTTGTAGGAGTTTTAAAGACAGTGGTGAAAATTGAAAGTAATTTATTTCAACAGTTTTTGTAAGTAGTATGGTTCTGTACATCTCTGGTGTAAATATCAAAATTTCAGCAGGTATATGTCCGGCTCATACAAGAAGATCCCATTAGGAGTGATTTCTGCTTTTGCACTTCTATATCCTTTCCTTCCTGTGGTCAGTAATTTCAGCTTGTGCAGTTAAAAAGGACAGTATTTAACGTTTCCGCCCGAGATTTTCTGTGTTTATTTGCTTTCATTTTTTATTAGAATCTATTCGACTTTTTACTTTTCAGTTCCGAGGTGTAACAATTTATGGTTAATTTGTTCTCTCAGCTTTTATTTCTGCATGTACTGAAGCTGCTTAGCACCAAAACAAATAGAGAGGATCAACTTTTATTGCACTGATGCAAGATGCATGTGTCCTGTTTGATAAATGTGTCACTCCACACAAGGAAACACGATTCATTGAGAGGCTGCCAAATACCTCATACGAAGTCTGGACCATCAGATTGTTTGAGACCTTTGCCAGGCTTTTCAATTAAAGTTTATGCATCCAGTGCAAAATTCGTTTCATATCAGTAAAGGTACTTAAGCAGTGATAAAATAGTCCTAGGAGGTCGATTCAATTTTCCAGATGACAGATCGCAGATATGATGTAATATTCAAAGTAGATTTCCCCAGATGTAACTGATTCTTTATACTTTTGTTAAGACTTCTGCAATTTATTAAATTGTCCTACAGTGTAATAATTTACATATTCACTTAAATGCTCAAATTCAAGGGTTTATTTCCTCCTCCTTCTGTCACTTTTTCTCAGGTATGTGGTATATGAAGGAAACATGGCTGAACTGTAAACTCTTACAGATAGTACTTGCAAACTGGTCTGTGTAAAGCCCATTTAAAGCTGCAGGTTTTTCCGGTGTCCTGGGATCAGGGAACAGTTTCACTGTTTATACCATCTGAAAAGACTTTGATCACGCTTTAGCCACTGTTAATAGCAATGCAGCTTGTGATTTCACTAGCATTTTAGTGAGTAGAACTAAATCAGTTAGGAATAATGTAAAACAATAAAAAACTGTGTGTTGTGTGAACATCTGAAAACATTTTGTACATAGCCTGAGCTTTTCCTTCTGACCTAATGTATTTGAGAGGGGATACTAATTAATTTTAATAGGATTGGCTTTGACAGGCTGTTCTTTGCATTTTGGTATGTGCAAAGGTTGTATTATAAAACTCTTGTACATATAATTATATTGGGTTTTCTGAAATCACAGATTTCAATTTGGCAATTACAGGTAATTTTTGTCTCTGTAAGACAATTTTTTGGATATATGTAGAGTTGTGTTTTGTCTGAGGGTTGTTCCTAAAGTTTACATCTATGAATTAGGTTTATATTTTGGATGCAACACACTTGTTCTGGCAGTTCCGGGAAAATCAAGGTACTGACAGCATTCTGGAAGCAGAATTATACTATTGCAGGGTAACTGAGATCTTAGCCTTTAGATGCAATGTGGAAGCAGCACAGATATTGGTGCTATTTGTGCAAATCACTATGTTTCTTGGTAAAGAAAGGAAGGGAACCAGACTGGATAATCAGCTCTGAGGCCACACAAAACACTGAAGTGATATTTGTTACTGTGTAAGTGCTATCTTATTAATATAAAATAATCAGAATATTGCAGTTGTCGAGCTCTAAGCTTCCTGGTAATGTCATTGCCTTTGATCTTCCACTTGAGTAGCGGAAGAGGGGCATAGGTTATTTGGTGTGAGGTCAGCTCTAGCACCAGCATCTGTGCTTTTTTAGTGTCTTATTTTGTCGGTTATTTACATGACCAGAGTTTTCGCCCCTTATTTTTCTGCTGTAAAATTAGATTTATTTTCCTTTAAGACTAAGAAATGTGAAAATGAAACTCTGAGCCTGAACTCTGCCCATGTTAATATCAAGTAGTTAAATGTATTTTTTCAGCAACATAACTTGTATTAGCTTTCTCATGACAGTCCAATAAGACTCAGTCTTTTATCTTTTAATTTTTTAGCTACATAAGTAGTCCCAGAGAAATAAATTCCATTAGTCACATGCTTAAAGCAAAGCAAGTATGAATGTACTCACTGAGGCAGGATATAAATGGAGGCAGGGTATAAATGAGGATACCAAATAGCTTGCTGTGAGGAAAATTAATATTTTTTAAAAAGGTCATGGATGATGTATTTAAAACGAAGCATATAAACAAGAACGTCTCCCTTCTTCTCCACCCTCCAATAAAAATGGAGCAGGTTCCTTGAAAATGAGGGTGTCATATACAAAGAGATTTGTTTAATTCTGTAAGTGTAATTGTCCATATTTTTTCTAACACTTTCACTTATTTTTGATTGACATTCCTAGAAAAGCATATTTGGACCACAATAAAATCTCCTTTTCTCATTTTACATGTATTTTAGGAGTTGTTCTGTAATGAGGGGAACAATGATGTGTAAGAATTAAAAACAAAGAAAAAAAGAGTATCTGCAGCCATCCTCCTAGGTATATGTACTTTGCAATATACCTTGAGTGGATAAAGCATATTTAATAGATCCATGATTGCGCACAACTGAGCCAGCAAATTATTTACGAATGACAGACACTGGTAGGAACTGATTTTTTGTAATTAATCATAAACTTTTGCCTTATACTGCTCTGGTTTTGCTTCATAGTTTTAGGTACCAGAAGTGTTGTATAAATCATATAAGTATGGACAAGTGGTGTTACATCAAGTTTCCCAAGCAGATATTTATGATATAGGTAACAAATCATTTTCTGGCCATTAAAAGGGATTTATTTGATAACAGTTGCTCAATATTTTCACAGGTCTGTGATCATGAAAATTCTGCAAAATGCTCAGCATTTTTATGCGACTAAGTAGCTCATAAATATTTGTTAAAGATATGCAAATGGTAATGGAAATTGAATATGCATAAATCTAAACTCAGTGCTTGAACAGTTGTGTATTTATTTAAAAATATATTACATTTGCGGTGAAGTTTTAGCATCCACATTGTAAAATTGCATTCACACTTATCAGATGATGTAAATATAGATGATGTTTATGAAGAGGGTGGTCCTCTTTACTTTATCTTGGATTTACAGCCTGATGAAGAAAGCTTATTCTTTAAGATCTTATTCTTTGGAGTTAGTACGAAACCTGTTCCATGTTATGCTGCCTTCCAGATGTTGTAAGTTTCATGTCAATCAGCTAGCCATGTTCTTCCAAATACATTATCATGTCTTTAACACATTATTTATGTCTTTCAAGTCAAACTTGTGGTATAGGATAGAAATGGCTAAAGAGGAAATTTTATTGGATGTAGATGTCTATGTCCAAAACCACATTCCAGAAAGAGTTTTCTCAGCTGGCATTTAGTGCTGGATGCAAGTAGTTTCCCAGATGCCAAGTGCTGTTTCTGTAAACATTTGCAGAACAACACTAATCTTAGCAGTGATGCATAGTTAAGCTGATGGCTTGCTTATGCCTTTGTCTAACTGAGATCCAGAAACTGTAGTTTTCTTTGAAGTTTATCATGGGATGCAAAACATGACCAACACGCCATGCACAGCAGAATCAGATAAAGCGATTGTAGTCACGTTAAGGAGAGGAAGATGGCAATACATTCCTTCTAAATAACGGTTTACTACACAGAGTAGGAGAAGTGAGATGTGTCATGGCCTTTGTATGAAAAACTTCAGCTCTGTTACCTCAATGATGTACAAAGCAGCTTGGACATGGAGGAGGTGGAGGTCTTTCACGTTTAATTTATCTGGGGCTATTTAGGAGTCATATTTAATCACTCTGTTGGTCTTGTATCTGAAATTAAGAGGGCATTTGGAGAGGATTTTCCAGTGAAGTGTAGAAGAGGTTTTGGTACTGTGACCAGTGTTATCTGGAACTTGTTTCTATTTTCTGGGAACACAGAATGACAGAATCAGAGAATCACAGAATGGTAGGGGTTGGAAGGGACCTCTGTGGGTCATCTAGTCCAACCCTCCTACCGAAGCAGGGTCACCTACAGCAGGCTGCACAGGACCTTGTGCAGGCGGGTCTTGAATATCTCCAGAGAAGGAGACTCCACAACCTCCCTGGGCAGCCTGTTCCAGTGCTCC
>Ga0065711_1046064_pt1 | contig 13116 bp, 7 predicted proteins | sample Hoacrofraction12_FD_59098 | JGI IMG/M metagenome (GOLD analysis project Ga0065711, IMG submission 59098) | Hoatzin crop microbial communities from Cojedes, Venezuela - Epithelial fraction 12 v2 (version 2) | ecosystem: Host-associated > Birds > Digestive system > Esophagus > Crop | place... | reverse complement strand
AGAAGAGAAGAGAAGAGAAGAGAAGAGAAGAGAAGAGAAGAGAAGAGAAGAGAAGAGAAGAGAAGAGAAGAGAAGAGAAGAGAAGAGAAGAGAAGAGAAGAGAAGAGAAGAGAAGACAAGAGAAGAGAAGAGAAGAGAAGAGAAGAGAAGAGAAGAGAAGAGAAGAGAAGAGAAGAGAAGAGAAGAGAAGAGAAGAGGCATGCATTTCACTCTGGAAAACTCCGCATCAGTTTACTTATGCAGAAAGGTGGGCATAAGTAGAAGCAAGATACTCACAGAACTGAGATACCAGAGAATGTCAGGATTTGGGTAAAGGGGCAGCAGGAAGACATATGCCCCAGAATAGTTTGGGTTCCACTGAGCTTAACAATGACTGATGACTTGTCTGTAAATAGCCAAAGAGGGCAAACACTCGGGAACTTCTTTGGCAAAGCTGTTTGGGTATAGATTTACCCCTATCCGGCTGAGAGATTCAGTGCTTGGGTTGTTTTACTCCATATAATTATACTGTATTGAGCAGTGTGTAAAGCCTTTCTCCTACCCTCAGTCTCCCAGTGCTTTCAAGCCCCTCATCCTTTGCAGGATGAGTTTCACCAGGTGTTTTGTCCCTGGGATGTTTTCGAGGTTATCCAACAGACCTCTGTGTGCCCTGTAGGTCGCAGGTTAATGCCACATGACACCACTGTACACCATTTCCTGCTCTTCCAGAGAGTTGTCCTCGCTTTCATTGGAACATCAAATTGGCTTTTCTTTCCCTATTACATAAGCGAAATCAGGAAACTAGAGGAAAACATGAAAATGGAAAAAAAACAAAACATGGAAATTGCAAGTATGTGGCCTGCAAAACTTTTGCTGCCTTTCTCTCCCCCCACCAAGGCTTACTTGAGTCCCTGTTGGAAACTTCTGCATATTAAATGTTCCCTTTTTGCTTTCTTCTCTACCTTGAGGTGTATTGGACACCCTTTTGTTGCACCATCACCAGAACAGGGTTGTGGTCTCCTCTTTGTCAGCTAGATGGGTCCCTGCAGACTGCCTGGAGAGCAATGTGCAAGGAGACAAATGGCATGCCTCCACCCTGGGCTACCTGTACAGCCACTAACTCACTAGCAGATGGGCTGGGATCCTTTGATGCAATCTACCTGAAAACACTTCTCCAGGCAGCTAGGTCTTCCAGGCGACAGGGAGATCTCACTGAGATGCTGAGTTTTATTTGTAAAGTTCAACAAGCATTAGGAAGCAACGGACAGGACAAGAGCTTAGTGGAGGTGATGGAGAGGCCTGGCCCACAGTGATTTGGGCAGGGCTTCAGCATGTCAGGCCTCAGGCAGAAGCCTGAAGAGTCCTGAGGGAGCCAAGGAGACATGCTTGTCCACTTGAGGAAGCTCTGACCACTCTTAGGCTTTCTTCAGGGCCCTAGGGCTTGATGGACCAGTCTTATCTCTTGCCCTACAACCTCTTCACCCTTCCAAATCAGCTTGCTTTGATGCCTGTTTCCAAAAGTAGCAACCATGCATCAAGGTTTAGGCTTTAGTGTGGGAATAGGGAGTCCATCTCTTTGAAAAAGCCCCCTCCCATGCTGATTGCTAGCACCTGCTATTGCCATATCTGCACACTGAAACAAGGAAGCAAAACCAACGTGACATCTACTTTCCCAGCATCTAATTCTCAGTTCATTGTTTTTGCTGCAGTTTGGCAAGCGTGATATTAGAAATACCCCGTGTTATCTTTCTGGCTTACAGTAAGGCTTCAAGTAGAGATTCTGTGCTTCTACACTAGACACAGCAATAAACATTTGGATTTTCTGCTAGTGCGTTGAGACTGCCAACATGTACACAGTAAAAGTAAACCCTTCCTGTGGCCAGAGACCACAACATGCTAGTGATCCATGGTATTAGCCTGTTATTTAGTGAGTCATTGTCACTGCTCAGAAACACACAGAGTCGAATAAGTTGCTAACAATAACACTGGATGTGAGAGACAAGTGTTTGTTTTACTCTCGTGTAACTTCTTCCATATGGTCCTTTAAAGCATGTTAAATGTTAAGTCACTTTGCCCTGCCAACTATTATTTCAAGATGACCTCCCGGATTTAGCCTTCTTTTCAGAGCACAGCAGTTTGAAGCAAGACTCTGAAAGCATCTCCTGTCTAGGATAAATGTCCAGTTCAGGAGCAAGACAGATGTTCTGGATTGCCTTATCTTTACCTGAATAAGCAGGTCTCTGTTTTTATTCATTATTCAGAACAGTGATGTCTGCCACTGCTCTACTGCCTGCTGTGACACCTTTCAGATGTGAGCCCCAGGTTATACCAATGTTCTGGCACAGGGCAGAAGCCATATCCTGACCGAGGTGCTAATATAGGTTTAACTTCTAGCATTTACCTCCTGTATGTGTTTTTCCAAGTTGCTGATGAGCCAATTCTTTGTGGAAAACTTCTAGCAGGTTTTCCAAATCTTCTTGGTAGTGTTAATTCACGGGCAAAATACTGCAAAAAGAGAGATATGGAGCTGTGAAAGATGTCCTTCTTGCACTCTCTGGCTGCATTACTCAAAGGTTTCACACAATAAGCTCCAGCACTACAGTGCTTTTGTGATGTCCTGCAGTTGTGTTCCTGTCATGTTCTGTACTGAGCCTAGTCCACCGCACAGCTTGGAAAACAAGTGCATTAAAAAGTTTCTCTCATTTTGAAACACTTTTTGCCACTGGTTATGGAAAATAGGTGCTCTAAGAAGCATCTTTCTCAATAACTGAGAGATTTGCCTTTTGGATTGAGTTGATTTGATCTGAAGGGAATTTCTGAGAACAAGAGTAACTGATACTTAGAGCATTTTAGAGCCTTGCTGATAACCTCATCCTTCCCCTCAAGTGTGACACATCTCCAGCTTAACCTAGACAAAAGATTTAATCTTGAAGCTTCTCTGCTGTGAGTGTGTATGAGGATCTCTGTGAACTTGTGGGGGAGAACAGTGTATAGAAAGCATGCACATTTTCTTATCAGAGAAGAGAAAACTTTGTACTGCCTGTCATTGAAAATCTGCTTAGTGGGTAACGATTTGTCTGTTCAGCTACTTATCATTGGCTAAGATTCAGAACAAATAATGAGTATTCTAGAAGAACGAGTCAGTCTCTTTCTAGACACTTGAGAATCTCCATTATAAATCACCGAAGACTCACCTGAGGATCCATAATTCAGTGACATTCCTCGCATTTTTATAGACTGGGGCAAGCCTGTCTAGATGTGCACCTTGCTTCATGTGTGCCTGGAAAGTGCCTTCATGTGTTAAAATGCCTGAAGGTGTACCTCCATGAACATTAGAAAACATTTGGCCCTTGACCCTTAATTTCAATGTTCATATCTTAAAAATAACAGCCAGACTATTTTTAAGTATGCTTTGATGCACAGACCTAGAGGAATGCTACAAAACAGGACAAGTTTGTAAGCATTACAAGCTGTGCCACTATTCATGTTTTCTAGACATTTTCTGTCCCTGTTGATAGAAACATACCCAGTTTTAACATTCTTCTCTTTGAAACAGACAGTCTGATTATCTTGAAACGTGCCTTGATGTATGCAGCCTACGGAAAATTACAGAACAAGACAAGTTTGAAGACTCTAACCTTAATAAAGCTGATGTTTTGCCAGCACAAATTCCCTGCCTTCATCCTGAGTTGTAACTTCATTTCTTGTCTTTGGAGTGGATTTTATTTGATGTGTGTCCTTTCTTTTATAGCTATGACTTGTGCAGAGTTTTCACTTTAGCTGCTGCTTTTCCTCCAAAACCATTTGCAGGAAGTCACTGTGGTGACTCAGGCTCTTTCAAGAGCTGGAGGTGTGCTGAACATGGCAGATGTTAGTGGCCTCATTGACTCCAGATACAGCCACGTGCGTGTGTAGCTCATTTGTCGCACGGTTCCCTGTATTAGTCCTCAGCTATTGAACTCCTATGGTGCCAATGTCTATGTTTAAGATCCTCTGTAGAGTCAGTCAGGAGAAATGGGGACTTGAAAGACGGAGTCAGGCTGTCAAGGAACGGAAGGGCTGTGTGGTTAGGCAATACCTTTCAAGGGTTTCCTGCCCAGTCGCAGGGAAACAGCTCTCATTAATTCCAAAGCACATAGATTCCCTCCTGATCATGAAGGCAAGCTGGACACAAGAAAGGTGGAAACAGTAGGCTTATTGTCCTGCTTCAAACTGTCATAATTGAGCACAGGGCTGATCAACAGCCCCAAAATCAGTCCTGAGTACATCACTTGCTTTACCTTACATTCTGGTTTTGCGCCTTTTATTCTTCTCAGGTTCTGCTTCTTAATCAGATCTCTCTTCTCCCAGAAAAGCCACCCACCTGTATTTACTTTTCCCTTACTGGACTCAGGTTTCCCGACTTCATACACTTATTTGGTACTCACAGTATGGTTGCCTTGGTAATTTCTACCTCAGTCGGCAATTAAACTAGTACCCCGCTTTTGTCATATGCAGTGTTTCTCTTTTCTACCATTATTCACGCTGCTGTCTAGTTAGTGTAACTACTGGTCAAGGATGTCAGCTGGATGTGTGTTACTCCTCTGCTTATGGTCTGCAGCTGCTGGTAGCTTCTCATACCCTTACTTCATGTTGTACCTTGTATAGCCATAAGTCAGGGTTAACCAAAGACATTATTTTTCCTTTGCTATAAGGAGTGCCCAAGTGTACCCTTGTGCTGTTTTCTCATTAGTGTTGCAGTTTGATCAGGGCAGGCCATTTGTCTGCAGACCTCAACTTGCAGTTCACAGTGGGACAGGGTCCCAGCAGGGCAAGTGAAAAGGACTGCCATGGCAGAAAGAATGTTTCCAACCCAAGCCTTCCTGTGCCGCCAGCTCCTGAGAGCATTTGAGTAAACTTCAAGCTTCCTATGACTGAGCACAAAAATCTAATGGAAGAGGCTGCTAGGTGAGTTAAATGCCTATGAGCCTGGAACAAACCTTGGCAGGATAAAACCCAAGTGGGTTATATCACAGGCTTCGGAGCAGCAACAACCTCTATTTCCCAGTGTCCCACTGGCTAAATGGCTCATCCACCCAGGAAATTGGCCGTCAGCCTGGAACCAAGGTTGGTCTGTTCCCAGGTTGCATGAGCTTGGATAGCATGCTACCTACACCTGGTCTCCCATTGCAGCCTAATTTCCAGTGCTCTGACTGTTTTCCTACACCAAATCTTTGTTCAAAGCCTAAAGTCAGCTTTTCTTTTCTTTCACTCTGCTAACCACAACAGTAGTTTTCTTTTTATGATGTGCTGAATGTCTCCTGATTGTTCATCTCTCAGATGCATCTTCCTGATGAAATGATGCTGAGCTAGGTCACCTACACCTGATCTGAACTCAACAGAGGTTTGCTCATCCTGAGCTTAAAACCTTTCCACGACATAGACTTCTCCCTCTCTACAGACAATCCAGCTGCCTTCACCATTACTCTCACAGCAATAGAAAGCTGTTCCTCATGTCAAACTTCAGTCTCTCTGCCTGTAGTTTAACCTCCTGACATCTTATCAACAGTAGGAGTGGGAAATGTCTATTCTTTCAGATTTGCAAGGTTATATGCCTTCTCTTGACTTGACAGTCTGCATTCCTGCAATGTTTCCTCTTGAATCACGTCTTCTAGACCTCTCGCTTCTCTTACTTCTTCCCATTGGTGGCTCTGCAGCTGTTGCCTGCCTTTCGGCTGCCGCTGGCCATGTAAATGCAGCTATTGACTCCGGAGTCTACCGATGGCAAATAAAATGCCAGATACTGTTAACAGCCCTGGCACAAATACCAAAATACCACACTGGTGTCTTGAGGTGAAGGGGCCAGAAACTTTCTTAGTGACTGAGTTGCAGATGGAAGAGAGCTGAATGCAGAGGATAGCCTGTATTCCCATCAGCCCTGCTAAGACATTGGTCTACTAAATGTACAGCTGCCTACTTACCAGTGGACTGGTTCCACTGCCAGATCTCTGCTCTCTCCCCATACAGTCATGCCTTCCCATCACTGTCATTCCCTCTGTACCTGCCACTGCACTGTCTGCACTGCTAGAGCAGGAGGCACAGCAGCAGGTGAACTCAGATGCTTGAATCCCCAAGTCCCTGCTCTGGCCTGTCTCCCTTATCTCCAGCCTACACACATATAAACACCACTGCAGCCTTGTGCAGTCTTGTGTTCCTGAACTGACAGCTACACTCAGGAAATTGTCTCACCCACTGAAGAGCCGGGAGCACTCGCAGAGGAGAAGGAGTTCATCTGAATAAGCAGAAATGCAGAGGGAAGAAGTCAGAGCTTGCACAATCTGCATTAGGAAACATCTGCATGCACACACACACATCCATGTCCCTCCTGCACACACAAACATGGGGATACAGCCTCTGAACCTAAACAGTTTTGCTAGAAGCTGGGAACAGCTTCCCATGAGAGCAGATTTTTATAAGAGATTTCAGGATTTCTAACCACAAGGAAGGTGGCAAAGGAGTGTCTTCAATCATTCTAAAGCATCATCACAATCCAGAAAGCCATGAAAAAGTCATTCAGCTCAGGGCAGCTTTCAAACAGGCCGTGTTTGAAATTCCAGGCGGGGAGCAGACTGGCACGTGACAGCATGGGGAATTTGAAAGGAGAATCCAGTCTCACGAGTGATGCAATTGCATTTCTCAAAAATGTTCAGCAAAAACCCAAACCCATAACCATTAAGTAATCCGGAAGTTAAATCTGGTTTTCTTATCTTTCTCTCTTTTTTTGGTTAAATTCTCTTTACATGCAGGGCTTCAATTACTATGTTTAGGACATGCAGCATTGGTTACTGTCTCACCGTTGCTTGAGCATGCAGCACAGAGAAGACAAGCATTTTTGGTCTATACATCTTCAGAAGTGCAAACAGAGAAAACTGTGCCAAAATAGTAAGACCTGTGCGTGTGCCACTGGGAGTCTCTGTCCATTGGACTCACATCTAAGCTGTGGGGAGAGAAGGGAACTGGGATAAGAACCGTATCGCTGCCTCAGCTGTTCCAGTGACAGAGTCAGCCAGGAAGAATGGCAGATACTTTCTCCAAGGTGCCTTGCGGAAGACTGAGGAGCACAGAAATTCCCAGTCACATGGGTCCTTGTAGCCTAAAATTGACTGCTGCATGCTTATAATGGCAGGTAGCATGTTCCTTGGCTCTGCACTATCACTGGGACTCAAGGGCTAACCTCTGGCAGAGCTGGTCAGTGCTGGAGGGACACCTAATAAGGCAAGGCCACTTGGAGGTGAAATGAGGCAGAGCTGAGGCAGAGGTTGGTAAAGTCAAAGCGGCAAGGAAGCAAGGAAGATTTCTGACCACGCTCCAGGCACATTAGAGCCCATTACTGTGAAGACAAGTTTCCCTTTAAGAAAAGTCGTTTCACATCCTCTTGCCTAATGGGCTTGTTTTTTGCAAGGTGTTCCAGCAGCTTTCTTGACCTGGAATAGATAAATAAGGTGCTTTATGCAGCTGAGGTCAGTCACCTCTAACTTTTAATAAAAAAGTCAATTTTCCCTGGTATACCCAGCCTCACTCAGGCCTGGCAAACAGAGGGTACAGAGGAGGCCAAATCACCTTCACAACTGGGGGCCTCAGCCAGAGTCATGCACTGCATCTGATTCACCCTTTGTCTCCCACTGACAGCAACAGAAACCTTGCACACATATGAAATGAGGAATATGGCCTCATGTGACACCAGAGCTGCTGAGGAAGCATTACAGTCCTCAGTTCGCAGGACACAGCTCCCAAATCTTACCACTTAGTCATGGTATTCGCACTTCTGGGTTTTTCTTTAATTCCCAGCTCCTGGAGTTGTGTGATTACATATAACTATTTCATCTCTCTCACTTTTTTAACTTACTTCTGTTTACTCAGTAAACTGGAAAGCATCAAACCTTTAGGTTTCAAAAGCAGAAGGCAAATCCAGAGAACTCAATGTTTCTTGCTTTTTAATTCTGGATTGGGGGAGGATTTTTCTTTCAGCCAATTTTTTGCAAGGCTAGGATAGCCTTGGGATGGTAATGAAAAGAGCTGGAGTGTCAAGTGGTGAGTGCTAGTGCCTGCTTGGTTGTAGTGCTGCCCTGGGGCAGGCACACTGCAGTTCCATGGCCCCTTGCAGGACGCTTGTCTTGAGGCAGCAGAGTCTCTAGGCTATTGCTTTCACTGGAAAATGCATTTCAGTTGACCTTGCATCTGCATTTTTAGTTTCTCTATTCTGCAGTTTTGTAAAAGCAAAACAAAGCTGCACTTTTTTTTGTGGGAAAAGATGCTAAGGGACAGGCAGTTCAGCAGGGGACATCTGGTCCTTCATTTTCCAGGGACCCAGGCTAGGAACTAGTTTTTGCCTGTGAAATGGGGACAGGAGTGAGATGCTAGTATTACCATGTGCTGCTGTTGAGACAAATGATAGCTGTCAGAAGGCTTTTGAGTTTCTAGCCCTTCGAGAAGAGTAAGGAGACAGTTTGCACCTTGTACATCTCTTACATTAAGCCCAGATGCTGAAGTAAGTCTGTGCACATACTGAATTTTTCCTGTATATCCCTGATGACCAGAAAGCAGTTTTTTCAAAAAGAAGAGTGAGATTCTGATGCAGGATTTGAAGAGAAGAGTGTGTGGCTTGTTTTGCAGACTAGATGTCTGCAAAATACATGCAGGTCTCCCCATTTCCAAGCTCCCTAAATTCATGCCCAGACCCCATAACCAGTTCGGCTTTCAACTCCCACGTGGCAGGTGCTTTCCAGTGCAAATACTCTTTTCTGTCTGCCACACACAAGCAGTGCTCTGCAAAATTTGGCCAGTCAATGCTTCTTCTAGGAAAACTCTCTCCCACGCTGTTAAATGCTATGCTCATCAATTAGTGCTTTGGATTTGTTGTTTAAACCTGCATAAAACACAACATAGAGCACTGACTTGGGGGGAAGCTCGAAAGCAGCACAAGCATGGTTTCTCCAGTTACCTCTGTGGGCTCCCAAAGCATTGCTGTGCGAGCAAACCATATGCTGCCAATTTTTCACAGGCATGCCAAAACATCCCATTGAGCACCGCCTTCTCCCCAGGGTATAGTCTTTACTCTTGGTTTTCTGGGGGTAGAAGACACCTTCCACATGCGAGACCTCTGGCTGGCTCATAGGCAATTGTCATGAGCTCAGACCTCCCTGGGATCATTAGGGCTTAGACCGTACCAGCTGCTTGGAAACAGCTAAGAAGGCACTGCCTGGAGAGCTCAAAAAGAACTGTATGATGTCCAGCACACAGAATTGCTCTTCCTAGTCCCTGCTGTGTCCCACTTCATTGGCCGCATTTCTAAATGGCTGATTTATCCTCCTAACAGGAAAGGCAAGTCTGAAGGTGACAGTGAAAGTGAATGCTCAAATTGCTGGAAACTATGCTTCTGAGCATCTTTTTTAGAAACACCATTCTCAGGCATCTCCAGGTCTCTGCCAAGAACATGCAGAGGAGAGCCAGAGAAGGTTCAGCAAGCACACACTCAAGTCTGCTGCAGTGAGGAGCAAAGACAGATGGATGGCAAGCCAGAGGTGACATCCCATCTGCTCCTGCAGCATCTCTCTGGCATCTCCTGAGAGACTGAAGGAAAACCATGACCAGAGATAACTAACCAATGAGGACTCACTGGTTATCCTCCAGCATTATCTGAATCCACAAAAGCTGGATCAGAGACCAAAGCCCACTGAGGAGATGTCCCAAACAGGTCCAAGAAAGGGTGGTAGGACAGCTACTCAGAGGTGAGCATGCTGTAGCTGAGCTGAAGACTGACCTTGCCCTGACCACTTGTCTCTTTTACAAGGAATATAAGGCAGGAATTTTTCAAGCAAAAAATACCTGTGTCCCCCTCCTCTGAAATGAGCGGAATCTCGGATGTCTTTTTTCACGAGGCGTTGAGCAGAGAATTGGCCTGCACCGTTTCTGTCCTGTGCTCAAGACTCCACAGTCCACTAACCCCATTCTTTGCAGGGAGGAATTGTCTTTCTGCTCTGCATATGCAGACAATACCCAGAAACCTCCTCCAGCAACTGCAGAGAGATGCAGGCTGCTGTCAGAGAGAGCTGTGGGTGTGCATGAATGAATGAATGAATGAACCATTCGTTAGCACTGGCATGAGAATCTCCATGATTTTGAGACTACTAATTAGTGGTTGTAAGCACGTTTGCAATGGTAGGTGTTCACTTGCATGACTGCAAAGCGAGACCGGGAGGGAAAGGTAGCTGGAGCAAACTGCTGCCTCTCCCAGAACAGCCCATGCTGCGATCGTGATGAAGCATAGATGTGGTCACACCATGATAAACTTGCTGTGTCAGGACATGAGCAGTCTTGTTGCATTTTCGCCTGGAGCACGAGGCAGAACACAGGAGCATTTTCTCAGCTTGTCCAGCAGATTTCACAGCCCATGCAGAGCTCTATGCTGCTACAGCTATCACTTCAGCTAGCTAGGCTGAGAAAAAGCAGTGTGAACCATAGCCACTGCAGTGTGGAGCAGTCCTATAACACAGTATCTCCTCTCATCATTTGGGCTCACTGTATCCCCTGCTCCCTGACTTTCACGCTTTCTTTCAGAGCCCAACTCCACCTTTCTCTTGGAGACTCTGAAAGCTGAAGGTCTGAATGTGCCTGGAAAGGCGTGTGTGAGGGACTGGGGAGTGGGGAACATCTCCCAACCTCCTAGCCACATGTCTCTCCTAACCAGTCACTTTTCAAGCAGACGAAAGCTGCTCTGAGGTGTGGGTGGGATAATGCTGCATCTCTGCTTCAGCTTTTCTGTCCCAGTGCCATTAAGGCCGGGTGATACGAAGGGTTCATACGCATGGACTAATAAGCATCACCACAGACACTGACAAACACTTGTTTTCTTCAGCTCCCCTCAAATGTCACAAAAATCCTCAGCTAAGCAGCCTTTCTGAAAGTCTCAGCAGGAGACACTGGGAGACAGGAAAATGCACTGCAAGCTGCAGAGAGAGGTGGGCTGGGAGGAACTGGGGACCTGCCTGACTCTTCAGAAAGCAGCTCACCAGTGGATCCCCATTAGCAGAACTAATGTCTTGGTGTTCCAGAGGAGTTGTGTACCATATTCAGTGGAAAAGCTAGGAAGTAGGTCAGCAACGTAACTGAGGGAAAGAGGGAGCTTTAGGGAGAACTTCATGGCTGACAGCTAATTAAAATCTGAGTTCCACTGCTTACTCTTGAAATGATTAGATTTCAGTGAGCAGGGTGAAAAGCAACAGCAGGGATTGTGTTTGCTGCAACCATGCCAGTTTTTTCTGCTCACGCTATCCATTTGCCATGCCAGCTTGTGCAGTGCCTTGCATCCTGCAGCCAGTGCCAAACCAAATGCCACCGATAGACATCCACTCTTCTGCTCAGGTCCTGATCAGAGCACAGCACTGTGCATGCTGTGCACCTTTAGTTGTGCTCATTGCTCGTCAATGGCCCTGCTGGGAGAACTTGAGTCCCATCAAAGTACCACACATGGCCATATGTATTCTTCCCTCCTCTGAAGAATTTTAAATCAAAAGAGGTGAGACAGACAATCAGAGTTAGCTACTGGACACAAAACCACTAAAACCAAATTCTAATTTGGAAATGCCTTTCATCCCTTGTGTAGGCAATAAGCTCTTAAAGTGAGACCAAAACTAAATAACGTCAGTAACAGCTGCAACAATAATAACAAGTAGCTGGTTTGTTGGTTGGGCAGCTCATCACAAAGACATTGCCCATGTCTTATACCTCATCTTGAACAGAAAAATTTAGTTTTCCATCTCTGCTGAAGGACAAGGTGATGCAAAAAATCTTAAAAAAAAAAAAAGGAAAGAAAGGAAGAAAGGCATGAATGAAATCCAAAGGTAGAATTCTGGCTTTCTGTCTTGCCAGTGGTGACAAAAATTACAGGCACAGCCGACAAGAGCAGAAGGAGAAGGTGTAAGAGGGTGCAGGAGCTAGAATAATGGCTCTGCTTCTCCACGGTTCTTGATGCACCTGAGGGTCTGGGCGTAGCAGGCTACCCAAGGTCACTGGGTACTTGCAGCTACTAGTGTTAGAGTTATTAGCTTTGGTCCTATTTTAAGTTCCTAAAACCACAGAGTTTTGCCTGGAGGGTGGGACAATGGGTTCATCTGCTCCTTGCTGGAGCCAGTGAAGGGTGGAGGAGTCGTTCAGCCATGGTGAAAGGGGAATTGCCCACAGGAAGGACGCTTGGGCCAGCCTGAGGTGCAGCAAGTCCTTCTGCGCCAGGCTGCTGGCTTCCTGCAGCACCTCCCCAACCCCGCTGACCCGAACAGGAGGCTCTGTGGGTGCAGGGGCTGACCTGGACAGATGCAGGGGCAGTTCCCAGGAGGGCCCTAGATGACCCATATACCCCTTGCCTGTCACCCCATGGCCCCCGCTGTTCTCTGCAAACACCAGAGCGCTGCTGATGAGAGAGGGGTGTGAACCTCATGCCAGGGCACCTTGCGATGCTCCTGGCCTCCCGCCTCCCCATAGCAGCCATGGGTAACCCTGTGGGGCACGGTGACAGACGCAGCAAGGCACTCCTTGCACCCCCCCTTCTGCTTCCCTCCTCGCCATCTCTCCCGCGGCTTGCTCCCTCCCGCAGGGTGCGGGTGGGGTCGGGCTGGCCCCAGCAGGCTGCAGGACGGGCAGGGCTGGGGACAGGCAGAGCATGGATGCGGAGTGTCCCGGGCAGAGCAGGGCAGGGCAGGGCTGGGGTCAGGCAGAGCATGGATGCCGAGTGTCCCGGGCAGGGCAGGGCAGGGCTGGGGTCAGGCAGGGCAGGGCTGGGGGCTGCCCCAGGCGGGGCGGGCAGGGCTGCTGGGGGTGGGTCCGCCACCAGCCCTGCCTTTCAAAGTCCCTCGCTCCGAGGCGGAAACCGGGAAATATTTCCAGCAGGAGGAGGAGGAGGAGGAGGAAGAGGAGGAGGGCTGGCGGGTTTCTCCCTGCCCGCGCGGCGCCGCGGAGGGATGCGGAGTGAGGGGAGGCTGCCTGCGGGGCGGGCCGGCTGAGCGCATCCCCGGGGCTCGGTGTGCGTGTGCGCGCGTGTGTGCGGTGTGCGTGTGTGTGCGCGCTCCCTCCATCCATCCCTCCGTCCCTCCCTCCCTTCTCCCT
>Ga0065711_1010523_pt1 | contig 13116 bp, 9 predicted proteins | sample Hoacrofraction12_FD_59098 | JGI IMG/M metagenome (GOLD analysis project Ga0065711, IMG submission 59098) | Hoatzin crop microbial communities from Cojedes, Venezuela - Epithelial fraction 12 v2 (version 2) | ecosystem: Host-associated > Birds > Digestive system > Esophagus > Crop | place... | reverse complement strand
GAAAATAAACGTACTTCCTCCAGACCCCTTCTTGTGCCTGAGACTTTCGAACAATTTGCACAAGTGACCACAGCAGTCATTTGTCTGCTTTAATTATCTCTATCTGCTTTTCTTATTTCATGGTTCTGAGAATATAGTCTGTTGGCTTTTGTGGTATTAGATGTGTAACTACCAGAATAGGATAGCTCTTCCCGTGGAGATGTAAAAGAAGGTAATTTCCCTAAATATTACGTTTTTAAAATAAAGCACAGGTCCCATTGGCTCCTTGTGGCAAAAAGAAAGCTTTTGTCCCATGAGAGGGTGGGATCTCTACATCTTTGAGACTTGCTGCTAGGATATTTGCACAGAGAGCTGTCCCGTCTGAGACGCAGGTATTCAGCTAGCTCTGTGTGTGCCTTAGGTGCGGGAGGAAAGGCTGGCAGAAGAGAAGATCAGAAAGAAAGCAGCTGCCAAGAAAATGGAAGAAGCAGAGGCCCGGCGCAGGCATGATGAAGAAGTCAGAAAACAAAAAGCACTGCAACAGGTCTGTGCTGGAGCCCATCCTATTGTCCTGCATGCAATTAGAATGGCTGCGATCTGCCACAGGCTTTGCAGGCAGGGAATCCAGTGGGAGTACTCACACGAACCAGCTGAGTGAAGATTAGTGTAGCGGAGAGGCTTTGTCCTTGAAGCTCTCTGCAGTGTTGTGCTTCCTCTTGCAATATGCTGTAAGTTGTTAGTGGTAGTTGTGACCCACATTTCTTCCGCAGTTCTGGACAGATTCTTACCAAAGACCCGAGTTTATGAATCAGCAAGTATTAAAGTTGGTTAAACCTATCCCAGATCATGGTGGCCATTAGGCCCTTTGGGATACCTTGTGGGCGGGGGAAAGCCAGCACTGAAATAGCTGGAGAGATGGTGCACCTACCTTGAGAGCACCGGGACTTTAGCCCAGAGTTGTTTCCCTGCTGCCTAGTGACAGGTGCTAGAGACTCGGGTCAAATAAAGTCATGCTCCTTTGTTCTGGAGCCTGTTCCTGTACCATGTAAGGTGAGTAGTTGCCTTGTTGGGCTTACAGGAGGAGGAGGAACGTCGGCACAAAGAGCTAATGCAGAAGAGGAAGGAAGAGGAGCAGGAACGTGCCAGGAGGATTGCTGAGCAGCGACAGGCGGAACAGGAGAGAGAGAAACAGCTGGCTGCAGAGAGAGAGCTGGAGAGGAAGAAGGAACAGGAGAGGATCCAGGCAGAAAAGTAAGACAATATCCATTTATGTACTAAATTCTATGCTGGGACTTTGAAAAGAAGCAGGAACAGAGGGCACCAGCGAAAGGCTCGAGCAGTGAAGAGCTAATTAGTGCTATCAGTGCAACTCTGGACCGTCATGGGTACTGACCTGCTAGGAAGAAATTCTGGGCTCAGTAATGTAGGAAGTATGGTAGGGAGTGCCCTGAAAAGCTGTGGGAAATAGGGATTTGCAGCAGGCGCTGGATGGGATGTGTAAAAATGTAAAATCTTCTGTATTGTTTTGAGAGTAATGGTCTGTTGCTTTGGTTCTCAGGCTTCGTGAACAGCAGGAGAAGGCTGCTCGCCTGCAGAAGGAAGCGTTGGCTGCAAAAGAACAGCTCCTCAAGGAGACAGAGAAGAAGGAAGTAAGTACTCCTTTCTCGTAGATGGGTAGAGCCGCATGGATCTGACTTCACTAGCCGTTACGGTCGGGAGCCGCTGGGCCGTGAAGCCGTCAGGAGCCTGATGAGTGAGCTGTTGCACTTGTGAACGTGAGCCAGCCAAAGGCGCTTCTGCCCAGCGCCTGTTCTCTGTCCCTTTCGGGAGGTACAGAGGGTACGCTCGCTCTCTTTAGATGGCCGCAGTGCAGGAAGAAAGGAGAGATAACACACAGGTGGAATTGAAGTGAGGTTTTCAGCTTTTCTCCTGTTCTGTGCCCAGGTGTATCTGTACCTCTCTAGATATTAAACAGTGATTAATCCCAGGCTTTTCAGAAGATTTTACATTTTTACAGAATTTTACATTTGTGGCACCTTCAGCAGAACAACAAGTACAGACTGTAGACTTTGTCAGGTTATTTTCTGCAACAGTCATGCCAGCATAGATTAACTAAGCAGGTGTTTCTGCATGTGGTGTTGAAGAGGGAACTTTTGATGCCTTGGCAGTCCGTGCTATTTGAATAAAGCAACTGCAGCTGAAGACTCGGGTTTTTGCATAACTCGCAGCATGCATTTTCACCGGAGCAGAGATAAAGGTGGTGTTCAGGTAGCTTGGAATGTCCCTTCTGAAAGATTTGCACACAGTAATTGCTGGGAATTGGTAGCAAATCCTTTGCTGTTTGGACTGTTGATTTTTAGTTTATAGAAAATCTGGGAGAACTTGCGCTTTCAAGACGATTCGTGAGAAAGACCAGAAAGTTGGAATAGTTGGTTGGAAACTGTCCAACATTTGCCTGAAATCGTTGTCACTGCTCTTAGCAGAGCTGTGGTGTTAGCACAGTGACAGTGGCTGTCCAGCTGACTTCAGGGAGCTGGGTTCCTTGGTGGGGATCCCCGCGTGCCCAGCAAGCCCCTCGCTGTCGCCTAGCTTCGTGGGGTTGACGGGCAGCTAGCAGGAAACCTCTGTACAGCTTGTCCTGCTGTTAAGATTTGGTGGGCTTTATTTCGCTTGATTTTAGATGTCTGCTGTTTGAGTTAGCGGCCTCTGGGTTTCCTTTGGATTCAGCAGGAAAAACTAAGTATTCATGGGGTGAGGTTCTTTTGACCTGTTTGGAGTGGTTACTGTACAGTGGGGTGACTTGGGCTCTAAAAATACTGTTTATTGGCCTAAAGAGAGCCTAGGATCTGTAGCACAGACTTTTCCATCTGCAGCTGGTTTCTGATGTTTGCACCCTACAGATAAAGCCAGGGGCAAGTTTTTCAAAGCATGAGGTCATCGCATTATCAGAGGAGGGCAACTAATGCTCTTAAATGGAAGGTCAATTTGTTTGTGCCACTTTGTGAGGAGAGCTCAACCTGTTGCATTGCATTTGTTTACTGTCTGCGCTGTGTTCAAAGTGCTCCTTAGCGTCACAAGTGACACAGACTTGCAATGAGATGCTTAGATATATATATATATTTTTTTTAATCTCGACAAAATGGATCCCTGGATCAGCAGCGTAGCTTAGTTCGTAAGATTAATCCGTTTGTGGTGTCGGCTTGCCAGCAGGAGGAGCAGAGGCTGGCAGAGATGAAGAGGCAGGAGCAGGAACAGAAGAAACTGCCAGAGGAACAAAAGGCTACAGATATAGCCCACACACAGCACCTCGAAAACAAAGAGGTAATTCTGCTCTCTCTGGTGAAACTTCTTTAAGGGATGACATCAGAGAACTTTGATTCCAGCACTGACATGCTGTTCCAATGGGCACTTCTACCCTCTGCTTTTTTTATTCCCTTTCAGTTAATGAAGGGATTCTGTAACACTTTACCTGGTTACCTGAGGTTGACTCCTGGTAGCCTTGAGTATCTGATTGACCTCTGGGGAGTGGACAGCAGGGAAGTGGCAAGTATTTGCCAGGGGTTTCTAGTTGTCAGGACAAGGCAGTGGCTGTTAAGTTTGCCTTTCTAAGCTCTTCGAATGCTGGATGAGCCCCGCAGGCAGCGGCGGTGCTGGAGTAGCGTTAAGGTCAAAGCCACGGGATGGCAGCAGAGTCAGGGGAACAGTGGTGCTTGTGCCTCACCGCCTTTGGAGCCTGAGGAGACCCTGGAGGGGAGGTAGGCGTCGCTGAAGGCGAATGTACCGATCTGTAGCTCCCTCCAAAGCTAGATCTTTTAATCTTTAAATGCAAAACCAGTGAAAACTGAGTTAATGTTAATGATGTGCATATTGTCTACAAGGTGATATTCAGTTTAATATTATTAAACAAGCCCAGAAGTTTGGTTGCAGAGTCTTGAAAGCATGTTACGTTCCCAAAGCTGGAGCTGAGCAGCAACTCCATCTAAGCAATCAGGAGGTGGAATACTGAGGTGTTCTAGTCGACAAGCGTCTCGCTGCACCTCGGAAGCGTAGCAGTGCTGTTGCATCTAACGCCTGTGGGATGTGTTTGTCTTCTAGAACTCGCCTGCCTGCAGTTCATACCAGATGACTCCAAAGGTCCAGAAGGATCCAAAGCCCCCCACGATAAATCCAAACAACTATGGAATGGATTTGAACAGCGATGACTCTACTGATGACGAAAGCCAGCCTCGCAAGCCCATCCCTGCCTGGGCCACTGGTAAGTGTTAACAGGTCGATATCTGTCCTGAGATCCCCCAACAAACCCTACTGTGGCTTTGCTCCCACTGGTAGGAAGAACCTGCTAGTTCCTTCTGCTTGTACACTGCAGTTGTAAGTACTAGTCTCCAGCAGTGTGGCTGGAGTGCCGAGTCAAGGGCTCCTCTGTCACTTGGGGATCTTCTTGTGACAATGATGCGGAACAAATACTCTTTTAAACTGCCTTAACACAGCGGCTAGTGTCATCTGGCCAATGTGAAAGGAATAATTATGAACTAGTGCTTTGGCCTGGAGCCTGCTTGACGCTGGTTTGGCTTTCAAAAGCAACATAATGCCAGATGTCGCAGACCAGGTTCCAGACTGGCAGCTGTTCTGGTTCTGAAATACTCGGTTCCGTGATTTCATGTTCTACCTACCTCAGGGGAGCTAAGAAGTTGGGGGGAAGCTGATGGTGTCTGCAGGAAGAAAAGTGAGAAGCCTCGCCTCTTGCAAATTTGTTCTAGTTCCTGGACAGAATTCAGTGCACACAATATTTGCCATCCAAGTGATCTATGCTGAAGCTTTAGGCTTAAACAGGGTGCTTTAAAACATCAAATACTGCAGGATTTCTCCCATTTGCGATCTCAGTGTGATTAGAGATGAGGAGAGCAGGGAAACAGGGCATACAAACGGCCTACACAGCAATTCCAATTAAACAAATTAATGAAAATTTAATCTTTTGTTTCTCCAGGGAATCAGCTTAACCAAGCTGTAATCCGCCAGTACTACAACCCTCCCAACGTCGACGCAATCTTTGGGGTGATCGCAAGCCCCAAGCTGGAGGACATCTTTTACAAAAGCAAACCGCGTTACTTTAAGCGCACGAGCTCTGCTGTGTGGAGTTCCCCGCCGTTTTCAGGTGTCAAATCGGCTCTAGGTCTGCCATACAGCCTGAAAAAGCAGTGAGGTGGGCAGTGGCTGTTCCTTGTGGAGCTGTGGGTCTGCTTTTCTCTCTCTCTAGGTGAGGGAAGAGTTACTGTTCAGTATCTGTAAATCTGTAGGTGTTAGCATTGAATAAATGTCAGCTCTTACTGGGCCTCTCGCACGTTCTGTTTTCGGAGCTTATTTTCTCACTGTTGGGCAAATCAGCAAGCTTTTGAGAGGTACTGCCTCGGAAAGATGCATCTCCTTTTACCCTTAGCTTTAAGCTGGCAAAGGTTTAGACCTTTCAGTCGTGGGAGTGCATCGCCTCAGGCTGTACGATCCTCCCTCTCAGCCGAGCAGGCCCGGTAGCGGGTGAAAGCTGCCTGTCTGTGCTGTCCCTGCCAGCCTCGTGGCTGAAGCCAGAGCACTTGCACAGCTGGGACCACCGTGCACGTCGTGTGTAATATCCAGGTGTGCGCTGCTGACGTTCTCCAGAGGCAGGACGTCAGCAGGGGTGGTGGTCATCAGCTCCTGCAAATTGCACAGTGATGCCATGGTTTCATTTTTCAGCAGCGCGCTTTGTGCCAACACCAAGTGCCAATCTGTGCAAAGCTGTTACTCCAGCTGGGGCTGAAACGGCCCGAGGATTTCACTGACCTTGCTTCAGCTGCTGGAGAGAGACCGACCCTCAGTGCGATCATGTCTCCAGGAACACCCGGGTAGCGTAAGCAGGCTTTGTGGTTCTCGGCTTCGTTAAGAGAAATGGTGCACAGGTTCTGGTAGAATTTTGTTTCTCCAATTTAATTTCCATGACTGTGGCACAGACTGGATTGAAAGAATGAGTTTAACCTTCATCCCTGCCTGCCTCTCTTCTCACCTTGGCGGTTTCATTTGTTCAGCATCAAAGCTGCTTTTATTTCTAGGCCGGCTTTGCACTTCATGTTCAATAAGGGCGTGTCGAGGGACTGCTGTCAAAACAATGTCCTCTTAGTAGCAAAAGATCAGCTCAGAATTTGAGTTCCAAGAGCACTTGGTGTTTTAGTAGTTCTTTCTGCAGCTAACTTGCAAATGGCACAGACACTTGTGTTTTCTCAGTAACGAGCTCCTGTGCAGAGAGAGGTCTCGGTGGAACAGTACTTACTGGAAGATTTTAAGGCAAACAGTTATGTTAGTTTCTGTAGGTTGCTGTGGAATTCTGTCTTCTGCTAGTTAGGCAACCTATATGGTTCTTACCTCAGATTAATCTTTTTCTTACGTCTTGATTTGTTTTAAAGATGGATGAGTGTTCGTGGCTGCAATTTCAGTACGCAAAAGACTGAAGAACACCGTTTCGGTGTACATACAGCTTGGCCCTTTAAAAAAAGAAACAACACTGTATGGAGATTATACAGTATGTAAGGAGACTTGTACTGTTCCTTCTGCGTATGGTTAATGAACTGTTGGCAAGCAAATGTCTTTAAAATGATGTGGGTTTTTATATTTAAGTACATCAGCTGCTAGAGCCTGTGCTATTAATCAGTGTTTTTATCTGCGAGATGATTGTGCTTTGATAGATGCTCTGTAGATGGAGTTTTGTATCTTAGAATGAGCGTAACCTTTTTGTAAGAAAGCTTGCTGAAATGGCAAAAGCTTTAAAGCCGAATCCTATTTGAATGTCTGACAATTTGATAAAAGTGAGTTAAATCATCTCCTCTGGGCTGCTTTTCTGGACTAAGCATAGCTTTTTTCTTAGAAAAATCTACAGTATTTTGGAATCTGTCCTTTTGGGTTGCTTTTTGCACAGTTTCCTTAAGATAGGAATGTGCTGTCTAGGAAGAGCTGTGTGACTCCTGCTACGGTGGAAAGCATTTGTGCTTTGGTAACCCTGCCGGATTTGCTGACTGGTTTTACTTCGGCTGTTCCTGGAAATTGGCAGAGGGACAGTTTGGCACGATGATATATTCCCAGAAATCTTTGCTAAGGAATACGTGACTTGAATTCAGCTTGAACTAACCTACATCCCTGTAGCTCACTGCTTGGAGAACCTGAGAGCACGCTCGGAGCTGCGCCCACCAAGCGGGGCAGGAGCTTCGCTCGAGGCACGCGGCTGGCGCCCTGAACACCACAGACCCCCGCAAGCAGAGATCCCGGGACACAACAGCCTCTCAAGGTTTTAAGAAAGATATTTTCACTCTGGGTTCCACTCCTCATTTTTATTGCTGCGTGCCCAGCAGCCTCTCCTGAGCTCCAAGCGCGTGTGCCCTCTGGTGCAGGCTGGCCCTGGCTGGAGGCACGGCTCCGCGCGGGCGTCCCGCCCGTGGGCCGAGCTCAGCGGTGTTTCACGGGCAGGCTTCGGAACCCGCTCCCGAGCTGAACCATAGACCCCAGCTGTTTGGCTGCTGCCAAGACAGGTCCCTGGTTGCACGCAGGGGTGATTCTGCCCCCTGGCTCTGAATCAGCTCTTGTATCCTGTGGTCTGTTCTGACTCATGGAAATGTTTGGTAAAAGCATAGGTGGCAGAATGGCAAGACGATCCACCTAAGCTGTCACTGCAGCCAGGGTCCAGTGGGCACCTGGAAAAGTATGACAGGGAAAGCAGTATGTCCCCAGTGAATGGGCTTGGCCATCAGTAATTTGCAGCACTCCATTCCATTGGGGGGGGAATAATCTGGTATATATTGTCTTTTCTAGACTGGTACGGTTTCCCTGGAGTCACAGAAAGCATCTGGAGCCAAATGATACCAAACAGAAAATGGGATAGCTTCCACATGGTGAACTTGTGATCCTTGAAGGTTAGCTAAGGTCTCAAACTGCTCCAAGAAAGAACAAGTGAAAGCAAAGCTGTTTCTGCAGACTATCGAGGGGCAGGTCGTGCCTGGCTTCGGCTCGATGAACAAAACACTGCCCTGTGCCTGGGGCTGTCCAGCCCCAGTGTGTGCAGATGACGGCCGTTCCCATGGGTGCCTGCGGGCCGGGAACCGCAGCGCTGTGGCCGTGGTGCCTTTCGCAGCACGCTGGCTGTCGGAGCAGGGCTGGGAGGGCGGCAGGGCTCCGCAGGTCTGCGCGAATCCCGGGTCTCCAAGGGCACGCCGAGCGGGTGCCCGCGAATCGGTCCGGCTGTAACGCCCCGACCGGCTTCCCGGCCCCTCTGGCTGCAAGATGCTCACCTGCGGATCCGGGGAGCGACGCCGGCTGCTGGCACTGCGCTCTCGAGGGGTCCACGGAGCTGGGGGGGGGGAGATGGCACCCTCCCGCGCTGAGCTGCGGGACAGGCTCGGGGTTTTGCGACGGTCTGTCCTCACCCCGGACCTCCCAGGGCCTAAGGAATGTGGGTGCCCGTGGGATACTGGAATCTTTCCCAGTTCCTACCAGTTGACTGCAAGTTACCAATGAGTCCAAAGAAAAAAAGGAGGTGGTGGGGTGGTTAATCTTGTGTCTTTAATCGTGAGGAGTGTTAGACACCTCGTGCGAAGGAATACTGGGCATTCGAGCAGCCGAGCAGAAGGCTGAGAGGGCGGATTCTTGGCCAAGAGAAACGCCATTTCCTCCCTGCAAGGACCACTTCAGCACAGTAACAGTGGTAAAATCCATAAGGGAGTTTTGCCGTCAGATACTGCTTGCAATGGTGAGACAGATTCCGGCCTCGAGCAGGCCTCAAGGCAGATGCTCGTGGTGTTACTTCTGAGCCATTTAGCTCTTCTGTTCTACCACTGACCTCACAAAGTTACCTGAGATTTTTGGTTCTGCCAGGTGCTTCAGACTCACCCTTGAAGCGAAGCAGAGTTTGCAGTTAAATCTTTCAGTGTTTGGGTTGTAAATGAGAATCAAGCGGTGGAGATTTTGATCTGCGTGCTTTCCAGGTTACCCACCTGCGCCAGCCAAGAAACCACCCCACAAAGTCTCATCCACCAACTCCTTTCACATACCCAGTTTTCAACAGCAAATCTGTTAATGCTTACCTGTGTCAAGGCCAGGAACACAGCTCTCTGGCCATACTCCTTCGGTTCCGGCCGCAGCAGGAGAGCCACTCTAGACTCTCGGGGTTGTCCCTGGCTCAGAAATGAGACCTGGCTTCCCCGTGGACAGGCTCGTGCGTGCTCCACGCTGGCATCGCCCGCAGATGGACGCGGCGGAGCTGCCATGACCGGCACAGCGGCTCTGCGGGCACAACAGCGCTGCGGGGAAGGGACACGGGGGGACAGCAGAGGAGCTGGCAGGGGGCGTGAAGGCATCGTGTGCGTCCCGGGAGATCGGTGCCCACACCTGCACCAAGCCTCAACTCTTACTGACTGGGGAAAGACTGAAACCAAGGCTACAGCAACGCTGAAGCCGCACGAGGTGCTGCTCGTGATTTATAGCCCTGCCAAGCCTTCCTCTGAGCTGCCATCATCCCCTGCTCCCTGGCCAGCACCCTGCGTGTCCCAGACGGGAACCCCCGGGACGCGGCGTTGACCGGAGCGGCGCGGGGCAGATTCGGCAGTGGCTGAGACGTGTGTCGGTGGCACGGCTGCAGCGCTGCCCAGGTGAGAAAACCCTTTTGAAACCCTGGTTTGAAAGGGGCTCTGCTGGGTCGGAGGGGAGGCTGTGTGACAAAGCAGACGCTGAATCCTGTCGTCTCCCCATCCTTCCCGTCCAGGGCCCCTGTTCGTCTCCTCTGCGCGCGCCGGCGAGGGACCACCTGCCCCCGCGCGGGCACGCGGCGGTGCGGGACCCCCTCCAGAGCACTCGGGGGTCTTTGCAAGAAAGCTTGGACCCAGACTTTGTCTTTTGACTGCTCAGGGCTTAGCCTGAAAATGCCGTTATTGATTAAAATGCATTCTTGTGACCCAATTGCCGGCAATATCGCCAGCAGCAGGAAAACTGGAAAAGCAAACGCTTTGAGACAAATCCCCAAATGACGTTAAGCAGCTTACGGTGGGAATCCGGATTAGCAGTCCTTGCCAAGGGATGCACCTTTCCAAATGCTGTTTCCCACCTCCAGGGCCAGCACGGGTCTTTTCAAGGACTCCAGAAGCTTCCTTTCATTCAAATACGCCTTTTAGGGGGAGCTTTCTCCTTTTGGGGGTGGTGGGGAATAGGGCAGCTGGCTCTTTGCAGCCTCCCCTTTCGAAAGCGCCGAGCCCCTCGGCAGCAGAGGGCTGCTGGCGGCCGGCTCTGGGTTCTGGGTCTCGCAGGGACAGGGCAGCCTCACCCCCCGCGCCCGCCTGCCCGTAGGTAGAGCCAGCGTGAGCTCCGCCGGCGCAGCTCCGCGTTCACCGTCCCAGCTGCGACGGCAGCAGCTGCCGGGAGCAGAGGTCACCCCCATTTTTCACCCGTCCGCAAACAGGCGCGACCGGGGTGCAGCCTCAGCACAGTTGCGTGACCTGCCCGTCCCGCCCCGCGCGCGGGCTGGCTCCCCCATAAATACCCCGGGTGCTCAGCGCCGGGCGCGCGGGACGCTCGCCGGCCTCCGCAGCCGCACACGCCACGCGCAGAGCGCGGCGCGCTCCGCCATGCTGCTGGCTGCCGCTCTGCTCGGCGCCATGCTCCTCTGCGGCTCCCTCGGTAAGTTTGGCCAAGTAAAAAAAAATAGGTTTTTAAATTTTATTTATTTTTTTTTTACAACCTTGAACTCGTTGTGCCCAGACCCTGCGGAGCGCCGTGAAAGCCCCCGGCGGGAGCTGCTCCGGGGAGCAGCCGCAGGGCATGGCGGTGCCGCGTCCGAGGGCGGCAGCGGGCGCGTGCTGCGTCGCGCTGGCCGGAGCCGTGCCCCCGCCGCAGGCGTCTGGCGGTGACGGGGAGATGTAGCTGCCTGGCGTCTGAGAAGATACGAACACAGCAGCTTGCGTGAGGTCTCCGAGGGGTTTTTTTCACTTGGGCACTTCCAGTAGGATTCACCTGACCAAGTCTGGTCTCTGCAGTGTGAGGGCCAGCGTCTCGGCACTCTCCCTGCTGCCTTGGGCTACAGCCGGTGATGTTTTTTTAAATCAAGGCTCGGTGATTAAACCAAGACCGTTCATGCGAAAGGAACATGGAAGGGAGACCGGATTGCGTGGGTCGCCCTGGCAAACCGAGCAAGGTCCTGGCAGAACTGCACGGTGAGCGCGGATTCAGAGCCGGCCTCTGCAGGCAGTTGTGTCGGTAGCAGCATCAGAAGGCAGCGAGATTTGGACTCGAAGAAAAGAGACTGAGAAAGTAGAAACATTTTCAGCTCACTTTCATCTGAAATGCTGACACTACCAGAGACAGGAGGAAAAATGTAATCGCTGAATTTGACAGACAGCCCGGTGGTGAATGCACAAACATGTTCAGAGAAGGGAGCTGGATGTTTTTGTTATCTGGTTAGAGAAGGAGGGATGACATAGGGAAGGAAAGGTGCATGGAAAAAGGAAAAAAATATCCCAGAAAGACTCAGCAGAAGCTGGATCCAGAGAGAGAGAGGAGGGAAGAGACGGAGAGGAGAGGGCTGAGGAGCAGGCAGGCAGCAGCTTGTCCGTGACCGGTGCAGCGAATGGAGCAGCTCCTGCAGCCGCCACCGCTGCTCTGCGAGCTTTAAAAACCCTCCCGCAAGGCTGAGCACACGCTCCGCAGAAACTTGGTGCGATTTGCGTGTCGGTGCTGGGGCGGAGGGCGGTGGAGCGGCCGAACCTGAGCAAGCAAAAGGTTTGTGCAGTCAATCCGCTTTCCCTCCCATGCTGCAGGCGCTGGCTCTGCTCCGGAGATCGTCCCCAGCTTCCTGCGGACGCTGCTGGAAGGCTCGGCTGAGCAGCTGCGCTCCGGGCCGGTGGCTCAGTACGAAGTCGATGATCTGACCCGAGCCGCTTTGACCGCGCTGAAGGAGAGCATCGATGCGCTTTCTCCCGAGCACATCAAGGCCCTCGTCAATCTCCTGGTAATTCCTTCCTTTTATCATCATCATCACGAACGTCCGTACCTGTGCAGCCTCGTCCCAGGTTCTGGACAAAGCCACCCAAAGAGTTTAAGGGAAGCATCCCCTGCCTGGGGGGCTCGGGTGCGTGCCAGCACCGTGCTCCCCCGGGCTCCGGGGGCTCGGTAGCTGACAGAAGGGCTCTGCAGCAGACGCACGGCCTTTCGGTGCCGGCTGGAGCTCGTGGAAGCGCGAACGCGCGGTGGGCGCGGCGCCTGCTTCACGCAGGTGTGCTGCAGGAGCGGAGCCAAGGCAAAGCAAACTGCTCGGTGAGAGCAAGAAAGGCCCCGGCGTGCGGCACTGGCTCCTTGTCAGCGTTCGCACGGGGGCTGACGCCGTGTTCCGACCCGGCGAGCGCAGAGACCAAGGCTTCGTCCTCGGGGAGGCTGTGCCAGAGCCCCCGGCTCCGGGCACGGCGCGGGGGCACGGCCAAGCCGGGCTGCTCCCTGCGGCTGGGCGTCGTGGCGTGCTGCCTGCGCTGCTCTCGCCTTCTGTTGCAGAATCTTGTCCGGACGGAGGCGTAGAGTGACCCAATCTTTGGCCCAGCTGCTGACAGCGCTTCCCCATGACTTCCAGCTTCTGCTGCCCAAAGGCTCTGGGAAAACAGCCAAGGCAAGAAACGGGGACCCCAGGATGCGGGCAGCTGCCTGTCTAAGCTCGGCGTGCGGAGCACCACACCCTGTCACCCTCCAGTCTCTTTCAGATCTGATTTCTTTAGAGGTAGCATGAAGTTCTAAATCAAATTCAGGTGATGCTTGAAAATTCTCTGTCGTCTGTTTCTACAAATAAAGCTCCCTTCTCCTCCTCCCTGTTAGCTGGGGACGCTGTTTGTTCCGACAAGGTCTGACCAGCAGCGTTGTCACGCGCGCGGACTCACCCGCAGCGCACAGGCACGAGCCCACCCACGGCTCAGCGAGGGAACGCTGCGTGGCCCCGGGAATCGAAGCAGCTTTTCCCAAGCCTTGACCGTTTTCCGTGATAAACACAGCGGCTCTGCCAGCACGGGGTGCCAGGCTCGGCGGGCAGGAGCCGAGGAGCGAGCTCGCTGCGAGCAGCCCCGGGGGGCACAGGCAGAGTCGCGGGGGGAGGAGGGA
>Ga0065711_1008278_pt1 | contig 13116 bp, 12 predicted proteins | sample Hoacrofraction12_FD_59098 | JGI IMG/M metagenome (GOLD analysis project Ga0065711, IMG submission 59098) | Hoatzin crop microbial communities from Cojedes, Venezuela - Epithelial fraction 12 v2 (version 2) | ecosystem: Host-associated > Birds > Digestive system > Esophagus > Crop | place... | reverse complement strand
CTTTTTTTTTTTTTTTTTTCTCCCCCCTCCCCATCCTTGCTTCTTCAGGTCATGGATTACTCTTTAAGACCAAATATGAAAAATCCCTTTCATGGCAGAGTAGTCAAAGAGTAATTCAAAACCCAGAGATCAGTCGGAGAGGAGATGTAGATGTGGGGGAGACTGCTGTACTGAAGGAGGCTGGTGACAGTGCAGTGTGAAGCTTTGGAAGTGAATAGTTAAAGCGCTCCTGCCAGGCCTCTGCTTCCCTGGGCCAAAGAACATGCCGTCTCCAGCTCACCGTCAGCTGTGTGAACTTGTTCCACAGGTTTATTTTAAGTTCTGGAAAAGTTTTATTTAAGTAAAAAAGCTGCTTACTCAGGGAATTATCCTGCATTTGAAATAAAAAGGATGCAATTAAATTTCTCAGCATGTTTTAGAGACTGAAAATGCTGCATTTTTGGGTGGGGGTAACCTATATAAGTGGCCATCACAATCTGCCTCTTGTATGTTCATTAACCCTTCATGTCCTGTTTTTACTACTGGGGAATAAATTTCTTTTATTAGAACAGCCTTCTCGCATGCTAAAAATAGCAATGTCAGTGACTTCTTCGGTAACAGAAAATGTGTCACATCTGAGTTTCAGCAGGCTGTGTTTTCAATGCAGAAAGGAATCTAGCAGTACTTTGAAAATTTGAATGTAAAACTGTAAGATGTTGCTATAACCACATTATGTATTAACAATTAATAGTTTTATACAGTATGATAAAGCTTAACGGTCTCCCATGAGCCAAATGTTGGGGGAAAATTAAATCTCTATTTTAACAGAGACGGTTGTCTGAAATTGTGCTAGGTTAGAACTAGGTCCATGAACCTTTCCCTGCTTAAAGTCTCATACTTAATTACATGATTATTCTTTCTCCTTCCCACATGATAAAGTCTGTGAGAAGTGTGTCAAAACCAGATGCAGGTCTACACATGCAATACCCCTACCTGGCTTTTACCCTTTTTCCCCATGGGCTTTGTGTCTCCTAGGCACTCAAGTCAGTGTAGCCTTCCAGTGTTCAGTATGCTGTAAACATCAACAGCCGAAACAAAAACCGCACCCCAACAGCAACAGTGTGTAGCTGTTTAATAGACTGAAGAAGTGGAAGCCATCCCTAGAATAAATACATAAAGCTTACCTTAGAATAAATACATAAAGCTTAGCTCAGCTTTGAAATTTTGTCTCCCTGTGGCCTGTGTTCTGAATGCAGTTCACTGCATGCTTAGTGACCCTGCTCCATGCAGCGTATGCTGCCCTTTCCTGCAGCTGCAGATTGAGCATCTTTGCTGCAGCACTGCTAGCACCTTCTTAGTGCACTAAAAGCAGCAGGCCTGTTAAAGCTTTCCTTCTCGTCACAGGCAGCCTACTGAAGGGAACAAAGCAATGATGCATTGTGGAGCCTGTGAAGCATGCAGTCTAGCCATGCTTGGGCTGGCAAAGCTGGCACATTATGAATGAGCCCTGTACAGCACTAGAGCCTTTAACTGTAAAATTAGCAGGTCTTAAACTACTGTTCCTCCAAGGAAAGTGGAGAAAGGGGGTGGGGGAATGGGTAGGAAGAAAATGAGGGAGGGGTGCAGAGTTTTGTGCCTGGCCTGGGTCCTGAGCAAAAGTTCCTGCCCATCTAAAATGGTTTGCCTGCCACTGAGAGGGTGTCAGCCTTTGATGGGTATAGGTCCCACCCCCTGCACTATCCAAGGCCCTGCTTCCAGCAAGTCAAACCTCTGCTTCATGTTGCCAGGCTGTGAAGAGATTTAGCATATGTTTACGAGTATACCCTGCTTGCTAGGCTAAGTATGCCTGTTTTAAGCCAGTAAGTTTGCCTCCATGGAGGCAGGTTTTATTCATAACTGGTCTTAACTTTTTTTTTTTTTAAATTTATTCTACGCTGGTGTGTAACCTAACATTTCTCTAACAAACAGCCTACTACAGTACTGTACTGGCCAGTAATAAGAAATTATCATAGAATCCTTTGGGCTGGAAGGGACCTTTAGAGGTCATCTAGCCCAACTGCCCTGCAGTGAGCAGGAACATCTTCAGCCAGATCAGGTTGCTCAGAGCCCTGTCCAGCCTGGCCTTCAGCGTTTCCAGGGACAGGGCCTCCTCTACCTCTCTGGGCAACCTGTGCCAGTGTTTCACCACCCTCATTGTAAAAAATTTCTTCCTTATATCCAGTCTAAATCTACTCTCCCTTAGTTTTGAAACCATTACTCCTTGTCCTGTCCTATCAAAATTATGTTGTGGTCCAGCTGTTAGTTTTGTAAGCAAATACAGCAAGCCAATTGCCAATACAATGTCTGGCAAGCAGACCGTCTTACACTGTGCAGTGACGTGTTCAGAGTGGATAGTTTGTATGATGACTTTCTGGTCCATAGTTCTGAACAGTTGATGGTTTGAGGGTTTGGCTGGGTGAGGGCCTGCTTCATTTCACAAACAAAACAGCTCATCCTGTTTTAGCTGGTGCTGTGTATTCTTAAGTTCAGCCTGTGCAACAGAACCTCCACAGATTTGACCTAACTTAGGTGTGTACCTTAACACAAATTTAAAATAAAATAGGTCATTTAGCATCAACACTGGACACGGCATAGCTATTTTGAACACAACTGTGAGGAGCCAGTAGGGAGACTTCTATGGTTTCTTTCCTTCATGCTTCATCTGGCTGACATTTATTTTTCTAGAATCCCAGCTGCAGAGATTCTACCTCTACCTGTCAGAAAGTGTCAGACAGATACCCCCTTTTGGCAGTTACGCTGGGTCTGAAAGGAAATGAACAAAGCCAGCACCCAGAATACTAGGTCTGCCTAAAGCACTGGCAAAGGGTCTTCTAAGAGCCCTTGCCTTGGAAAAGACACATTACTGAACAGTAATAAATCAAGAATCAAAAGTGCCTCCAAGGTCAGAAAACAAATGCAGCACCATGCATTTCTAAAAATAGGGAAGACCCTCCCTTGCCCCACCCACAATTAAAAGAGGGGCTCAAGACTGTTTTTTTTAATGACAGAAACCCAGCACTTTCAGAGATCAGAAGGTAACAGCATGCCCTGCTTATTTTACAAACCATTTTTAACACAATTTTTTTGACTTCTCAGCAACCATTCCCTACTTGTGTGTGTGTGTTCATGCATGCACATGTACACAGGCCACCCTCAAGCCCTAGCAATACCAGTGTGTATTTCCTAACCTCCATTACAAACTATGTTATAGTTTACAGTCAAGAGTTCATATATGGACTGGAACAGTATGCTGAAAAAACACCCTAAACTAGTAGTAGCTGTAGACTTACTCAAGCCATGGAGCAACATTCTCATTCAAAGCATTAACAACAAGAGAGTCCACAAGCAAGATTAACAGATCACTAAGCAGAGCACCAGATGTGAAGCACAGACCTTGGCCTACCCTTATGTCAATCACCCTTGTACCCACTTTTTTCTGTGATCAAATTTTCTATGCTATTTCTTCAGGCACCCTCCCTATCATATGATCATGTGCATCTTAATCTCGCTGGACATTTGTCTACATTGAACTAGCTTCTATCTAGCTGTTCCCATTCATTTGCACTAAGTCCTCTAGATGGACTACAAGAGGTAAGAACTTCGTATCCATTTGGAGGCTGGACTTAAATGCTGCCTAACATTTAGTTGTCGCTTTCTACAGATTATGACAATAAAAGTAGTTCAAACTCTCCTATTGAGTCTTCCCATTGCATTTGCTCATTACGTGAACAAAATATTTTCTGTCATGTTCTGGGAATAGCATCTTCCAACATTAATCAGCTCATTAACCAAGACTTTCAGCAGCTTTCCTAATTTCTGACTACCCTGGCATTCAAGTTTAGACACTGAGCTGTTAGGTGGTACTCTAGCTTGCCTTGTGAATTGGAACTAGCACAGAAACCAAGGGGAGGGAAAGGGTGTGGCATATGCCAAATAGTGCAGTGATTAGTGTGGGAGAACCAAGTTTAAAAATGCTTCTCTGCCATATTTGAAGATGGTAACTTGAACCCACAGTGCCCACCTCCTGTGGAAATAGTCTGCTTCCTCCCTCACACAGGCATACACTTTAAAGCTGTCAAGTATTATGAGTTCCCTGGTCTGTTTGAAAAGCCCCTCTCCTAGTAAAAAGCTAAATGTTCACTGTCATGGCATTTCAGACTGCTTACCTGACCCCTTCCCATTTACCCAGTTGGCCAGAAACATCAGAAAGCTGATTCTCCTGCTCACTGTGCCAGAGAAAATTTACAAAGTCAGGAAAGGTATTTGCATGAGAAACATCCACCATTACAGCACAGTAGTGAACTGGTGCTACGTGAGAGATTCGGATTACATTCTTAAACACACTGTGGGATTTTAGAACACATCTCTCAAATGAGTAGTCTCATGACAGAATCACTCACCAGGATCAAGCTGGCTTTAAGCTCCTAAATTCAGGAAGGGCCTGAACTTAAGGTACTTAAGAACCCTAAATGGACACATTTCTATACAGAATTAGTATTTAAGGCATATTCGTCCTCACCCCCTTCTTCCAAGGTATTTATTAATAGGCAATGCAGACAGATGCACCCTTATCTTGTTAGCTCCCGGTTCCATGGCATGGCAGGAGACCGCAGTGCTCCTAACAGAGGCCTGGAATACTTTTGTTAGGCTCTGCAACACAAAACTCCCTGTGTGCATCTAACTACAAATCACTACACTAATGGAAAAAAAAAAGTTGCAATCTGAATTTTCAACAGACATTCTAGAAGATTATAACCTTGCAATTAATAAAGATGACCAGTGTATCAATTTCTTCAGAAACAATGCTTGTGAATTAGGAGGCACTATTACAACACGAGTAAAGCCAAGTCATTTACCATTCATGCTGGGCACACCTGCACTAACTAGGGATTACTTTCAGGCTAGGCAATATACTAATTATCCTGTTTATCTCTAATCAAAAAATTGCAGCCTGCCAACTCAGAAGGTAATGTCCTATTTTGTTTCTGTTTCACAGGCCCTCAACAAGATAGACACTATTTAATTTTAATGGGAGTAGGGGGAGGAGCAGACAGTCCTCTGCATGTAGAGTGATAGTGAAAATGATCCTCAGCCTTTGGGTTTGAGGGAGATGACTGGATTCTTGGATCTACATCCCTTTTCAGAGGCACACAAGAAAAAGTAGTAGTAGTTCACCTGACAAAAAGAAAGCCAACTGCCTTTATTTGGCAAACAGCTTATGAGATGAGGTATCAGAGAATTAAAAAAAAAAAAAAAGAAAAGACAAAAAGAAGTACATCAAAAGAAAGACTGAAAACCCTGGATCTCAGCATGTATTTACAGGGTACAAACTTTATGTACACACAGACTTCACATTTACATAAACTACAGCCACATGGAGTATAATAATCAAAGCTATAGCTGCAGAAGTATTAGGCAACTGAAACAGCAGTATCTGTGTGATCAAGGACAACAAGATTACCTAGCCTGATCTACCACGTGAGACAGAGTTTCAGGTCTCGCCACTTGAATTCTTGCTTGAATTAGACCTTCTCTTGCTAATGCAGCCACCCTTCAGTCAGTGGCTTTTAAGTCTACTGAAGCCTAAGTCTGAATTATTTCTTTGCTGTCAAGAAACTGTCCCACTTGCATTATGAATTTACCAAACTTCTAACTACTGAATCTCTTAGAGGTTGACATATCCTATTAGCCACTTTCTGTTCCGTGTCTAATTAACTTAGTGTGATCAAGTTATCCTACGAGAAAAATCTAAAGCTAGGTTGTTCTGTCAGACTCTATGAAACATTGAATGGAATTCACAGATCCATAGGAACGCAGAAGCTGAAGTACCAGTTGAAGTATAAAGCTCATTTGCAAAGCAGAGAGTAATTCATACCCTGTTCCCTAACAGCATCAGAGATAAGAAGTCAGTTCCATACCAGTTTGGTGGTTTTTACCCTACTGCAAATTCACAATTGATGGACTACTGAAAAAATGAAATGCTGACTTGTATTAGTCACAAGGGGGTGGCACAAGAAAATACTAAGAGCACTGTCCCGTGGAGCACACTGCTCCCCCACTGTCATCTGCTTTATATAAAAAGTAATGAAGGAGATGACAAAGAACCTCGAATAGCCAAATTACGTTGGCTGAGACTTTACTCTTAAATAAATAAATAAATAAATAAATATGTGCTTCACCAGCACTTTTGACCTATGCATGATGCGTCTTTATCAGAAGCATTGTTGCTATTATTTAAGTTTCTTCATTTGTTTTTCCATCAGTTTACATTACATTGCATGTACCAGAATAACACATTATTCAGCGGCAGTTTTGGGAGTTGTCCAGAGGATGGCAAGAGTCCCAGAAAGCAATGTACAAATCATACATGTATGGCATGGGGCAAAGACAGAACTCGATTACTTTCTCTCTCATCCACTGAATTGTCTCAGATGACAGTAGCTCACACATGATGCTGCACCCAGCCTCAGTCCAAGCAATAATATAATCTCCCCTCTTACAGACCTCCCTCTACAAATCTTAGCAGCACAGTCCATGCTGGACAAGTTCTGGCCAGATACTTACCAATCATCCCCAACTACACTAACACAAATCTCATAATGGCAGTTTCTACATTACCACTAAAATTAGTTGTGCTAATTAAAACTGCGTTTGCCAAAAGAACCAGGTTCTTGCCAACCATTTTTCCTTTATCCCTAGCTAGATCAGGCAAAGAAAGCAGGATTTACACTGCATGAGGACACCATCAATTATGGCCTACCACTGGCACCTCCCTCCTCATCAATGAAAAGGTGTTGCAGAAGTTCATGCAATCTACTTAAATAAGTTCCTCTGAACACATCCTACACATACCAGCATGCTACAGATCATACAAAACTTCATCCCCTGAATTACCTTGGTGGTCACAAGGAATCACTGGAAATTTGTTTTATGTGAGCCACTATTTTCCCGTTTATTACTCCAGAAATTACTTAGAAATTTAAGGTAAGAATAATCTTTCATTGGGAGAAACTGCTTATGAATGCAAGTTATACAGAACTATATCCATGCTGTGTTTTATTTCCTGACTTTTGGACTGGTAGGTAGTTAGGACTGAAGCAGGCATTCAATGAGGTCCAGAAGAAATATGCCTAGACAGCCCTGACTCACATTTACAAGATCCTAAAACAACAACAGCTTCTTTCACAGGCTAGAGTTACATGCCAATAAGTCTATACAAAAGCATACACTATGCTTGAACAGTGCCGAAGAACTAAGCAACAAAAGAGAAATGCTCTATCTGCTCGAAAGAGGTTGTAAGCATTTTTGTCTGGAGAGAAGAAACCGATCACCTCTGCCCCAGCTATGGAACTGCCCCCAGCCACAGCAAAAGCTGGAAACTGCTGTTGCCACCTCGTGGGCTCCATGTCCACTGTTAAAGGCTATGCTCTTCCAGCCACTTCCCGAGAGTGGACAAGTGCTAGTGTCTGGAAGAGCAGACACTCTCCAGTCAGCGTGCTAAAGACGTCCATTTACAATTGAGGACTCCTCCAGTGGAAAGCCTCCAGGAAGGAACAGAAGTAATTTACTAAAATCAAGAGAGTGGAAGCTGCGTGTAAGCAAAGTTAGCCAGCTGACAAGATAGACTTAATTGGGTTGCAAAACCATCTTTTCAAGAGCAGAGCATAAGATCTTTTCCTTAGAAATGTATCAGTGGCCCGTTTTAAGAAAGCAAGAACACTTAAGTAGTATTATAGGACTGAATGGCTTCCCTTCAGCATGAACAATGACTTTGCTAGCATTTCTACAAGAATGTACAGCAATTGACCCGAGGACTCCACTTGCCTTTCTCACTAAACTGGCTAGTGAGTGATGCCTGACTCAAAGTTCTCGATTAACTAGGTCTCTCCTTTTTCACCCCTCAAAAACTGGAGAATTTTTCCAGGCCAAATGAAAGACATTTAACCAAAGACCTCACAGGAACTATTGCTTCCATTTTCAGCATTTAAGTCATAAAAAGCATGGAAAGCCAGAGGGAGAGAGCACTGTTACAATTTAGCAGCAACGCAAATGCAATCCAGGAATTTTGCTGTTAGAACGTTCCCTCAAGTTGCACTTTGTTTGCAGTTCATCCAAGCTACATCTCCAGCCTAATCAGAAAGCACAATACAATGGCCTACAAAACATCATCAAGCTTAGCAAAAAATCAATGGCTTGAGATCAAAATACCTGAACCCCAACTTTAACACAAAACTCCAAATACTCAGATGCTTCTTTAATCCTGCTGTTTAATGCACTAGATATAACAACGTATTTAAAAAAAAAAAAAAAAAAGCATTAACACATTAACAGTAACATCTGTAGTCAGTTGCCAGACCAGTCAAGACTGGATCAAAATTCTGATCTTGCCTTATGGATTAGATGAATGCAAGGCTACGGTGACTTCAGGAAATTCAGTGCATATCTCCTTTCATTAACACAGAACACGCACACACCCGGGCTGCTACCTTTAATCCCTTTATAAAAGGAAAAGCAGGATAAATGCACCTGGAGAGCAGGCACCTAGATTAGCTGCTTTCAGGTATTCCACAGGACTTCAGTGGTATTTTATGGCATTTATCCATGCTACCAGAAGCAACTGTTGCACATGTTGGGAAACCATCACACATTATGGCAGTAAGACTGGACAAGCAGCAGTATTTGCATGAAGCAGAGATTTACTGCTATGGTAACACTGGACCCCAAAGCCAGGTCATGCACAAGTGGGAAACACATCAGGAAACAGGTCTTTGAAAACAGAGACCAAAGAGAACGAACCTGGATTCAGGTAAACATAACACCCTAAAATAAAGGCCTGTGACTGACTGCATGGAAGCAGTGCCGTATTTTCTGGTGCAGGTGAAAAATCATTAAGAGTTTCTCAAAGGAAATCTCATCTCCCAACAAAACTCTAGCTCCATAACTGAGAGCAATGCAGTTGTAAGTTTATCTGGAATAAACAGAAAGTTCAGCATTGCTCCGAATCAAGGCAATACTTTCAGGCCAGCAAAATTCATCTTAGATCACACCTGTCCATTCAACTTAACTCTAACTATTTTTGCAGCTTTGAAAGAAGAAAACTAATAGCAGCTGAAAAACTCCCAAATTGGCATCTGTATGAATAACCTGACAACTCTTTATGGAGTGGTGGAAGAAGGGAGAATGGAGGAAGATGTTCTACCAAAACTGAAATGATGACCCATTGCAGGGATGGTGTTTTTAAAAATAATTTCTTTTCAAGGAGAACTGAAGTTACTGGAATATCTGTATTATCCACCATCAGCCCTGAACCTCTCAATCCGAGCAAGAAGTGAGAGAGACAGGGACAGTTTGTGAAGCTCAGCAGTTAGTGGGTGATACACTGGGTACAGTCCTGAAGGGACCATTTCTTTTGGTAGTGCGCGAAGTTTTTCACATGTTGGTGCTCATCCTGGACTGGCTGTTAGCTGGAGTAAGCTCCCCTTGGCTACCTTCTCTTGGAGGAGACTGCAACAAGACCAAAACACATCTAGTCAGTGATGCGTAAATATCCTGCAGAGTGCTTCCTGAGAGACCAAATGAAACACAGGTGAAGCACAGCAGGGTAACAGCAGGGGCAGAGCATACCCCCAACTCATAAATAATGATTGCTTTGGAAAAGCTTTGTGTTTACAACTTCTATAGTTACAGTTCACAAGAACTGTTCCTAAAAAAGTCAAACCAGAACTTTTAAGCCACTCTTATTTACTATGCACAAGGTGCTGTGTGCCCCAGAAGCTGAATCCTATCTGGCATTTAGTTATCGCAGAGATTAACATAGTACAGAATTTAACACGTTCTGTGGTAGACGGCGTATTGTCCCTAAGGGCACTCTTTTTGGAACTGCATCCTGGAAGGAATACTCCAAGCAATGAATGCATTTTTTACTTCCTCTACTAAAAACAACAACAAAAAACCAACCAACCAAACAAACCCAAAACAAAACAAAAAAACAAACAAATAAACAAAAAAACCAAAAACCAGACTTCAAACAATATTTGTTTGATAAGATAAAAGATATTTGTATCAAGAATTAGTCAGAATGAATTACTCAGAATCAATCTAAGCATACAAACTTCAAAGGACATTCTGTGTTGTACAAGCAGGTCAACGTATTGGCTAGAAACGCTTGTTCCTTACATGTTTAGTAAGGAACTATTACTATTGTAATAGTAATATTGTGATATATTAATTATAATTAATTACTATTGTAAGAATTCATTCAATCACAAGCACAATAAATCCATTCCCCTCCAGAATCCTCCATTCACCACCTTTTATACTTTCAGTTAAAAAAAAAAATTTAAAATCTTAACACTGTCTCAAAGTCCACATTTAACATGCCCATACCTTGACATGTATCTGGTTGCGCAGGACTGCAGCTCGCAGGATCATAGCTTTGGCACGTCGCTGAAACTCTTTGCCCATTAGTAAAGACTTCTCAAAAGTTGTGCTGCGCTGATCTACATCGCGAGCATAAAGAATCTGTAACCAATACAGAGAACTGTACACAGGAGCTATGAGAGGGTTCCACAGTAGGAAGCCCTTTCTGCGCAAGGGAACAAAACTAAGGTATGACAGATCAGCCCTATTGAAAATACCAGTCACAACAGATGAATGCAACTTCAGAGTTTCCCAGGAATGGAGAGTTTCTAATCTTAATACAGCTGTTCAGCCTGTGGCTCAGATGCACTAACCTTACTGTGCGAGTCTATTCTGGCATTGATCAGTCCCTCCAGAATCAGCTGAGTAAGTTCATCTTCCAGAGCAGCCACTGTGGTATTAAAAGCAGTGGCCATCTTGCGCATATCTGCCGACACATAGGGGCTAAAGTACTAGGAAGAAGAAAATATTCAGTTGCCAAACGTGCTCCCCACCCTCTGAAAAAACATGGGAAAAGCAATTACAAAGAGATGGGCTATCTTACTTTTCATCCACCTCTCAGGATTACAGGAACAATTACCTGGATAAGGGCACGATTTCGAATCTGGGTGTAAAGCGTCCTGACATGAGGTGCAAGGTACATATCCAGCAGCAGGTTGTCCTGTGCAAAAAAACACATTAGAAGCTGAGAAGCAGCCTGGAAAAACACATTATTCCTATGTTCTGAAACATATATGTATCTATACTTAAACCTTACGGATATTACACTACAGCAAGAAAATACCATAAATCAAGAATGAATAACAGAACTAGCAATATGTTTAAAAAAAATACCATTTCTCCTCATGCTCTACTGCTAAACTACTTCCAATTTTCATTCAGCACGTCAGGAGACAGAAGACACAGAAGAGCTGAACACTCTTAGTAGCTACTTTTAACAGTCACTGCTTCTCACAAAGGGCTAGGTGCAGAAAACTTTTAGGGTCTATTCTGCACTGCTCCCCTGCAACTCACCTTCATCTCATCCAGCATCTTCAGGCATGAAGCATATTTAGATTCATAAAACTTGAAGATGATGTCACGAACCTGTGGCTCCAGCTCCAAAAACAATTTGAAGGAGCTACAAATAAAGATGGCAGTGATCAGACACTGGAACCCACTGCTTAAATACCCTACAGTCCCATCACTCCAAGTTGCAAAGTTACAAACTCTCATTATCATTTAAGATTCCAAGAATTTACTCTCTAACAGACCAGATAGCCTATTTTCAGCAGGGCTGGGAGCCTGGAACACAGAGAGATGCAGCACAGCATCAGAGCTGTGGTGAAGGAAGGCAAGAGACTTTTGATAAATCAAGCAGTGTTTGTCCACACAAAACAAAAAAATGAGTGTGAATAGGTCAAAATCAGGATGTACCACCAGAAAACACAGGCCACATCTGTGCAGGCACCGTACTCTGTGCTGGCCAGCTTTGTGTTCCCTTTCAAAGCACAGCCTTCACTAAGTACAGCATGCCATAGACAGGTAAAGCATGCACCTGTCTCAGGAAAATAACCTATCATGTGGGAGATCTTTGAGATGCACACTCTTTCTCAGTGCTCTCCGAATTCTCCATCACAGATTTCCGAACCTTTGGGATCTCACCCTATGAATCAGTCAATAAAAAAGTCAGGGTAACAACCCTTTTTCCACATAAATTTAAAATTAGTGCTTCCATACACTTAGCTAACAGGAATTCGGTACCACTGTAATTCAATCTATGACACACAAATACCCATTTGCTTCCAAAGACTGTAATTCTCTTAACCTTGCATATGTCATAGTTAGATTACACTGCAAGTTGTATTAACAATTATTAAATTGNATTAACACAATTAACATACCCCAGAACAAGTAGTAACATGAANGCAAATTATATTACAGCTGCCTTCTGTAGGGCTCTATCCCTCCNATTTAATATCTGATATGGACCTCTGACAGAAAGAGAAAATTGGGCTATGCAGATGTTGGATTTGACCCAAGTTGGAAAATTCCATTATACTACAAAAATTTCACCTGTGATTAACCACTGTGTTTTAGACAGCAAAACGTCACTTAATGCTAAAGCCAAACTAAGGCTCAGTGATTCTTTCTCTCCTGTGCAAGAAAGCTATTACTCCTGCCAGAATTCGCTCTCAGCTGAAGTCCCATGTCCCAAAAGATGTCCAGTACATACTAACTCCTTTCAAGGCATCACTTACCTGCTGGAGATAACATTTCGTTGCAGTTCCTGACGGTCAAAGGTAGCAAGGGCACAGAGACCACCATACACAGCCACATTACTAGGAGATAACAGCTACAGAGACAGAGAAAGATCGAGTTGTCACTGACTACTAAAATGGCAGAAGGTTGGAATTAAGTATTCTACCCCAGGCCTTTCCTTCACCTGTGCCAAGATTAGCCCTTGTCAAATGCAGTGGAACCACTCAGCATGCTCTCAGGCATTCACCCAGAGCCTGAGAAGTCCACTTCTAAGAGAGCAGAAACCTGTTCCAAGAGCCAGTCTTTTGACTGAGCTACACAGACACACAACTGGTAATTCCTATGTGATCTAGAGTAGATAATTTAGAGAACCTAAGAACACAGACTCTTAAAAAAAAAAAAAAAAAAACAACAAAAAACACACCCCACACACAAAAA
>Ga0065711_1046063_pt1 | contig 13117 bp, 6 predicted proteins | sample Hoacrofraction12_FD_59098 | JGI IMG/M metagenome (GOLD analysis project Ga0065711, IMG submission 59098) | Hoatzin crop microbial communities from Cojedes, Venezuela - Epithelial fraction 12 v2 (version 2) | ecosystem: Host-associated > Birds > Digestive system > Esophagus > Crop | place... | reverse complement strand
CTGTGGAGTCTCCTTCTCTGGAGATATTCAAGACCCGCCTGGACAAGGTCCTGTGCAGCCTGCTGTAGGTGACCCTGCTTCAGCAGGGGGTTGGACTTGGGGATCCCCAGAGGTCCCTTCCAGCCCTGAACACTGATTCTGGGATTCTGTGAAGTGAGCGGCTGCAGTTGAAATAAGGAGTGCGTTTCCCAGGCTAGCCAGCAGCCGTGCCAAGTCCCCTCGGCGGGCGCTTCAGAGGTGGCACGGTCCCACAGCGTGTGGGAGAACCTGTACGCCTGTCTGAAGTCCCTCCTGCCTTTGGAAACCTCTTTAAGCCTCCTGAAAGACCTCTTTGAAAACCTCGGGTCACTTGGAGAGGACTGCTGATGGAACTGCTGTTCTCCAGACGCGGTGTGATGGCTTAGTACGTGAGCGTACGCAGGGTGGCTGCTGATGCTGCGTGCAGTTGTTAGAAAACAATTTCTCTTTCTAATAGTAGTTCTTATTACAGGATTTTCTGTCCTGTTAAAAGCATCCCAAAGCATGATTTGTTGCCTCCTAAACATTGATTTAGCACTATCTAGGATGTAAGCGATGTTGGGGGGGGGGGGAAGGTGTTCTAAGTAATACTTCTGAAGTAGGTTGCAAGCTGCCTTGCACAGCAAAGAAGATCTTAAAGCAAAACCTTAGGGCCTAAATTGGTAATGAAGCAGCAAGTTAGTTTTTGGATCTATCTGCCTCATTTGCTGACCTTGACACAGTCGTGTTAGCCTACAAAAGAGAGCCTTGGTATAGCTACAAGGGTTGTTTTGTCAGTGCTGTAGGACAACGCTGTGTGAGCAGCTGCAAATATTTAAATGCTACGCGGTAAGTTTTCAGATCTCCTAGAGCCAAAACCTGCTTGGGCTTCAGTCTGAAGCCAACCAGCAGAAAGTTACTGGCAAAATCTGCGTGGTGGTGTTGGAGGTTGCCTGCAATCCTCATCTGCCACCATGCGTCTTCTGTACTTACTCATTATGTCAGGGCTTAAACGCTGAGCGACTTTTGGCAAGTGTTGTGCAGGCGAGAGGTGCGAGGCTCAAGGGGCAGGCAGTAGCTGCGTGCAGGAGATGCAAGTCACAGCTGGCTGTATTGCCTCTCTGAATGTCTGTTCCCTGAATAACCGCTTTTACTGTGTGGAAAACGGTACTTTTTTGGGGGCAGAAATGGTGGATTTGTCTGGGTTTGTGAAGGCAGCTTACTTCTCAATTACCTCTTTATTGTTGGAGGAGTTGTTTGTGTAATTTTTAACGTCTTTGTAATGCTGGCCTTGGCAGGAAGCCACAAGGTAGGAATTTCAGGTGAAAGGTACCTGTCCTCCCTTCCGGGTTGGGTATCACATTGCAAAACACACAACTATTGGAGCAGTTAAGCGTAAGAAGTTTCGTTTCTTTTGTGTCGAACAGTGTGGGTTAGCTCACAGTCAAGCTAATCCCGAGTAATGCAATTAGTTTGGAATTTTTTTTGCTTTTTTGTACTTAAGGGAATTTTTTTCTAAGAGTTGTAGAAATACGGTGTTTGAATTTAACCTACCCTTGTCCTGTTCAGCTAAGCTTGGTAAGAGATTCAGAAGTTAGTGATGAGGGCTTTCTCACATAGGCCTAATTTCTTCTGGAAGTAGGGTGAAGAATGAAGCCTACACCGACACCGTAAAAAGTTACGGTAGCTCATTACAAACTAATTATATAACCGCTGTCTTGAGAATTCAGAATTTAAAACCACCGTCACGGAACACGAGCGTCTGTTTTCCTTTGCCGTTACGTGCTCCCATTTTGCTGTAATATTTGAGCACTGTGATTTGCAGAAATAAAACCCAGTATCTTGCTAGTACAGTTATCGCGGATTGTGTAGGTTTTTGCATTCAACATTGACCCAAAGAAGTCAGCTCATTAATTTTATGTTCCTTAAAAGTTTTTGAAAAGACAGGGAGCCAGGAAGATACCATATAAGAACAGTTGGATAGGATTATTTGGTCCATCAGGAAGTCAACATATCTTGATGGCACTCTTCTTTTAGTAAAGAAAACATTAATTTTTGTTTTTTCAAAGAGTTTTGAAAGCCTTTGAAAAAGAGCAGTAGAAAGGAATGAGAAAGGGCCAGTGAGGTGGGTGAGGTTGGAATGGTGAGATGACGGAGGAAAGGGAAACAACATCCAAAGGATGATCTGAAGACAGAAGCCCTGAACAAAGCTTAAACTTTTGTGTTCTTAGTGAAGGAATTAAACATTCTCTTTAACACTCCCCTGCCCCAGTTCCTGCTCTCAAATTGTCATATCCCCAGAGAACTGGCTGGGTTTTGATGTGCCTTTTTTTTTTCTTTCCCCTTTGTCCCCCTGTAGTATAAGGCTAGGTTCACTTTATGAATGTGCAGCATAACAAGATACAGAATTGCATTCAATGGCTGCTTGTTTCAAAGCCAGTTAATCGCTGTTTCAAGTAAGTAGCTGCGGCCACTCATTAGGCACAGTAATACCTACTTCAACAAAATACTTGATAATTTGATTATTTTTTTAAAGCAAACCCCAGTATTTCATTCCGTATTCTTTAGACTGTAACTTAAAACAATACATAAACCATAAGCCAATCATTTAAATTACTGGATAGTGACTATATTTTCTTGTTTGCGACAATATAGGTAAAGTAATTGTTTTCTTTTTAACTTTTACAACAGAAAATAAAATTACCCAAGAAAACAGCCAGGCGATACCCAGCATATGAGCTCTATCTCTATGGGGAGGGGAACTACGCTGAAGAAAACAAAAATCTCCTATTGACAGGAATTCCAGTTCTCTTTCTTCCTGGGAATGCTGGCAGCTACAAACAAGGTAAGCTTTTAGGGGAGTTGTAGGTGTGTTACAAAGAGCTCTCGTGTTTATGCATTAGTTAATAGCAAGAAGATTTCAGTTTGAAATAATATCAACAAAAGTCATAATGATTGATCATATTATGGTATAGATGCCCCTGTTAGTCCCCGGTTAATTTCAGTCCATCAGAAGACTTAATTTTTGTTTGAAATGCGTTGAACAGTTGATCTATAGTATTTTTCTGGAGTAAGACTTCAACTTTTGAAAGCCAGAAACAGTACCGTTTATGCCGTACGATGGCAGCGCTGCACGCTCGCTGTGTTTTTGATCACAAACATCTAGCTGGTTTTGATTTGAACAATGTTTAGTGCAGTTATGCCAGATAAAACAAGAGCTGAATTTGATTAGAAGAAACTGAACAAGCTGCCATCTGTGATGTGAAGTAATGATGGGCTGTAGAAATCGGCATCATCTTGTGGCTTGCCCCGTAGCTTCATTATCTCCTGCCTCTCTGTGTAGTGGTGTTTTTTCTTTAGCATTATCTTCCCACTTTACACATAGCCTCCTTTTTTTTCCAGGTTATTCCCTCTTACGTTTCTAGGCTCCAAATGAAAAGAAGTAATAATTTTAAAGCATTTTTGTTTTTCATTGTGAATACCAAATTCAGTAGTTTGATGAACATGCAGTATTATGTTTCAGTGTTTATCCAAGTATCCCATATTCCTTCCAGGCTGGGTTTGTCAGACCGTTAGTTGTGTTCTCTAGATCATTCTCTTGATCATTAAATTATCTGATTTCAGAGAACCTTTTATTTTCTTATGTTGTTTATTTTCTTTGAGATTATACCTGTTTAGCTTATAATAAAGTAAAATATTTTACCAACTTGTACGTTCAGAAAGCCCATGCAGACTCGCAGGCACAACAGTATCCAAAGATGATTACGAATATGATGATTATGAAGGATACCGTATGGATTTTTGTAATTGTGTATGAAGTATTGCAAATCTGTGAATTAATGCTGTCTCTAAAACCAGGGTAGTACATGACTATGCAGGAAATAAAATGGTACTTTCAGGGTATGTTAGGAACCAAAAGGCAGTATATGAAGAAAAACTAGGTGACTAGAAGTACTACATGCTGTGGATATAATGTGCTACTTAAGATCAGTAAATATTTAAATATTTATTCTTTGTTTTGAGAAATTGATTTAGGGAGACTGGCAACAAGTCATATGTGCATTTTTCAAAATAAATAAATTGTTCTGCCTTAACCAGCAGCTCAGAATAGTTTTTGTTTTCTTATGGAGTTTATGAAAATTCGTATTTCGTTCGAATTTATTGTGGGCTAACACACTTTAATTCCGATACCCAGGTGAGCAGAGAAGGTGTTGCTATTGTTATTTTCAGACTTGTTTAAAATATATTTGTATTTGCTGAGCAATAAAGACAGAAGTGCTGCTGCTGCCTTTGCTGGGCTGGTTATTTTGATGTGCTACAGGCACTTTTGCAACATGTTAATCCATCGTCTTTCACAGGCACTGAAATGAACCTTTTAAAATGTACATAATGGAGACTTTGAGTCAAAGATGGTGATCTGGTTTAATTGTTGGGAATGAACCTGAGACTGGGAGAAGGGACACCCTGAGTTCTACGCAGGAATCTGTCATGCGCTTGCCTTGTCATCTGTGGCAATATTCTTGTTCCTTTTACCATGACCTCCAAGATAGAAAGTTGTGATCAGATACTTGATCTTTTAAATACTTTTTAGGTCTTTTCAAACCATTTTGAAGATGTCCTTATAGCTTATTAGCTTTAGATAGAATCGGTGAAATGACTGACTACAAATTAGGTTTAGAATTTTCATCATACTGATAATATTTGGACATATACGGTATTTCATAAGCATTACTTTCCCATTTCATGAGCTGTGCTGAGATTTGCTTGATATGTTAATTTCTATAGCAAAGTTTTCCAGGAAGGAGGATTCTGCAGGCTGCAGATCTCTGGAACTGTTGCACTCTAGAAGAATCTTGCTTCTGCATGCTGGATTTGGGCAGACCTCTCTGGCCACTGTTAGTTATTCTATATACTTGCTTTTGGGACTTTCTCTTTTATTTTCTTCTTTCCCTGCTGTGTTTTTTGTTTGCAGGCGTTACTGTTCCCATCCTGCCATGTCTCCATGGAAACTTAGGGACAATCCTGCACTCAGAAGGCTGCATTAAATAGCAGCCGGGGTTAGATGGAGAAGACAGGTCAGAAGCAAGACCTTGTAAACAGAATGTATTCTCCCTCAAGATTCTAGGTCAAAAAGTGTCCTTTCGGGTTTGGTTTTCCAATCCCCTATACATATCTTGGTGGGATTTAGGAATGCTGACCTAGAGTTGATGGTCTTCAAAGGAATTTTGGGAAAGCCTAGCAGTAGTAATGCCTCTGGAACTGAAGTCAGGAATGCTTGTTTTGCCTTCTTGTCCTGAAGGTGCAAATGAGATGAGAAAAGCACCCCTCAGGTAGAGGAACATAATCCTTGATCTTGTACAAATTATTTTTTTGACATAAAATATCTCTGTAGTCAGCAGTAAGCGAAGTCACAGGCCTAACTGCCATAAGCTCTGGGTAATTAATTCCAAACTTTTTCATCTAATCAGGTTTGTTCTTTCCACATTCTTCTGTAAGCTCTTGTTATGAGATGTTTAGTAATATTTTTTTTGTCAGAGGGATTCTTATAAAAACAGGAAATAATTATTTCTTTTCTCATTTTACAATTCGGTTCTGACTGACTGGTGATGGTTTTGCCCTGATTATTTGTATCTTCAAATCTGCTTTTGTAAAACAAGTGTGATTGATAGCATACTAGAAAAGAGATTATTTGCTTTTTGGATGTCTTTTTCATGCTTTTTTTATGTATTTATAAATGACTTGAGATGAACAAAGGATTTAATATAACATTTGTTTCTTAAGAGATTATATAGTTGTGTGTTTGTCTACTAATGATGGTGCTAAGCAGTGACTGTTAGGCTGTTCTAATTGATGTGGTTTCTTTTCCTAGTACGTTCTCTTGGCTCCATTGCACTTAGGAAAGCGGAAGATGTTGACTTCAAGTATCATTTTAATTTCTTCAGTGTCAACTTTAATGAGGAGTTGGTTGCATTGTATGGTGGTAGTCTGCAACGACAGACCAAGTTTGTGCATGAATGCATAAAAGTAATTCTTAAGTTGTACAGGGTAAGCACTGACATATGTGGAATAATGTACTTGCATTTTGGAATGGAATTCTGGGCTTCCTTTTCTGCTGGAAAACTGAAGGATGGTGTATGAGGGAGGGAGACTTTATAATCTGTGTAGATAAATGAATGTGATAATAGTGCTATAGACAATTGCTGCTCTTCAGTAGATTTTTTTAAACGCTTGTGACAATCCCAGAGCTTTGGTTAGGTTCTATATTGTGTTTCTAAATAAATACTTCCATGCACAGCGTATGCTTTTTTGTAGTAGAGAAGTAAACTTCCCCTACCTTATTAAACTATTATATTAATAATACTAGCATCACCTTACATCCAGTTTTCTCTAGGAAAGTTCTTTGATATCCTGTGTCCCTAAGAGTGTCAGAAATTAGGAGAAGTTTCAGTTTCTTAGGCTTACACCGGCTATATAATATTTCCTTCTGAGCTGGAAACTTCATGTTAAGCACCTTTTTTGAGATAGCAACTAAATTGATATTCATTTTGTAAACTTGTCAAGTTGAGACTAGCTAATATTATCCTTGAGAGGATGCAAGTTAATTTTGGGAACAAAAATGTACAACTGATAACCACAGAGTTCAATGTCAAATCTGTTTTTGATGTGTCTCATTACTCTTTGCTCTTTTCTTAAGGGTCGAGAATTTGCACCGACTAGTGTTGCAATAGTAGGTCATTCCATGGGTGGTCTGGTTGCAAGAGCATTGCTTACTCTGAAGAATTTTAAGCCTGAGCTGATAAACCTCCTCATTACGCAAGCCACACCTCATGTAGCACCTGTAATGCCTTTAGACAAATACCTTACTGGTAAGTACTGCAGGTTGTCTAATTACACTGTATTTCTTTATTGCTCCTCTCAAACACTAATAGGTGAGATTTTTCCAAATCAACAGCAAAATGTGCTGGTTTATTTACTGTAATTCATCTATTCCTTTCTTACTCGGGTGGTTGTTTGAGAGCACTAGGACACTGAGAGAAATAAGGTGTCTTATAAAATGGATTATGTGGACTTGAGCTTCTCTGCAGGGTTCGGAGCTCTCAATAATTTGTAATTTCAGTAAGTTGCAGAGCAGGTTACTAAATTTGTAAGCTCTCCAGTGAATGGCATTTTTTCTTTCTCTTTTGTGAACGTTGACCTCTGTAATGGTTTTCTTTATGAAATGAATTGCCTAAATAGTTATTTCTGTAGGAGCTGCTAAACCGAGTATTTGTCACGCCTGAAGGTCGGGGGTGTGTGTATGAGAATATTAAATGTAGATATAGTTATAGATTTTATATAATATATTTACACAAAAGTTAGATCTTATTTTCTGCTCACCTAAATAACTGTGGCATAAAACATGAAGTATAGTCTTTATGGATGTACTACACACTTGAAAAGCTAGATTTGACTAAATGATGCTGATGAAATATATGCTTAGTGATAATTGTGCTGCTGCATGTAGATATTGGGGGAATTGGTAAAGGAAAGGGAATAGACATTTATTTTCGTTATTCTCTGTGGCACCTGAGAGGAATGGATTATCTCTAACTGCTGAATTTGATTTATTGTGCTTGTATTAATTCTCCCTCCTATAGTTGATTGCAATGCAATGCTGCTTCCTTGCTGACTGTTTTGGGACTGTGGCTGTCCATAAAAGAAACCTGTGGTTTGCCACTTAAACAGTATGCATGCTCAGCTGACGTAGAAAGTGTAAGCGTATCTGTCTGACCCACCTGCTACCTGCTTGGGGTTAAAACAACAATTTTCCTTCCTTACATGAATCAAAAGTGATAATCAGAGCTTGAATGCCTTTAAGGGGGCTTACAGAAACTTTTAGTTCAATGTTTCTGTACCTTTTTTTGTATATCAAATAGACTTCTGGGGAAATCATGACTGATTTTAGTGTATTTTACAGATTTTTATACAGCTGTAAACAAGCACTGGATTCTGAATGCCCAAGACTTAAGAAATTTAACTACCCTTTCTGTGGCGGGAGGATTCAGAGATTACCAAGTTCGTTCAGGACTGGCTTTCCTACCAAGATTGAGTCAACATGACAGTGCCTTATCTGTTGTGGTAAAAAAGCAAACTGTTTTTTTGTCTTTGCACGGAGCTCTGTTAGATAGCTATTTAAGTAATGCATGTATCTGTGTCTGATTGTAGTCTACATATGCAGCACTGTATAACTAAATGTGAAAATACTTCAAATGAAAACATGAAATAGTGTACGGTTATAAAATCATAAATAGTTGATGTAGTATAAATGAGTGTCCACTGGAGGGGTGTGTGTTGGGATCGATTTGAATCATCTACCACTTGGTACTGTTTCTTCTCACCACTTTCTTGCAGTTTTTCAGTTTCAGAACTCAGATTTTATTTTGCTGGGTTTTTGCAAGAGATGTGTATATGGAGACTGCCAGATATGCAGTATAGCAGTAGACTGCTTGCTTGATTATAAAAAGAGAGGTCTGGCTTGGAGTCTTCTTTTAGTAGTTATTGTTTTTTCAAAGAACTTGCGAATAGAAAGGAGGTAGTGGATCATCAAGTCCAGTATTCAGCTTTTGCAGGTATCTGTCTTCCAAAATTAATCAAGAGACATCATAGTTAGGTTTGTCATTCCATCCCCCACCATCAACCTGTTCCCTACATGGAAGAAGCTGGAAAACGGTCACCAGTAGGGAGAAAATTTGTAATTTCCAACGTCCATTTACTGTGCAAGGCAGTTTTTAAATGCATTTGTTCTGACATCAGCTTGAAGTATTATCTGAAACAGATGTCATTCCCTTGGTGTTTACCTCCCTGTCCACTGTATGTGAAAAGCTGTCTGCAAATCATCTCAGCTCTGATTCGGCTAGGCTAAGAAGATTAGCCCTGCGTTCCCTTTGTCCTAGTAACCGTTCTCTGCATCTGCTCTACTTTCATTTCTCTGGAGTGTTGGTGACCAGAACTTTGCATGAAACCTCGTGTGTAGTGGTACCAGTTCCTTCTTGTGTTTGTTTGGTTTGTGGGGTTTGGGTTTTTTGTCTTGTTTTGGGGGTTGTTTTGTTGTTGTTTGGTTTGTTTGTTTTTTTTCTTCCCAACTGTAATGTGTTAATAATTCATAGCTTACTTAAACCAAGTTGTACAACCAGGTGATGAGCTCCATTTATGGGAGGCATTTTTGGTGTTACTAGTTCCTAAAACGCAGTACGTGCAATACACGTATACAGATGAATAGCTTCAGCCAGTCCACTTCTTTCTGCATGGTGCTGTGATGCTTCTTTCTGTTGAGGATGCCCTTGATGTTTCAGCAGCCGCTTTCATTGGCATGCTTCTATTTTCATGTGCCAGGATCACTTATTGACATAGTAAGATTAGTCATAGGAGTGGTCTGACAAAATTTGTGGTAAGTTTCCTCCACATGGTTATTTGCCCTTTCACCATTAGTCTCCTCCACATGGTTATTTGCCCTTTCACCATTAGTCTCCTCTGTCTAACATAGATAACTTGATCATGTTGGTTTACAAGTCCTGGTTTACCAGTGCTTCAGCACTTGTAAGACTTTTGACTCAGGAAGTCATTCTGTTGTACCCTAGTCCCTGAAACTCTTAAGATAAATGCTATTCTTTTTAATAATTGCACAAATATGTTTAAATAAGGAGGCAAAAGGCTTGCTTAGAATTTTAAATTGTTGAATGCTAACAAAATCTTAACTCTCTTCCTTCCCCAAACAGAGCTCAGCTGTGCCTAGAGCTTGGGCCTCGACAGACCATCTCTCCATAGTGTGGTAAGCTAATGGAACGAAGGTTAATTGACTGACTGTACATCGCTCTGTTCTCTACTGTTATCACATTATACAATAATCTGACGTCAGCATAGTATTATTATGATGTCTCTTCTGACCACTTTTATTCCCCTGGATATTTCTTTTCTAGATTTAATTTTACTTTTTCTGTCTTCTAGGTGCAAAGAATTGATCCTGGCTACCATTAGAGCTTTTTTTGATCTCATAGATGAAAACACAAGGCAGGTTTGTATGTTTGATCTCCTGTGTATTTCCCCATCACACTTTCTTCTGTCCCAGAATGCTTAATCAGGACAAATATCACCCTACTATACAGAAAACTCCTTTTTGATTATTTTAAGTCATGCTGACAAAATTGTTGCCGTTTTGCGCCAGTCACTGAAAAATCCCACGGCTTTGTGTTGTTTGACCAACGTGTCAGAAATAATTAGGTGTCAACTCCGTTTTTATTATTGACTGCTTGATTCTTTATAGCTGGCATGTGGGCTGAACTTTTTTTCCATAATGCAGCAAGTTTAGCTGACCTTGCGCCAGGATAAACAAATTTTGCTAGCTGTGTAGCTTTGAATGTGACCTCTCAATGTGTGTTTGAGTCACCTTCTCTGACTAGTACACAAAGGGTGAAAAGCTGTGGTAGTTTGTCTTGGACGTAATACTTCTCGAACTTCCCCATGTGCTGTCATCATAGTGGCCAGCAAGTATTTGTGGTCGTCTTTTGCAAATAGTGCTTACAAAAATAGAATGCAAGTTAAATACTAGCATATTTGTTTACCTCCAGCTACCATTATTTATTGCTTTTCTAAACAAATATCTTGCATCATACTTTCTGAGAACCGTTGGAGAAATCTCCCGTTGTACTCTGTTCTCTTTCTGAAGGGTTGTGCAGCAATAAACATTAAGGTCCGACAGGTTGAAAATATGTAAGAGCAGAGCCCCAGATGTAGAAGAGGAAGGCTTCCAGGTGTTCTTTTTAAGGCTGTTTGTGCAGACTTCTCTAGTTTCTTAGGTGTAGTCACTTTAACATGTGATTTAGAGAGACAGAAAGGGGGGACAGTTGTTTCAGAGTTGACTGGCAGTGTGCTGGAGGGTAAAACTTTTCAGAAATCAGTTGTAACACCCACAGTTTTGAAAAGCCAAATAGGCAAAAATTTCTTCTGGAAATCTGATTTTGAAAAAACCAAACCAGCTCCCAACAAAAGTGAATCCCAGTGTAGCTCTACAGCTGTCTGGATGCTTGAAATATTAAGATGCGATGTAGTAAGCTGGATTTGTGAACTCTGACTAGTAAACATAAATATGAGAATTTTTCCTAAACTCTAGCATAAGTGTGTTATTTCAGGAAGACTGTATGCGTGTCCGTAAAGGACTTTCAGTAGAATGGTTTCCTTGTGTTAAAGAGTAGGCAAGGATATAAAACTAGAAGTTTTGGCAATGCTTTATAACATGTAGACTTTCTGTATTGCAGTGATTGAATATTGATGGCACTTTATTTGTTCAGATTAGTGAATTTAGAATAGAAAGTGTACCGTGTCTTCTAACACTCTCTCCTGCCTTCATCCCCAAGACTCCATCGCTAGCTATGATCGTGTAACGATTGTAAATCACACAAGCTGGTAAAATAAAATTTGACAATGTGCTCTTTTTTTAGATAACGGAGGATCCAAAGAAGAGGATGTCTGTACTGAATCACCACTTTGTGAGACATCCTGCAAAGATATTTCAGGAAAACCCTGATGCTTTTACAGAGCTCACAGGTGTGCAGCAGTTTTCTTCTGAGCAGAATTCAATGATACTCCTTTGTTAATAGTTAATCTTCTCACTTACAAGCATTTGAAATGCATTCTGTCCTTCTTCAGACATTGCTTAAAATGATATACGGGCCGTAGACCTAAGCTGTCAGCCTGTGTGTGGTTTCACCACTGAACAGATTAAAATGGATAGGAGCAAAAATCTGTCACTTCTGTACGGCTTAGGTTCTGGGGGACGGGCAGGACTCATATTTACACCAGGATGTCTAGCAGGCAATCCCAGAAATCGGGAATAGCTGGATGTCAAAAGTACAGTCTAATCTGTCCCCACGCTTGCGAGAGGGATAGTATGGGTGTTGTAGAGCCATTGTGTTAGTTTTGTGCTACTAGTGGAAATCCTGAATATTCAGACATGCATCATCAGTCACTTCCTTTTTTTTCGTGACGTGGCAGGGTAGAATGGACTGCACACTAACGGTTTCCTTCTAACTGCTGAGAATGCATAGTTGAACGTGAGAAATTTTGACTGCATGGAGTCTTGGGAACTAAACAGAACTTTTGCAGGGCACAGCTGTATTCCTAGTTTTGCTGAAGCAGGCTGAACCATTTTATGAAAACCATTTTATTTCAGGAATTTTCTTAATGTAAGTTGCTGCAGAAATACTAAGGTAACCTGAACTTTGGTGTCACGTTTTGGCCACCCCAGTATAAGAAGGCATTTAGGCACTGACATATACTGAAGTGAGTACGGAGCAGAGGACCAGGAGCAGAGGACCACCCAGATGGTTAGCTCCTGGGGCAGAGGGGCTGAGTGAACTGGGTTGGTTTTTTTTTTTCCGTAAAGAGAATGCTGAGGGGGATCCTGTTGCTGTCTTCAACTACTTAATGAAACATTGGAGAGAAGGCGAAGCTGGGTTTTTCTCAGAGGTGCACAGTTATAACACAATATGCAGCAGAGTCCAGTTACAACAAAAGAAATTCCAATTAGGTATTACGAAAATATACTTCACCAGGAGCATGGTCAAACACTGGAACAGGTGCCCAACAGGTTGTGGAACTGATTTTGTTTGGTTGCCTTTTACAGGGTCAGTTTTTAGCAGCAAGAAGGAATATGTTTAAATTGGATTTCACGTTTGCATCTTTCTATTTGTGGTGACCTCTTGACCCTTAGCTAAATTTCTGTGATGAACTAGTTACACAGAAGAAAGATACTTTCTTGCATGACAGTTTGCATTGTTTGTATCTCTGGTTGCTTCATTATTCTGTCTTACTCTTTTTTTCTTCAGACATACCTTTAAACTGCTACGGTTTTCTTGTACGTCTTATTCACAGAATCGCAGAATGTTCGGGGTTGGCAGGGCCCTCTGTGGGTCACCCAGCCCAACCCTCCTGCCCAAGCAGGGTCATCCAGAGCAGGCTGCACAGGACCTTGTCCAGGCGGGGCTGGAATATCTCCAGAGAAGGAGACTCCACAACCTCCCTGGGCAGCCTGGGCCAGGGCTCCGTCACCCTCAGAGGGAAGAAGTTCTTCCTCATCTTCAGCTGG
>Ga0065711_1011892_pt1 | contig 13117 bp, 8 predicted proteins | sample Hoacrofraction12_FD_59098 | JGI IMG/M metagenome (GOLD analysis project Ga0065711, IMG submission 59098) | Hoatzin crop microbial communities from Cojedes, Venezuela - Epithelial fraction 12 v2 (version 2) | ecosystem: Host-associated > Birds > Digestive system > Esophagus > Crop | place... | reverse complement strand
GGTGACCCTGCTTCGGCGGGGGGGTTGGACTAGATGACCCACAGAGGTCCCTTCCAACCCCTACTATTCTGTGATTCTGTGATTCTGTAAAGGCCTTAGAGAAATCCAGACAGATACATCTGTAGCTCTTCCTTTGTCCACTGATGCAGTCACTCCATCGTAGAAGGCCACTAGGCTAATCAGGCAGGACTTGCCCTTGGTGAAGCCATGCTGGCTTTCTCAGATCACCCCCATGTCCTTCATGTGTTCTAGCATAAGTTCTAGGAGGATCTGTTCCATGATCTTCCCAGGCACAGAGGTGAGGCTGACAGGTCAGTAGCTCCCAAGGTCCTCCTTTCTACCCTTTTTAAAAATGGGTGCAATGTTTCCCTTCTTCCAGTCCCCAGGGACTTTGCCTGACTGCCACGACTTTTCAAATATCATGGAGAGTGGCTTGGCAACTACATCAGCCAATTCCCTCAGGACTCTGGAATGCATCTCCTCAGGTACCTTAGACTTATGTATGTTCAGGTTCCTCAGGTGGTCATGAACCTGATCTTCCCTTACAGTGGGAAGGACTTTCGTCTCCCAGTCCCCGTCTTCCAGTCCATCCATTTGAGAGGTGTGGGAAGAAAGGCTGACTGTGAAGACTGAGGCACAAGAACTGTTGAGTACCTCAGCCTTCTTTCTCCTCATCTGTTGTTACCAGTTTGCCTCTGGTGTTCATCAGAGAGGGGTATGCTTTCTCTGACCTTCGTTTTCTGTGTGACCCACCTGTAGCAGCCCTTCTCTTAGTTCAGCGAGAATTTATAACTTGGATGAAGCCATTACAGGTGCCTGACTACAGCAGACTGGTCAAATAGGCTGAAGTTCTTTTACAGATCACAGAATTATCATTTTAATAATTGTATCTGTCAAAAATACCATACGACAACTGTTGCAGTGTTATGTTAAATCCATACTCTTTTTTTTTAATTTTTTTTCCCAGGAGGGGTTGTTTCTGTGGCTTGATTTTTAGTTCTGCAACAGATTATATGAATCTTGAAAGAGGCACTATGTTTCTCCTTGATTTGCATGGTGGGAATAAAATGTAAAATATGCTTGTGTTACTTTGCAGACTGTTGTGCAGAGAGACATTTTCTGCTTTCTTGGAAACACCAGCCAGTATGGATCACTGAAATGCCAACCCGGGTCCAACCTGGTTGTATGCATCCCATGAAGAACCATGAGGGGCACCAAATCTTACAAGGACCCCTTGGAGTGCGGTCAGGGCAGGCACTACAAGTTTTGCTGTTCAGCACTCCACCCGACTGAGTAAGATCCTACATGGTACGAAGGTGGCACAAGCTACTGCAGTAAGCTCTGTCTTGGCCCCACAACTAAACTACAAATGGTGATTTCCACCTGACACCGTATAATAAAAGCACATGCAGCATTTAATTTACTTTAGTATGCTATCACTATGGTCTTCAACACTGCCAACACATACAACCATCTAAAAACTTAGATGTGTGAATTATTTTAAACATGTAATAAGAATGTCACTTTGTTCTGAAGGAAATCTGTTTTCATTTTACCCGAGGATTTATGTTTTAATTTTATTAGTGCCACTGCTGTGGATAGGTCACTTTTCTTTGTCTGAATAAAGTTTTTCGCATTTCTGAAAATTCTGTGCCTGACAAGAAAACATGATTAATTTTTTTTATTGATCCTGCCCAGTTGCAGGGCCTGTCACTACCCGAGAGACTACTGGAGACGCAGTGCTCTGTGCAGAATTCCTGTATGTACGTAACTCCATACGGCCTGCTGCTGCTAACAATGAAGCAAACAGCTTTCAGAGTGTCCATCTCTTACCCACTTTGGCATCTGCACAATTATACCTTTGAAGCACAGATCTTGCCACATTATCACTTCAATTACCAATTATAATTGCTAAGAAATGACAGCGTATGATCTACTCGTTTCTCCTAAGCAATCTTTCAGCTGCTGGTAGCTGCTCTATGGCCCAGTTACAGAGGCCAGAAGCTCAAGGTGTACAAACAGGTGTATCCTATCACAGCCCTACTCACTTCTGACATATGTCTGAGTCTTCATCGGTTTTGGTTGTTTGTACAATAAGCATAAAAAGAGAGAGCACATGCACACATGCAGGAACAACTTTCTTTGTACTTTCAAGTGGCATCCTGGATGCTGCCCTCCCGTCTCCCATTCCCCAAATTTACAGATTTACCCAAAATACAATGTCCACAAAAACAGATGGTTTATTGGCCAAGACTAAATGATGTAATGCTTAGACACTGTATTGGTATTAACAATGCTGCTGCAGAGGTACACAAAATGACACATGGATTTTTTTTTTTCTTCTGCCTGTAATTAAGTCTAAGCACAGGAAATAAAACACCAAAAGGGCATTTGACGCTTTCCAAGACACATAGCTTTGACAGACTATAAAACATTTTGCATACCCAATAATTTAAATATAGTTTTAATTTTTTGCCTTGCTGAATTAATTTTGTGCTTTTGAGTTCTCTTGAAGCTATGAAGAATTACGAACTATTAGAGCTTGAGAAGTACAAAGTTCATCAGATTCATAACAAAAGTGTAGAGACAATCATTACAAAATACTGTCCTTTAAAAGGTATGCCACATTAACTTGGCTCAGAGCATGACTGGCAGCTGTACAGTTGGAATAACACTATGAAAAAACCTATGACGTGACATCAGACAGGTCAGATGAGTTTTTCTTTTCTCTTTTCCTATCGATACATCTCTCCTTACAGTACCATTGTGTCTGTGCAGTGGATATCGCAGATGTTACATTTCTTTCTCCCCCTCCCTTCTTTTTTCTGTCTTCATTGTTTATTGGAATTATCACTACCCAAGTATTTTGGGTAATGTACTCAATTTAACCCAATAATGACAATTAAACTACATTGACAGTGCTTGGGTTTTGTTTGTAAAGTTGTCCTGAATGGAATTCCAGACACCACTGAAGACAGTACACACTACATGCGTATATGTACAAAACATTTCACCAGTTTCATGGCACAGATGGATTATTCATGAATCCCAATAAGCAATCACATCACTAAAATTTTAGGTAAAAACCTGACTGCCATTTCTGCCCTCTCCATTTAGCACTGTGGGCAACAAAATATTTGGAAAAGCAACAGGTTCAGTGGATCCATAACCAATATCAGAAGATCCAGTCAACCATTTAAATACACTTCTATGATAAGTTATATGTATTAAAAACAATACCAAACAAAACCAAACCCCAATGCATCCTGATCCTGGATTTTTCTGTGCACACCACATCCACCTACTGATTGTATGCATCTATATCCTTCAAGGAATGTGGCATCTTCAGCCTAATGCATACACAACCATGCACATACAAATGCTTTTATGCATATTCCACAAGAGACTTCTTACTCACAGTACAAGATAAATAGTACAACATATTGAACAGTCTTTCTCAAACCCTTCTACCACTGTCTTGTCAAAAAAATGCATTATACTAATACACAATGAGATTTTTTAAAAACATGAACGAATAATAATTGCTCAAACAGCAAGAATTAATTTTATCAGATGTATTCTCCAGAGTTCTTTACTGATCAGTCAAACCAATACAAACTGAAACAAAACCAAATTAAATTCAGTCCTTCACTTTAAATGTGCAAAGACAAGAGCAAAACGACTTTCTGGCGGTACCACAAACCATGGACGGTCGCAAACTTAGTGCAAGAACTGGCACGGATTAGAACTGAGCAACTGAGATCAACCAGCAACCTGCAAGTACACAAGTATTTTGAAGAAATTCTAGATGAGCAACAAAAGCGCAGTTTCAATCCAGTTGCTTACAAGGCGTAACCTGGCAGAGGACAGTCAGCATCAAAGACTGGCAAAAAGTAGTACTGAAGTACGCAAATATATTATCACAAAATTTAATTTTACTGGGTGAAGTAGGTCAATGTCTACCAGTTACCATAAGACAAGGTAATGGAGCAGGCCTACCCTCTCTCTCACAGGATCACAGAAGTAACTGGCAGGAAGCTTCATGAACAGCTTTGCTTTGGCACCAGGTTGTGCTTTGAAGCTGAGCTCTAACGTAGAGATCTGCTGCAAAGTCTTTGCCTCATTTGCATAAGCAAAACTTCAAAAGAAAGATTTCAAATCTTCCAACTGTATCAAAAAAAGTTTTTATTTTCATTTGCTCTCCCCTTCCTCACAGTTCCCCCTCCGAATACATTAATGGTCTCTCATGGAAGTACACTGAATTCTTTTCCAAAGAAGCAAAGAAAAAACATAACATGCACAGTACTAATAAAATATCCAAATAAAACTTAATGGAGGGAAGTGCTGCAGAAAGAATTCTTCTGGTTCTACATCAAAACCAAAACCAAAACCAAGCTGTCTGGGCTGTAAAGTTTTACCCTGTACGGAGAGGCACCAAAGCTTTCAGAGAGAGATGTGTGTCCTAACCAAAGATGCACTACACCGATCTAGCTCTCTTCCGGACAATCAGACGTTCATTCACTGAATGAGATCTGAGTTCTGGTAAAATGGGGTGACACCAGCTGCTAAAGTAGAAAACTAGAAGTCTTGTCAGACCTTCAAGGAAAGACAGCAGTGGGGGTGGGAGGAAGATGTGGAAATATCAAAGATGTCTCCCATGTGAGAGCATGATTTCAGTTACAGTAAAGAAAAGAAGCCAGCTTCCAATGTGACAAGTGTAAGTCAGCTTTGGCACTTGTGTTACTGAAAATAATGTGGTGACTGTTCCCAGATCAGCAGGCAACCAGCTGTGAAGGTTTATTTGCAACAGTGACCACTTGAGCAGCTAGGCATTTCTTATCTCAGGGGAAGCTTGCTTACTATCTGTAAAGCTACCCAAGTCCAGTTCTTATTAAACAGAGACATGAGGTAATTGTTATTTCCAAGCATGCCAAGGTTAACACATGAAAAATGATGGGGTAAAATTTAAAAATACATGAACAACTAGTAGGTTTAAGATCTACACTGTCTTTTTCCATTTTAAGCCCTGCCCAATGAAAGACAGTTTAACAGCATGAAGTGCAAGTTTTCTTAAACTGGCTCAAAAAAATCACCAGAACAATCAAACCCTGAACGTTCCTCAATTAAATGAACAAGTCTCTTGGGAATGACCTGGGCAGAGACCATACGTTTTGTAGACCAAACCTGAGCAGAGATTGGATTTTGTTTCTTTTCTGTAAATAGACAAAACGAGTATTTCGAGATACAGCTGAAGTGGTGTCAAAATAGCAATGACCCAGATCACACTCAGAATTTTGTATATACAATTTGCATTAACTTAAAAAAATAAAGAAGTTCAAAATACCTGCAGAGAACATTCTAGATTAGGAAAATGTCCTATACAAAAGTAGGCCACAGCTGTTGGTTTAAAAGAAGTCCATAGCAGTTGGTGTCTTCTTAGCTGATACAGTAAATGGTTTCTTCATTTGAGGCTCTCCTGATGGGGTACCTGCGGGTGACTTCAGCACCCCATGATGGGGTTTCTGTTCAGGATTGAAAGCCACGCGGGAGGGTCCTTCTGGGCTCACTAATATACTTTTGTCAGTCTTCTTGAACTCTGGTGAAAAACAAGCAAACAAGTTAAAAGGAATACAACTCCTGGAATAACTGGGCTCGTCAATCAGCTGTGGAATTGCCTAACCCTGGAAGTCTGCCCTAAGTCCATCAGTAAGGATCAGAAGCCTAAGAATTTGTGGAAAAAATGGAGAGACAGGGGGTGAAGCACATGTCTCAGCAGAGCCCCTTCGAGCATGGGGTCTGCTGCAATCCACAGAAAGGCTGTGAACCATCCCCCATGGCTTCACAGACCACTGGAGACTCTGGGCCTACTCCTCAGCAACAAGTACTCCTCCAGCTATCCTGAAGAACACCACGCTTTAGTTTAAAAGATGACCATGGGTAAGAAGTGGCTCTACTCTGATTGTTAAACAGCACTGCTCTAGAGACTCTTCATTATGCCTTCTGCCAGCAGGTAGGCATTTTCTTCTCTTTGTGCCACTGTGTTATAGTAACATAAAGACATCTATCTAAACCCACTATTCTCCATTTGAACTTGGCCTACAGCATACCTCAAGAGAGTTAAAAAAAAGCAGCTAAATGAACACATGGAATAAACTTGTACGCTACAGAGCAATACGTTTATTTATTAGGGAAAACACTGTCTGCATACACATGGGATCCAGAAGGGAACTGACATTATCTGCTCCTTACCATTAATAAACAACAGGCAGCCACGAAAATCCAGAAAATTTGCTATTATACAGCCTGAGCTCATCAGTACCTTTGTCCTGGGAGACAGAAGTGCACGCGTTTCCCTAAGAGGTGCCCTGCAGAACAGGCAGCTCAGGAAGGAGGGTTTGTCGCTCTGCTGCCCTGTTCTTTATCCGTAAGGCTCTGTTTGCACATCAGTAATGGGCACCCTGGAACCACGAAAGTATAGCTACTGGGCCGAGTGCCCTCTGGATCTCATCCCCTCTGGTCAGGAACTTGAGGATGGTTTATAAACTATATACAAATATGGAGGCAAAAAGGGATCTGAATCATCCTGTTCTAGAGAGGTGAAGAGTATAGGTGTGTATGTGTGCGTACAGCTTCCCCCCTCCGCAGCTACAAGAGCAACTGTGGAGACACACAGATGTATTAGACTCACCAGCAGTCATGTTTTTATTCAACCCAAACGTCACTTTTTTGGAGCTGGACAACTGCAGCTTGTTCAGCTATAAAGCAAAATAAAAGACACGAAATAAAATAAGATCTCTGAGGCAATGCTACAAGTTCTTTTACCTGCATCTCACCAAAACTGATGTAAAGCCATCTACTTCCTTCATTCGATTTGGAACTCCCCCAATCCTCTAGCACTGGCCCCTGCTAAGACAGCACTGTTTTTCTAGCCAAAAGCAAACATTCCATTTGTAGAGAAATCACATCTCTCCTTAAGGTCATTACACAATTCAACAACAAACAAGATACTTGTGTATTTCATACACTGGCCCTACTGCACCCATGCCTCAAAGTGCAAAGAGGGCTTGAAAGGGTTTAGAAGAGACAGCAGACTTTTGAAGCCCTGTACTGTTGCCAGCCTCCACAAAGGGGAAGAAATGGAGGCTCAAAGTCCCTTAGCAAGCCTGAAAGTCAGCTTATGCTTTTGCTTTCCTGTGAAATGAGCAGGTTCAGAATGGCGTCTTTTCAACAAGAAGGTATTTTTGAAGATACCTACAACTCATTGTCTGAAACTCTAGAGCTATGTGTGACTCTTTCTACAAGGAAATGAAACAGCATTTCCAGTTTTATCTGCCCATGTTAGGAGACTAACACAGAGTGGAAAAGACAGCATGAGTGAGGTCACGCTCTGTGCTCGGGCAGGTAGCTTGGGAAGAGACCTGTGCCCAGACTCAGCTGCCATCTGGGAGATCACGTTACCTGCATGGATGCCCTGGTGGAAGAGATGGTGCTTCTGGCTTTCCTGAAGAATACTGCCTTTGGTAAAGTTGTTTTTTCAAATTTTACAAAATCACTTCCTGGTTTTGCTTTCTTTTTCTTGAATGGTGACAGAGCAGCACTGCTTTCCTGCAAAGGAGGGAAAGGAAAAAACGCTCTCAGTACAAACGTACAGTAGTTAACTATACCTGGTACAGCGATCAGTGCGCAGAGTTCACCACACTCAGCTTCTGTAAGTATTGCCACAGCTGAGAGAGAGCTAGCTGGTACTCACATAAGCTAACGATCATCGTTAACTCTCAGGAGTTAATTTTGCAGTTAGCATGACTGAAAACAGAAGTTTAAGTAGGCTCTGCGCTGAAATAGGAAGGTCATTGCAAAGCAAAGAAGGAAGAACTTGTAATACATTTGCCTGGCCCGTCAGCGTGCAGACAAAGATGTTTTTTTCATCTGCATGAGGCTGCCTTACAATCGATGCAGCTCTCGCGCACACAAGCGCTGCCTCTTTTTTTCCTTGCCCTTAAGCAAAATCTCTTCTGTGGTACCTCTAGGCAGATAAGATATGCAACTAATGAACAAACCCAGCTTCAGGCTAAGATGGAGACTTTGGAGAAACAAAAAAGTGGAGCATGAAGTCTGTCTATACTCTCAGAAATCCAGCCATTGTGTATTGCTACTCGTTTGCGGCCTCAAATTCACACTGAGGATTGCCATGTAAAGCAATCCTTCTCTCCAGCAATTCTTAGGACCTGCACTGGCAGCGCCACTAATGAAGTGCACTGCTCCAGAGTGTTCCAACCTGTCTTCTGTGGGCCCCAGATATCTGCGGACTACTGCGAGGGGCAGTTCAGCCATGCTTCACATCAACCTACAGACATGAAATTCTGAAAGCAGTTCACAGCTGTGCTGTGGAAAATGTCCAGGGAATATAGCCTCTTTCGGTGTGAAAATCACTTCTGCGTTAAATAAAGTAAAAAGCATAAGTCTTTTAGCTTTCTGAATTCTGGAGAGAGCTGTGAAATAATGCTGAACTTGTCTGTTTCCACACCACACACCCCCCCCCATGATATTTGAAGCAAATTCTTTGGAGGTGTGTGTTGTTTTTGAAATCAAGAATCAAAACATAATGCTCATGATTTCTGGGCACAAGACCAGTATTACATAATTAAAACCAGGAAATAAAACATGTCATTTCTCAAGCAATGAAAACAAAATTCGCAAAGTCTAATTTCCTCCACATTTGTGCATTTCCGTTTTACTCTGCTCTTCTACTTCTTATACCAATGCTCTCATTCTCCTCCTGACTTGAAGTCCCAAATTTCTCTGCTTGTCTCCATCCCCCTGCTCCCACTCAACACACACAGCTACCTGGACTGGCCAAGAAATAGCAAATGCTGTAGTTTCTTTGGAATTGCACATGAGAAGCGTGGCCCGCTAGCCCGTGCACTGACTGGCAAGCCAGCCAACAGGCAAGTGCTGGGGTCATGCTGCTGCCTTTCCCTCAGGGGCTACGCTAATTTGTGCCAACAACCGATTTCCATGAAGCTCGCAGGAACTTCAGCTTAAATCTATCGCAGGTCTTTGAACCTGTTGGTCAGTTGCAGCAAAATTTTACAAATGGAGATGAGGGTGGTATAACCATATTTTCTTAGAAACTAAGCTTTTACAGAGAAAGAAAGACGAGGTATGCAACACAGAATATTTAGGCAACAGGAGACAAAGCCAACAGTTCCTACTTTGGAAGCCCTGCAGTGCGAAAAATGCAGTTTGCATACTGGAGAGAGAGAAATGTTTTGGTCTTCCCTCTCAGTACTTCATAATCAAAAACCAGAAAATGTCAAAGCTATTTTACTACTATTTAAGCAATGTTTCAACATACATTTTTTCTCCCTTCAAGGACCGAGTGGTTATATCAAGTTCATATACGAGGCTGCACGACTTAACTAATCATACAGTTTTAAACTTAAGTCAAACAGAGGTGAGCAGATAGGCTAGTAACATCTGCTTTTTAGTCAGAGGAAGATGGAGTTGTTTTGTATTCCGAATCTCATTTATGCTTTATAAATTTTCTTTCCACCAAAGTGAAATTGTCAGCCAGACTTCCAAGAGTACAACTCAACCCCTAAATGTATCAGGGTCAACACACACAGAGGAAACGAGCAGTTAGAAAGAATTTCAGTGGCAGAGAAGAGCTCCTGCACTCTTTATCTTAGCCACACTACAAAAACTATACAGTTTTACTATACAGTAAACCCTCTTCTACTTATTGCCAAGAAGAAATAGGGGGTGGGAGGCAGAGGGGGGTAAAAAATAGCTTGTTCCTAAACTGGAAGACACAAATTTCTGAAGACGACTACAATCAGACCTTCCTAGCGAAAAAACACAGTATTGTCTTTATAAGAAACTGGACCATTCATAAATGTGATCATACAGCCACTGACGACACCGAAGGTCACATATTCTCTGTTCGCTCCTTCCCCAAATACTTTCCCCATGCAGAACTAACAATTTGTTTAAGATGGAGAAGCGAGCTAGCAAAAGAAGCCACTACTGGAATTGCTGTGGGCAATTTAACAAGGAGCTTGCACTAATCTAAGTGTGTGCTGCTGCTGCTGCTGAAAAAGGGATATTCCATCTTCCCATTCTCATCCTTTTGCCAAAATATCCCCTTTGTCAACACACTGTAAGCTCAGCCAGAGACCCAATGCAAAAGCATAATTAACCCAGGTACCAAAAATGAAAAGACAAAAAAGAAGAAAAAAAGACAACATCATACCCTAACAACCAAAGTTTCAGCTAGATGAGTTCTTTCAGCTGAGCAGCTGGCACAGGCTTTAGTGTTGTTGTACAAGAGGGCATAAGACTGTGGCAGTGGGTGCGGATTTCTGGGGAATCGAGTTCTTTTTGGTGACAATGAATGATGGCATCAGTACGCAGTCTGCCCATGAAGCCCCACACTCAAAAAGCTAAAGCCAAATTTGAAAACAAGCCTGGCAGTTCGCGAAGAAGGCAGAGAGTAGAACAAGATATACGTACCCCCTTCCTGCTTTTCTTGCATGCAGTCTCCAGAACTCCATTGGTTTCGACAGAGTTTAGCACCTCTTTCACTTTTCTCTTCTTTTTCAAGGTTGCTGCTTTCTGGCTGGAGACTTTGATCCCTTCCAAACCAACTAGCTTTGTCTTTGTCTTCAATTTGACCTTTCTGGAAGGCGCAGATTCAGAGCCTGCATCTCCTGACAGGGTCCCCGGCAAGCCCTCCTTCTTGGATTTCATGTCAGTTTGCTGCAGAAGGGTATCCCCATTCACCAAGACAGCCCTTGCTTTCTGTTTCTTTTTCACAATCTTAGGCATTAACGGTAGGACAGGTGGACTGACATCCTCTGCCTCACTGGCATTAGCTGGTCCATTCTGACACGCTGGTTTTGCAGGAACATTCTGCTCTTTTGGATTCATTCTCTTCAACTGACTCTCTTCACTCTGTTCTGCGTCTGTAAGACTGCTCTGTGCAGAGATACTTTGATTTTCTCTGGTGTCAGCTGCTACATTTGTGGTCTCATTTCTCTCATTTACTAGCAATTTCTTTTTCTTCCTTTCCTTGTTATTTTCTGGCACCTTTCCCTGGCTAAAAACATTGGGTCCAGATGTTTCAGCTATTCCCTCCTCACAATTTCCATCAGCTGTTCCAGGATCAGCACTTGGACTGTCCCTCTTCTTCCTTTTTTTCCTCCTCTTCTGGGGAACTGATGCCTCCTTCACATTTGACATCTCTTGTTCATCCTCTAAATCTACCCCAAAAAGAACGCCATATAACAGAGGTGTGAAACACAAAGGTACTTACAGTAACTGAATTCTATTCTTTTTTTCTTTTCTCTTAAAATAAGCATACCATTTTCCTGCTATCAGCCAGTACTACATTTTCACTATCACAGCTGGTCAGGACATTGCATTCCTCTGACACCTGGCCTAATTAATATTTTGCTGATCTGGCCTTGTCACAGCTAACAACTAAGCCATTCCCTGTGGTAACCCTACTTTGTACAGCAATATTGCTAGAAAAAGTTGTTATTATACACCTCTTAAGCCCTTTATAAGTGCAACTCAGAGATTCAGTAGTTTGGCAAGACATTTTTGGGTATGCGTGGGCTTGTGCCATGTCAATATAAGCCGCAACGCTAGAGATACTTGCACGTGCTTCTCAGTAAGTCTCTTCACTTTTCCAGAAACACAGCTAAATTCCTATATTCTAACAGTCATCCTATTTTAAGAAGACTGACCTGTTTCTGTTTTCCTGCAGGAAGTGGAACTGCTCAATGGAGCAAGGCAAACAAGTGCTTCCACTTCTACTTTTGATGCAAACTTTTGAAGTGATGCTTTCCTTAAAATTGTTAACAAAATTCCCACCACTTTCAAAGAGATCTTAATTTCACATTTAGCCTTCATCACAATATGATACAAATCAGCACATCCTGAACAATGGGTTTGCCTTCTTCAGAACAGCTTGTATCTGATACTTTGCCAAATTACACAAGTGACTGCAGGTTGTCTCTCTTCCAAAGGTTGATCTTGCCCTACCTTTTACTGTTTCCAACTTGTTTTTCTCCCAAGGCTTGACAGCTTTTTTCTTTCGCCTTCCCCTGCTGAATTCATCGTCATCTTCATCTGTAGAAACGTCTTCGGGAAAATCCTGGGGGAAGATTCCTGTTGAGGAAGAAGAATAAGTTATCTTAAAATGAATAGTTCTATTTCTATGAACAGTTATGCTCATATATATGTTCATATGCAGCATAACTCCTCTAGAAAGAAAATCAACTCCTTGTTCCCCACTCAACCCAAAAGAAAATGATACGACTGATTCCTATTTGTTTAAGTGAAAACATTCATCTTTCGTTTAAGGACAAAGTATAGGGTTGCTCAAATTGTGAAGGGGATTTGGCCACCTCACCAAAAATGTGTAAATGTATCTTAACGATTTTTTTAAAAAAACCCCCAAACAGTATTCTTGAAATACACATTAAAAAAAAAAAAAAAGATTTCAATACAGATTGTACAGAAACCTTATATATCCTCTAAGAGAAAGAAACTACTGTCTCTGTATGCTGCACAGAGTCCTTACCTTCTGCTAAGTCCTGGAACCTAGAGGTGGGGAGGAAGGGAGAGAAGGGAAAACAAAACAGTATCACTGGTTTAGTAGCAGTAAGAACACTAGCAGCACAGTGTCACTGTACTTATTATGGTTTCGTCAAAATAGGAACAACATATTTTACACAGGAAGTTACAAAGAGCTCATTCCAGAGATCTACTGCAGAAATCCAAAAACTCAAACCGAATCACTGAAAGTATTACGAAAAGAGCAATTCAACACTTCTCCCAGATCTATAATTTGCATCACACACATTCTAATGTCACATTCTGCAGTACAAATCCACCCCATGTAGACACACCTCAGCTGGCCGCAGTTGTCTAGTACCAATGAGGAACAGTAGCATGGTCTTCAGGCACCTTATGCCTGTTACCTAGGGCTGTGAGGCACGCCTGCTCTCCTTACATTGTCACCAGGTGTTTTGGTTTCGGCTGCCGCTGGCAACAAAAGCGCCACGCGGCCGCCCCTCCCCCCGCCGGCGTGCGGAGGAGAATGAAAAGA
>Ga0065711_1046061_pt1 | contig 13118 bp, 9 predicted proteins | sample Hoacrofraction12_FD_59098 | JGI IMG/M metagenome (GOLD analysis project Ga0065711, IMG submission 59098) | Hoatzin crop microbial communities from Cojedes, Venezuela - Epithelial fraction 12 v2 (version 2) | ecosystem: Host-associated > Birds > Digestive system > Esophagus > Crop | place... | reverse complement strand
GGGGGGGGGGGGGTTGGCTGGCCTCCCCTCCGAAGGTCTTTTGTGGAGGGCGGGTGCCTGACAGCCCCCGGTCTGCTCTCCACGCGCTGTGCCTTCTTGCAAGGGCTCCCTGCTGACAGCAGCCACGGAGGGTTGTGGCTGCCTCTCGCCGCGGCTGGGTCAGCCTCCTGGGATGGGGCCCCAGCTCGGCAGGGCTGCGGCGCAGAGCAAGGTAGGGTGGTCAGAAGAACCTCACAGTCCATGTCAGCAGCTGCAGATACATCTCTCGGATCTCTGACAGCCTTCTTGTTTCCTTTTTATGGCCAGGAATAGCTGCTCATTTTCCTTCTGTGACCCCTCTCCATGAGTGTCCATCTGTCCCCACCCACAGGGCTTTTTCCTCATCCCTTTCCCTAGTCACTGCTTAGCCGCAATACTTAGAGAAAAGCACTTGCTTTCTCTGCTGGTTCCTCAGCCACCCACCTTTTGGGTGCTTCTCTTTGGGGCTGCTCCAGTTTTCTGGGAGCATCCCTGCTGGTGCAGTGTGGAACCGGGCTGGATTTCTGGCAGCAGGCTCTTCTGCTGCCAGTGAAAAACAGTCCTTTGAGAAAATCCTTTGTGCAATGTGCAATTATATTCATGTTGCGATGAATTCAATAGATACGGAAATGTCAGCTGGATTCAAGAGCTGTGACCTTTATCCAGATACCAAGAATGTCCAGAATTACTGTAGCGCTCGTGCGCGCCCTGGAAGCAACTCCAAGCCCTCCTGCTCCCAGGCAGAAGAGAAGCCCCAGCCCCTTCGGGTCGGGAGAAAGTGTTTCTGGGGAGGCTTTGCCCTATCTCCTGCAGGACTGCCTGCATCTGCTGGTGGAGCGTTTGGTGCTGGCTTTGGGATGCGGGAAGGTGGATGGTCTGTTCGGTGGGAGCAGGGGTGAGGAGGCGGCTCCTGACAACCAAGTGTGATCTCTCGCTGGTACTATCTCCTAATCCCTTGCGAACGCTTCTCAAGTGTCAACCGAAAATTGCTTAATTTTATTGCCCCCACTAGTCCTCCCCTTGGCAGGCCGCCCCAGAACCCGACTGTTGTAAAGGTTGGAAAGTTTTTCTGATTTCCAGCTTAAATGGATTCACAGCTAGTTTGTGTTCTCCTGTTCCCGCGCAGCTGGAGCTGTTCTTCCTCCCTGGGGTTTATTTCCCTCGGGTAGAGACATCCCTTTGTTTAACTAACCACACCAGCCCCCTCCTACATGGTGAGCTCTCCTTAGTTTGTAGGCTGTCCTACAAGCTTGCACTTCAAATTAAGCTTTCTTAGCTAGCATCGAGCACAGGTCTCTTCCACGGGTGAGGTCTGATCAGTGTCTTGCACAGGAGCAGTAACACCCACCTGTAGCTGCCAGAAACGCCTCCCGGATTGCGTGTGTCCTCCTCCGTGCCTCAGCAGGTGCTTACGGGCGTTACGTGATGCACTGGCAATCCTGAGTCTGTCTTCTGCTGCTTATACTCAAAGAGGCTCCAGCGTACAGTTAACCAAGTCTTCATTTTTAGGTCCTATGTGCCTTTTCCCTTTTACTTTTGTGCTACTAACTCTAGTCCCTTTGCTGCTACTGACACCTTCAAGGCCACCTACATCCCTCTGTGTGACATCCTCATCCAGTCTGGCAATGTGTCTGGGGTTTATTTACTTAATGGTGTATTTATTTTTTGCAGTCTTTGTTCTCTTTTAGAGTAAGGGATGGGTATCGCGAGGCTCGTACCTCTACTTCCAGCTTACCTCTGATCATTATGGCACCAGCAGCTGGAGACAGGTAGTGTCTATTCTGGTCCACCTCCTTTGTATCTCCTTTTTTTTTTTCCCAAGTTTGTATTAATTGACCTCAGGATTTGGAAACTCAGCCAGTCAAAACAGCCAGATGCGAGGAGACAGTGGAAGTGATAATCACCTAAGTGGAGTTTCCCCATGGGGACATTTTTTGAAGTGTTGTCTTTAAAAATGAAAATTCCCAGGAGGAAAAAAATAGTTACATTGAAGGCAGGGCTGAAAAATAAAGTCAAATCGTCTTTTTAGAGTGTTTTGGCAAGTAGAAAAATACTGCAAAATCAAACCAGTGATTTTAACCCGGATCATGTATTGAGGTCTACTTTAATTCTTGTTCCCCAGCACTGGAGTGGGAGCCATGGGAGTGGCGTTTGCCTGTGATGTTTTCCACTCCTGCCCCATGGAAGCGCACATTCGCTTCCCGAACAAGCCCCTGTGCCCGCAGAGAGCCCCAATTCCTGCCGCTCGCTCTGTGGTCCCGCGTGCTTTGAATTCCCCATCACGTCGCCAGCTCTTTTCTTCCCCTTCCCACCCTCCCCTGCAGCCTAGCGCCGCGCCAGCCAGCTTTCCTCTCTGATTCATGGATTTTTAAAGCCTGAAGGGACAGGTATAATCACGCCGTTTGGCTTCGCAAGTGGCCAGGGACTACCTCACCCCATTCCTGTGCCCGTGCTCAGCGTCTCTTGAGATGCTGCAGCCAGGTTTGGAGTAGCAAGAGCTGGAAAACCCGGGTATGGTCTAATGACCACGCTCTCCTGCCAAGGCCTGCAGCTCGTTTCCAGCTCCATCGCTGGGCGACTGCGGGTTTTCTGCTAGGTTGAAGAGCCCTCCGCTGCCAGACGCCCCAACCCCACCCAGGTAACGCCAGCCCGTGCTCAAGTGGAACAAGATCAGGCTCCCAAGTCTTGAGTCCATGTTATCTTCTGGTGCCAGTCAGGGCTTCCAGGCCTCAAGCCATGCTTGTTGCTCCGTTCTTGAGTCCTTTTGATCTCTGGTGTCCTGATCAGTGCTGTGTCCCCACGTTGACTGGTTTTCACGCAATGGGTTCATTATTGTGACACAGAGAAGAAAGTTTCCCTCGCTGCTCGGTGAGCGCAGGCTGCTGCCTCCAGGTGTTACCCATCCCCGCAGCCGAGGAATTACGCAAGTGCCATTCCTTCACCCAGTTATCTCCCAATCCCCTACTGCCTTTTGGAGTCTCTCCAGAGTTCCCAGAGAACAGTCCTCCATCTTGAAAGAGACCAGACTTCACTTATGCTCCTAGAGGAGTGTCCTGCTTTCAGCGCAGCCAGAAATCCTCATTGTTTATAAATAAGCACCATACTGATAGTTACAGACTGCTCTGCACAGCTCCCCTTTTTCCATCATTTATCACTTTCATTGTTCCTTGGGTCCTCTGAAACCTTCATTTGCACTGGTTTAGTATCTTCTTTCAGACCATTAATCAAGTTACTAATGAACATTAATTTCAGAACAGCATCCTACTAGAAATAATTTCATATTCTGGGGTCTCTTTTTCCCTTCATTACTTGAAATCTACCAGTGAACTAAAATTTGTATTATCAGCCTTTGTGCTGTTTTAATTATTTCTTTTGTTTCTTTTAATCAGAGAATAGCCTCGCATAGCTAAGTAAGAGGCCTTGTGCTGGTGTAACCTTTAACTTCAGGTCGCTGTAGTGCCTTTGTTAACCCAGCCCATGATTTAATCAGAAAATATTACAGTTGTTGGACAGGAACAATTGCGAGAAAGTGAGATCAAGAACGCTATAAAAACTGATACACCCATTTTTGTTTTTAAATCTTATGCGTTTTCAATCTCTTAATGTCAGTTACCCACAGCTGTAAACCAGGTTATCACCTCATTTACTGTTTACAAATATTGGCACAAGGTTAACTTTCCCAGGCTCAGTATTCTACGATGCTTTAAAAAGTACAGTGAAAGGTGCACCAAGCTTCGGGGCTACTGCCAAAACTATTTAAGCACAAAGTTCCCACTAGCTCCCATGGCTCTTATTTTCATGATAAATTTTCAAATATGGAAAATGGAACGTACGACGAAGTTTCTGTTCTGTTTGTGCGCAGCTAACGCACTCTCACCCCAGATTACGTCATCCATCCATCTACCATGCTTCCAGCCCGTCTCCACTTCACTCTGCACGCCCTCCCTTTTACCCCCGCCCCGCGCTTTGGGCACGGCCGGCCCCTCTCCCTCTCTCCAGGCGCCCTGCTTGCTCCTCAGCGAGACCCAGGAGCACCACCCAGCTGTGCTGCTTCAGTGCCTCCACAAGTCCCATTGGAAGGCGGCAGCTGTGGGAGAGGGAGCAAGGACGGATTGTGGCTCCTTTGGGTGGATGAGGATGACTTGGAACCGCACCCTGCGCATCCCAAACAAACCCTGCTTGTTTGACTTTCATGTTGGGAACATCCAACCAGCTTTCTCCATCCTGCTGGAAGAGCTGTCACAGACGTCTCAGAAGCGTAAGAGGCTGATCCCAGGCCTTCCCTTTGGCCCCATACAGCAGTCGGACAGACTACTTGTAACAGGGAACCATTTCCACTTGACGCTGTAACTAACAGGGAAAAAAGCAGCCAGACTTCGGCATGGTCCAGTGCCAAACTGGACCTGGCAGTGGCACAGACGTCCTTGTTTCCAGGCAGCTCTGTCAGAGCAGCACTGCACACACAGACTCAGCCATGTGCTCACAACTCTGGGCTTCTCACAGCTCCTTGGAAGCCAGAGGAAGCGGAGCACAACGTTGGCTGTGCACACGTACCTTTCTGTGGCCTCTGTGCGTTTCTCTGCACGCTCTTCTTTTGGATTAGTAACCGGCGTCAGCAACCAGTAAGCGAATTTTCATCGAAGCAGGGTACTGGCGAAAGGGAGAGCCCCGAGCGCGACTCACCCTCACTCGGAGTAAGGCACCGGTGGCTGTGCATCTCACTCCCACGTCCGCCGCGGGACTAGCACAGACCCTCCCAACGCACTCCCCGTACTTACTCTGGGGTCTCTACAACTCTCTCCCGGGCTCCTGTCTGCTTCCCAACCATATCACAAGATCCTCCTCCAACCAAACCGCTTTCCCATTGCCCTCGACCACCAGAGGTGTGTCATGCCTGGAGAAGGCCGACATCTTGGAAACGGCTGTGGAGCAGTCAGCAAGGCTGGAGCCACCGGGTAGCTCACACCCCGCAAACGTCCCAGGCCTGCGAGCAGGGCAGCACCCACGTAAAAGCCCTGAGCAAGGGGCACACCTGCCCACACCTCAGCCCACTTTGCGGGGAGTCACCGTTGCCACAGCTTGTGCCACCAACATCCCACTTGCCACAGTTCCATCTGTTCTCTGTCCAGATGGGGAATTCCACACCCGCAGAGGAACGGATCCACACATTTTAAAGGTCCAAGTTATTCCCCATCACCAGGCCCCTCTGCCCCTTCTCTTTCTCAGACACAGCCTCCAAGAATGGCCAGGACTTCGTGGCTGGTTACCGCCGCTGCCTCGATGCTGTAAGCGCCTTTCTGAGCTCTGTGGGTTCCTCGCTGGATCAAAAGGCCAGGCCCCACATCAGCTGGAGACTACCACTGAGACGAGGGCTGCTGCTGCTGCTCCTCTTCCCTCTCTCTAAGTCTGGCAGCCCCAAGGTGACTTGTCTGCCATTAGACCTCTCCCAAGCCCTGCTTTTTTCCACGTAGCTCCTCCTTCAGCCTTGCCCTCTTCAGGGCCTGCCTTGACTATGCCACCTCCAGAAACTCAGTCCGCTCCCCAGGGGTCACTGGCTGATCCCCCCAACACTTCACTGCCTCAAACGAGGTCCTCCCTTTCACTCTCCCAGATGCTGGAGACCTCTCCAACAGCGCCTGGATGCAGAGCAGACCAGAGTCCTCCCAGGGTTTGCTACGGGACAGAACAGCACGCGGAAGCGGGGACAGAGCCTGCAGTCAGCCAAGGCTCTGCCCTGCGCTTCCATGCAGGCTGGAGCACGCGCAAACTTTGCTTTCAGGGGCCAGATTCTGCATCGTGTTTTCTGGGCAAGATACTCGGTCCTCAGCAAGGCGTTCGTCTCTCTGTTAGCGCCCAGGCGTGCAACGTGCAGACACATCGCACCAGCCCAGCACACCACTTCCAAGCGTCCGTCATGCGCCAATTACTGCCTTCTGTTCCAGAGGAGCTGACGAGGTTTACGTAGGGGTGCGTGCCAGAGCGGGAACTGGCCCAAGAACCCCAGAGATCTCCCCTAGTGCTGTATTCCTAAAGCCTCCCAAGTTCCACCTCAGACCAAAGAAATTAAGAAAAGGTCACTTGTAACAACGCCAGCTGTGGCTGTAGAGAAACAATGAGAAAATAACGGAAATATTCCCTGGCTGTGCAGGAACCCCAGAGGCCCAGTTCAGGGCTGCACAGATGACTAGGCACCAAGAAAGACCAACCAAATTCCCTCGAGTGCACAGCAAAACTACAGCAACTACAGGGCATTTTTGCAAATGGTGGGTTCTTGGGTCTTCTTTCACAATTCCCATGCTGAGCATTATCTCACTTGGTAACTACATGGGAAGGCTATAAGGCTGTTTTCTGTAAGAAAATAAAGCCTTAGAATTAAACACCAAGTTTCTCCTCTGCAATTTTCCAAGGATATGAAAGAGGTTACTTAATGCCACAGCAGGCACAATTAGGTTAGCTGAAGGTAAAGTCTGATGCATCAATTCTTTACAGTTTGTTTCTTTATTCAGTAAACATCTAGTTACAAGTTTCACAAATTAAAAAAGTGGGGGAGCTGACTGAAGAGGGGTCAGGGGAGGGCCCCCAGGCTGATCCAGCTTTTGTTCTGCTCCTCCCTTCCCTAACGCACACATCCTTCTGCTTCTCCATAGCTGCACCAAGGAGCAGGAGGGGAACCGAAGCCTCCGTCCTGGTGACGGGACCAACACGGGGTTCTACCAGAATTCCCTCGTATTTCTTTCACAGGGGACTAAACACAAACTTCAGAACCAGCCCAACCCACCACAGAAAGAGTGGAAAGTATGGAAGAGGCAAGGTGGCAGCTCCTCATGCCTACCACTACTGGCAGAAAGAACAGAACCAAGGGAGAGCAGAAAGGGCATGGGCAATTAATGCGTTCCTTGCACATCAGTGAGATTCCCCACGCCCCAGTGAAGCACCCAAGTGGGGCGCAAAAGAGCAATGCAGAAGATTAGTTGCTTTGTTTCAATTCTCAAGTGGGAGGGAGGTTAATACTAAATTCGAGGAAGGTCCATGTGGTGCTTTAAGGGGACTTCAGAGTTTCACTGTCTGTACCTGGGAGGAAGCGAAACGGAGGACATAAAAAGAGTAAGTGGTGACTAGAAAGCAGCACGGATGACAGATAAAGACATGTTTAAACCTGATGCCTAGACATAAAAAAAAAACCAAGGAAAAAAGTGCCTTTTCAAGCACTAGATAACATCCTAGTGAACCCTATTCAAAACACAGGAGAGCAGACACCAGCATTTACTTATATTTCAAACTGGATTGACAGCAAATGGTCTCTAAGTTCTATACAATGACAGTATAAACACTCTACAGATTGTGATCCTACATCATTTCATACCATTTCATCCACCAGTTAAGGCTGACACCAAACTCTTTTGTTGGTGACAAAGCTAACTGAAACAGCTTCAACCTTCCCATTCAGAATGGTATTTCCTCAAAATTCACATCTTCCCATGCTCTCTAGACCAGGTGAAAAAAACCCTTTCCAACCAACACTTCAAAATAATATCAGATTCAGGCAATGGAAAAAAAAAAAAAAAATCATATGGCTGAGGCAACCGCGCAACGGAAGATGAGGAAAAAACCTAACTCATTAAGACTTACAAGAGCGTGTAGGTAGATTTGGGGGTGGCCATGCTGCACCCCCCCCAAGGTCTGGTCTGGGTTCACCAGTCATACCGACGGGACTGTCTGGAGGGGGAATCCTCAGGGCCCTGGATCGCAAGACGAGTCCCTTCAGCCCGGCGGCCGCTGCTGCCTTCATGACGCCGGTAATCCAGCCCCCGCTGCGGCCGGAAACGGGATGTCTCTCGCCTCCACTCATCATCAAACGCAGCTGCGTCACCTACGTAAGGGAAGCACAAGATCAGACGGGGAGGAGGTGGGAAGCGGCACCCGGGTTTGCTGGGACGAGGACACGGACAGTACTCACTTTCATCCATGTTGATGTAGTCCTGCCTCTCCTCCTGGTCACCTGTGCGATGGTTCCGGGATCGCTGCATGATGTGGGCCCGCTCCCTGATGTGGTGTCCAATCGACATCTGTTCCAAGCCACTGTCCGAGTCTCTCACAGTCCGTCTAGTCTCACGGATCTGAGGGCAGATTCCCGGGTAAGATAATTTTAATTCAATTCTCCCAGCCCCGTAAGGCACTCCGATTCTTGCCTGCAGCATTTCAGCCACGTTGCACTGCCACCACTCCCAGGATGTCAGATGCAACATAATGATGAGGCAAAAAAGGATTCCCCCCTGCCAGCACTTCCCATCCCCTCCCAGTGGCCCTCAGCATGGTTCAGTGAGTCACAACGCGTTCCTCGAACCGCGACTGCAAAGCAGAAGTGCTGTGGGTGGCCAGCACCCAGGCAACAAATGAAGCCTCTCCACCCACAGCAAAACCAGCAGCTTCGTGCTGGGAAGATGCTGCAGCCTCCTCCTTACCCCGCCAGGTGCTGAACGCATCTCTGAGGTCTCCTGATAGACTTTGGGCCCATCACCCAGGTTGGAATAGGAGATGACAGTAGAGGAGGTAAATGTCTGGCAGTTAGCACCACTTGTCATATGCTCCTGTGAGAAGAAATGGGGAAAGGTATAAAGAAGGCACGGGACGGAAGAGGAGATGGCAGTGAGTTCTCTCTCTACACAACAAAGTAAGAAGAACTTACAATAGAAAGAATAAAATCCCCGTGGGTCCCTCTTTCTGGAGAATACATCTTCCTGTTAAATTAATTCTCGTTTCTTGCTGAACAAGTCTACCCTCACGCTTCCTCCCTCCCCACCTCTCCTCCCTGCACTCAGCGGATACGCCTCCGGAAGAAGCTCTATCATTCCATATTGGTCAGCAAGCAAAGCGTACGGCCTCTGCCACCTTGGCAGCCTGAGCAGACCCGATACCAAAGCAGGCCAGTAAGATGGGAGACAACAGAGTGGGTGGCAGGAGCACCCTTGGTACTCCTCCCAACACAGATCGGCTTATGGAGGGTTCTTACCATGTTTCCAATCATGTCGTTCATCATCCCAAACATATCTATAAAACCACCTGCCTGATGAAAAGGAAAAGAGAACACAATAGTCAGTTTGGAAAGATATAGGAGGAAAGAACAACAAACTATCTGCAAGGGACAAAAACCTGCTGCCTAAGAAGAAAAACCTTGCTCTTTGCCCTTTATTTCAGTAGTGCAGAAAAAACAGGACTTGGGGTTGCTGCTCTCTCCATTCTCTCAGGCTGCATCACCCAAGTGTTCCGGCTCTCCAGATATGGCAACAGGTGTTCTTTTAGTCTGGGTCTGGCTCCCCAGGCACTGGGGTTTGTGTGTCCAGGCACTCAGCAAAGGTAAGAGAAGAAATCTCTGGTACACACTTACAGTGATCTTAACCGTAAGACAGTCATCCTCAATGACATTTTTACCTCATCACTGTCAACCCTTAATTTAAACCACAAGGAAGTTTCCATTGATTGTATTCTTTCTAACATAATAACAAGCTTTCTTATTTTCCCTACAAACACCTGACTTTTTAATCTTATAAACCTAGAGGCTGCAGTAACACACCGGGCCAGCAGGTCTCACAGGTTAATTGTGAAATATGTAAACAAAATGACTATGTCAGTTTAAAGTTGCCGATTTTTTTGTTTCCTCGAGTAGCCTCTTGTTCTCATTTCCAGTAGAGCAGTACTCACACGCAATGTTATTATCCTTTGAAGTCTATCTGTTTGTATTCTTACTAATCCTTCTCTGAGCTACGACAATTCCAGGACGCTTAGTCTCTTTCACTGAGGCAATCCTGCAGAGCAAGGCAGCTAAAGTTGCCGGATCTGGAATAACCTATTTCCACTGTATTATTTTAGTAGATGACAGAGATCACCACGCTCCAAGCACAGTGTTCTCACACACACAGAGCCATTCCCATTCTAGTCCTGTTCGCCTGAAGCATTCGGTTGGCTTTTCCATCTGCCACCACTGGCGAACGAGGATCAATAATCACCTCTGTCTACTGATGTCTTTTCCTTGCGTTGTCACAGTTCCCCGTTACCTCCAAACAGAGCTGCAGCTTCTTTTCAGACATACGAGGTTATTCAGAGACCATCTGCTCTTCCTGTTTATTAACTGTCCCAACTGCTATGAAATCTTGCACTGTAACAGCTTTAGGGATCTTGTCTGGTCAAGGCGCAAACACAACCTCCCCATACAGACAGAGTTAGAAATTCTCCTCTAAAACAGCTCACAGGCCAGACTAAAATATCGGAGGGGCAACATCAGAAAGGCCTGAATTCATATAAGCGACTCAATGAGAAAGGTCCAAGAGAAACCAGCTGCCTCCAGCTTCAGTTCAATACCATCTTCGGTTTACTATAAATTTAGAGCTCATTCTGGTCTCTTTACACCTTCCCACCTCCCACTACCCGTTAGGAGTAGTGTCTTGCTCACAGATGACTACATTTTAGCACCAGTTGCACAAGGCACCGGTGAATCTCAGTATGAAGCCACTATTTGGAAAGCCTCTAATGTGACCCAGAAAAAGAGAGAACTTACCATGCCAAGCATCCCAAAAGGTGAAACAGCTCCTGCCTGCCAGGACAACAGAAAAACAGAACAGAGAATGACCTTGCAACAGCCAAACACGAGATACTCCTCAGCACACCCCCATGCTTCTCAGAAACAGAACTCAGAACACTAAAGCCCAAGAAACAGTTCAAGAAAGCGCCCGACAGACCCACTGCGCTTCAAACCATACCATCCCTAACCAACCAAACAGAAGGCAATGCTCCTAAATTTCTCCCAGTTATATTTTTTTACAGCCTTGAGAAGTAAAAAGTATTTCTTCCCTTCCTCCCATTCAACCTACAACGCAGTTGCATTCAATGTATTAGTGCACGTGGAGTAAAGAAAAGGACGAGAACACCACTGTTTTAGAGATTAATTCCACGCCCACCACCCGTGTGAAGGCGAGGGGCATGCCCAGCCCAACGATGGTGGAAGACAGGAGCCAACTGGCAGTTTATGTTTTTATCCTGCACTCGGCCCCTCTTTTACCTGCATCCTACGGCCAGCCTGGCGAGCCCCAGGTGTGGTCCCATCGGTGATGCCAAGGAGTGGGCCGAACCCAAAACTTCCAGAAAGCATGCGGTTCATGTGCTGCCGGTGGATGGCAAAAGGGTCCCTTTTGGAAAGGTCGAGAGAACAATGGTGAGGAAGGGATGACAGAAGACAAAGCCCCACATACTCCACCCATTCTGACTTTGAGCTTCTCTTGTGCAACTGTATATTCCTTTCCAAGCTGAAAATCCAGAATCCCAAAAACTCAGTGTTGCTTATGGTGATCTTTGGGGCTGGAAGGCACCTCTGGGTCCCACTTCACATCTTGCACTTGAAAGTATTCCACCAGGAATCCCTCTCAGGTGATAAGTGATGTCTGTTCAGAAGTAGTTCGGTGTTCTGCTCCCACGAATGCGTTAGGGTCAAGCTTGGCCAAGGCCATTGCAGAACCTCACTGCTCTAACAGATGAAAGCCAGTTCTCAAATCTGCAGTCCAGGTACCACTATCACTTCATATTCATTTGCTCTTGTGCCATCAAAACCCTTCACATTCACAGCTCTGCTAAACAACCAAACTCTTCTTAGAAGAGCAGTTCTTTATTTTGCAGCGAGGTGCACAAAGACCCTCCTGGCTGCACAGAGAGCACTACGCTTAATCGCACCAGAGAGCACGCGATCCTAGTTATTGTCCTCTCGCCCCTTCATGTACACACGCACAAACACACTCAAATGGGAGACCGAAACCTCCAGAATGGACTGTATGGCCTGACACTGTGTGACATCACTCCGTCCCAAGTAATCTTCATCTGCTATTTTCCTGCAGTGTTACGTGTGCACCTGTCAAGAGGCTGAGACCACATACAGCTTTTGCAGATTTGAGAGGGAACGGGAACAATAACTGGGGTCCCTAACTGGTCTTCCTTCCTCTCCTTCTTTTGCAGCCTACACTTTGAGGTCTGTATGCATTCACACGTTGGAGGAGCAAGGAGAGAAAAAGGAGAATAGGGACAAACGGTCACAGAAGACAGTGGCCACAGTAAAAGAAGTCTGGGAAATACCATAGCATTTCTCTGCACATCTTATAGTCTGCACTTATGGCTCCTGAGCCTGAATAACCTCAGTGGCACTGAATATTCCTCAGATCACAAAAGCACCTACCTCGAACCGATACTTTTCTGTCTCCACTGCAAACGCTTCCCATAATAAAAGCTAGACTCATACCGGCCACATCAATGAGAATACACAGTCATTCTGTGACTAACTGGGACATCAAGGTCTCCTCTCCTGCTAATTTGTTTACAGCTGATAAAGTCCGTGCTTATTACCAATTTTCTACGCAAAAATCAAACTTTATAAATTAATTCCACAAAATTTCTAGTAGTGCCATGCTTAACATTATCATATTCTTACTGTAGTACAGTCTATTCCTACCAATAGCATCCATTTTCTGGACAATGGACAGAAACATTCAGTACAAGGGATCCCAAGAGGAGTTCTTGGGATCTTTGTCAGATTTCAAGGCTCGCATTTCAAAACTACTTGTCTTCTCTCTGCTTCCTTCCTTACAACCTGACAGCTGCTTTAGCAGCCGTCTCCAGCTTCATCAATGACTTCCTGCGCAGAACAGCAACGAAACACTGGAGGGAACGGCAGATTTTATCTACCTGAACTGAAATCCTACTTTGCATAAGAAAGAAAATCCTCATGAAAAATCCTCACACAAAGAAAAAGCCTCGGTGTTCCAGCCCTCTCTTCCTCAGCCAGCTGCAATGTCTTTTGGCCTACTTTATTTAATTACGCTTTCCTACAAACCCACGTTCTGTTACAGAAACCAGACCAGCGCAAACCGGGTTATTCCCAGCGCTGCCCCTCAGGAGAATGTTTGTGTGTCCCTGTCCTCCCCTTCCGCCCCCGGCAGCCGCCGCTCGGCGGTACCTACCGCAGCCCAGGGGAGCCCCTGCCCCTCTGCCTGCCCAGGGCCCACACTGCAACCGCCGACCCCACCCCCCACCCCGCGGATGCCGGGCTCGACTCACATGGCAAA
>Ga0065711_1046054_pt1 | contig 13118 bp, 10 predicted proteins | sample Hoacrofraction12_FD_59098 | JGI IMG/M metagenome (GOLD analysis project Ga0065711, IMG submission 59098) | Hoatzin crop microbial communities from Cojedes, Venezuela - Epithelial fraction 12 v2 (version 2) | ecosystem: Host-associated > Birds > Digestive system > Esophagus > Crop | place... | reverse complement strand
CCCCCCCCCCCCCAAGCTTTCTGGCTGGGTGCGTTGCGGTGCTTCGGAGCTCTCCCTCGCTGCTGAGGGCGGCCTGTTCGCCTGAGGCGGGAAGTCAGTGCCATCGGGAGAGGCATAGAATAGTCTAAAATGCAGTCATTTGCCCAGAATAGGAGTAAATGTTTAAATTGTTTACCGTGTTAGGGGAATGCTCAGTACAAGTCTGCTATCTGATGCTAACAGGCACGTAAATGCGTTTTGTTTGTAGCCCAAAATGTTCCAAACTCTGACTGGGAAAAGAAGGTAACCGAATACTTCAAGGAGAAACTAAAAGAAAACAATGCTACTAACTGGGTAAGGTTGTTTCATCCTTTCAGAGCTGTGCCATTCTGAAGTTTCGTTCTTTTCACCTCTGGGTTATTGCGGTGACACGCTTTGCTTCGCGTGACAAGTACGCTTCCAAATTTTCAGCCTGGTCTCTGCGATGCGTTGCTGACATCTCAGGTGCTTTAACCGGTGTGTGAAGCAAAGGTGTAAAATCCCGACTGAAACCGGAGAAGCAGATCCTCTTGACTCCGGGGTCCTGTTTTGCCCTGGGCTGTGGCTGCTGGGTGCTGCCTGTCTGTGGTGCAAGCTGGCGGATGGCAGGAGCTGACATACTGACATGTGTCAAGGTGTCCATTAATGCCTGCCCTGTCTCCCGTCAGCCTGCAGTGAGTGCTTGTACACCCCAAGTGTCTGAGCTGCTGTCGAGAAACTCCTGCTCTCATCACCTTATGTCACGACGCTGCAGACTTTGTGTGGGTCGAAGAAATAGGTGCTTGGGCTTTCAGGTTTTAGGAAAAAAAAAAAAAACAACTTTCTGTTAAAGCTGTGCCTTACTGGGCTGGATCGGGCCTGGTTTTTGCAGTTTACCAAGGAAGTTGTGCTTTAGGTTTAAAAATACACCATGGTCTCTTGAGTTCAAAAGCTGGTATTTTTCTAAAGGACTGTGGTGAAAATGGCATTGTGGAACACTGATAAGTGGGTTAGAAACTTTCATATCAAACCTGTGCTATTCATGTCTTAAAAAACAAGTGAAAATGATGGGGTTTCTTTTTTCTTCCTCTGTCAGTGAGAGTATTCTGTAATTAATATTTCCATGACAGTTTAAATCAAAATGTAGGTGGCAAAACTGTGTTAAATTTACAGCATTAGAAGGAATTGAAAGCAAGGAATTTAATTCTTAGTCAAGATAAACATAAGGGAATATATATTTGTTAAAATGCCATTTCCTATAGGGCCAGCTCTGGGTTTTGTTGCGTTTTAATGGTGGATATGGGGGGTTTTTCCAACAAAGAGTTTATCTTCAAAATCTGAAAACTCTATTCTTATTGCAAGTCTTATTATTTCAAGTTATACCACATGCTTAGGCATTGATTTTTTTTTTTTTTTTTGTTCTGTTTTTCCATTGTCATGCAAACATGTGAAAAAGACTCCCCCAATGTGGACTTGGAAATTAACATACAGGTTATCAGTGGCCTTTTGTTATAAGAAATTGTGAATGCAATTGCTGTGGTACCACTGGTACATAACATATGATGAAAGTGCTGTTAAGTGGGAATGAGTAATACATTCTATTTAATACTGCAGCTGCGATAATTCCCAGTTTAAGAGTCAGTTTCAAATGTTGTGCAGTTTTCCTATGGTTTCAGTTACTGAAGTGCATTTCTTTTCTAGTCCAATCTGAGGACTGAGAAATGAATGGGAATGATGGCTTTGGAACTGGAAGAATTTGGGAACTGTTAAGCGTCTGATAATCGTAATTATTATCTGTAACAGCTACTGCAGAAACTTCTGGTGTTGAGATATACGCACTTTGTTACTGCTTGGATTAGGCCAGGAGGTGTACTCAAAAAATATTAAGTATGTTACCTGATAAGGCACTGAATTGTCAGAGGCAATTAATCATATCAACAACAATATGGGATTTGAGGCAAGTGACTGAACACTAGGATATACCGGCTGATCAGAGAGTAATTTGGTGACAGCTTTTTTGCTGGTTTTGGCTTACTTCAGAGCATTTCTTAATATATATTCAGATGTTTAGAATAAGCTCTTTTTTATAGGTTCCATCACTGAATGATGTTCCTGTACATTACCTAAAGCCCAACAGTTTAGTGAAATTTCGCTGCATGGTTCAAGATATGTTTGATCCTGAGTTTTACATGGGAGTATATGAAACAGTTGACCCAAACACAAATGCACGTGTAAGTGAAATACTAATTTATTATTTTAGTAAGTGTTTAGCGTTGTGTCTATTCTAGTCTTTGTATTTCCTGTAGTTTCTGAATTAAACCTATGGAATCTGGGCACTGTCTAACAGAACTCTGTTTATATGACTCAAATGGCATCAGTAATACATCGCTTCTTACACTTGTGTTGAGGAATAAAAATTACTAAAATAATGAAAGTATGTATTTGAAGGACTTTTGACCACGATGATGTTGATGTGTTTCATATTCAGGATGCTGTTAGAAACATAATGCCTTTTCCTTCTTGACAGGTTTTGCATTTTGGTAAATACAGAGATGTGGCAGAATGTGGGGTAAGTTATACAAATTTTGAGATAACGTATTAGACAGAAAGATGCAGTTTGTAAGTACAGTACATCTTATTTGGCACTCACCCGTGGATTCCTGAGATACTGCTCTTAAAATGCAAAACTAATCTCAGGTTTGGAAAGCAGGGTATTCTTAACTGCTTGTGGGCATTTAAAGCTCAGCAGGCTTCAAGCCATTTCTGTTGTATTTAAAATGTTTTGCTTGAGGAGGGGCGTGCTCTTGATCTTGAAACTTTCTGCTATGGAAAACACTTTACTTTTGGTAGTGCAGTGATACTAGAATCAAAGGATTACAAATACAGACTGGGTGGATTCACTCGTCTTGCATGCTTGTTGTAACTTCTGGTGAAGTAACTGAATCTGTGGGATTAGTTGAAAAAAAGAAAACAAACTCTAATCAGATTTTTAACAAAATATCTGTTGGTATTCTAGCCTCAGCAGGAAATCGATTTGAACTCCTCGAAAACAGTCACCTTGGAGAGACAGACTTTCTACTGCGTTCCAGTGCCTGGCGAGTCAGCATGGGTGAAAGAAATATCTTTTTTGTCCGAGCTAGTGCTCTGTTATACAAACAGTGATCGCCAACTAGTTTATTACATTTAAGGAGACAGGATTTTTTGTGTGAGTCGGGATAGGTGAGGAGAGGTGGTAAAAAAAGTAATAAGGAAAAACTGATGTTGTGCTATATGTGCAGAGAGGATGCAAAGGAGTCTAGGAGCACTGATTTTGATTTAGTTGGGATTTAGGCTAGATTTTCATGTCTGCTTGGGAGGCTCTTGAAAATTTCTGTTAACTTTTGCAAATGTTTAGAAAATGAGAAACTTCAATTGAGCCATGCGAATTCTGTTGCATTTTCTGATTAAATTAGGACACTGTTACATAGTGAGAGTCTCCTACAGGAACCTGTAAAAACATCTGTAGCTGAGCGTGTTAAGACAATAATTCTTGGAAAATTGAAGTATTGTGTTTATAATAGTTGAACCACAGTATGTCACTTTCTCAGCGAGTACAGGAAAGGTCTGGGGGAGAAACAAATCATCTTTATTTTCTTCTAGGAAATGGAAGTTGATCTGTCTGAGTGGAATCAATACAGGATGCTTCTTTTAACACCCTTTAGGAGTTTTGTATTCTCTTCTCCACCAAAGGAGTGGGGGAGACATCTGGAAAAAAAAATCTTGCACTTTTTACAAAGATATGAATTTGGTGGTAAATCTAATATGATTTGGTTTTTCATACTTTGACCTCAGAATTTGAGAAAACTACTACTTGTCACTAGCACAGAATGCCAGTGCAGTTTTAAAATTAAGCTAATGCAATTTTTGTAATAAAATGATTGAGAAGAGTTAGTTTTTGAACAAAGCTTACAGAAAAATACTGCAGCACTGGAAATTTAAAGTGAACCAAGCTGTTATAGAAATACTAAACATGATTTCAGTAGTTGCCCATCAGACTAAGAAAAGGAAAAGTGTGTTAGCTTTTTCAAAATTCATTTATCTTACAAGTATGTAACCATTATCTGTGTTCTTCTTTTTAGAGTAACAATTGTATCAGATAGCAAGTCTTTAAATATTATTATAATGTCTGTTCTTCAGGGTTGAGATGCAGGGGAGAAAGTCTTGAGATTTTGAATTGTACCTGACCACAAGGATGTTCTCTGGGTGTGAAAACCCCCGTTTTGTACAGACTGATAGCGGAGTAGCACTCAGTGTTCTTTAGTTTCTATTTTCAAAAAATCCAATGATAGCTGTATACTTGTTAAGCAGGTTATTTATGTATCTGAAGAGACGATGTCTAGGTGAGAATTTGAATCACTATTTTAATGTCTTGCTCAAAATAGAATAATGGCATTTTGGTGGGGTTTTTTAAAACAAAAAAACCACCTTACTTTGCCTGAATGTTCTCAACTGAATCTGTAGTTGTCCTTAATCCCTTTTACGCATATATTAGTGCAAGCCAAGCCCGAGTTAGTCCTTCAACATCCTACACACCAAGTCGCCACAAGAGGAGCTATGAGGAAGATGAGGATATGGATCTACATCCATCTAAGCAGAAAGAGCAGCACATGGGTAATAGGCATTACTGATGAACAGTTATTGTGATATCTTTCCAGAATGTGCAGAAATTTCATTATCAAAAATTGAAATATTTGCAATTTTTTGCATCAGCAATGTTAATGCAGCCGTCATAACTAGTTTGGTGGCTTTGTTGAAGTCATTAGTGTGGGAGTGCCTACAGTGTTTCATGTTGTATGTGTTTTGTATGACTTGTTGGTACTACTTTCTAGAGTTAATTCCTAAAATTAATGTTTTGTACAGCAACAGTTGTGTGTTGCCTTTTGTATGTAACAGCACACGCACTGTTTATAGTAGCAGGCTGAAATTTAGGAGTTCTTGTTTAATTTCGCATTGTATTGCAGATTTTATGGTAATCTGGGGAAAATCACGTAATCTTGTCTCTCTCGCACTCTGTGTGTGGAGGTTATTGTGTAAATTGAAGCTGAACTACATCTCAGTTAGGTGCTGCTTTGCTACAAACAGTAGTATATGTCTGAAAAATGTCTTCCAGCCTTCCCCTGTTTTCTGACAGGAGACTGATTAGTCCAGCTTTATAAAGGTTAATACCACACACTCAAAGCATCCTGAAGAAAGCTGTTACACCTTTTAAGAGCATGGTATTTCCAAGAGTAGAATCATAGAATGGTTTGGGTTGGAAGGGACCTTAGAGATCATCTGGTTCCAACCCCCCTGCCATGGGCAGGGACATCTTCCACCAGACCAGGTTGCTCAGAGCTCCATCCAACTTGGCCTTGAACACTGCCAGGGAGGGGGCAGCCACAGCTTCTCTGGGCAACCTGGGCCAGTGTTTCACCACCCTCATGGTGAAGTGTAGCGGTGTTCAGAGAGTGTGCAATTCCTACTTGTGCTGTAATCAGTTTGTGAACGATTTCTCTCGATGCTCTTCTGTGGAGATGCCACTTAAAACTGACATGGGTGTTTTCTGGAGATTTTGGCATGTTTTCTTTCAGACATGAGAAAGTGGTTAGTTTAAAATTGTCAGTCCTGTTAAAGAAAAAAAATAATCATGGAAGCTAATGCTTTCTTTTGTTCAGTGTTATATTTCTGTCAGGCTCATTAGCTGAATTCAGGTTTTTCTTTTTGTGTTCTTGCCAGTTTGCAAATGTTTTATTAGGTTTTATCTTCAGACTCAGACTGATCAGTTGTGGAATAGACTTTTATAGCTTTGATTGCTGAAAATCTACAGAGATTTTTTTAATGTGGACTGTTATGTTGATGCATACTCTTACCTTTAAGAACTATCTGTGTTTTTGACCATGAGCTGCAGGAAAATACTACCTTTAGAGCCCTACCAAATTTAGAAAAATTCCTTTCACATAGTTTAAGCATTACATTTTGGAATTCAGATTGTTGGCTGTGTTTGAGTTCCCAAGACGTATAGATCTTCACCAGTGCTCACCCTTATCTTGATGATATAAAATATGCATTTATGAGGCTTTTCTATTCTATGTAAACGTATCCTCTGTCAAATATATTGCTTTATTAAATATTTTTGTCTTGGACATTTGTTAAACTAGTTTAATTCTGTGTTTCTCATTGAAGAAAGCTGTTCACTTTTGCGTTTCTGTTTTAAAAGCCTATGAATCCTGTATTTTTCAGGCAGTGGAGGTGATATCCATGGATGTGTGGAGCCGAAGAGATTAGAAACGGAGGCTTCTGCAGGTCATCATCTCATTTCTCCCAACTGCTCCCCTCCACTTGACTTAAATTTTCCATTGCCAGGAGAGAAGGGACCAGCATGTCTTGTCAAGGTAACAAAAGTGGAGAGATGACGAGCGTGGCTGCGGCCTCAGTGAGGCAGGCAGAATCTGAAATTGGGGAGTAAGTAAAGTCTTGCATTAGTCTGTAGGCACAGAAATTGTATTTGAAGTCCACGTTTCTCTTTATTATTACAGCCCTAGTGAAGAGAAACAATGTATGTGAATTGCTGACCTCCTTAAGCAGTATTTGTTACAGCTTGCGCATTCTCACTACACTTAGCAAAACAACAAAAATGTTACTGAATGCTCAAGGGTGTAGCTGATACTGACTCCTGGTATTTTGCTTTTAGGTTTGGTCCTCTTAAAGAAAAAAGTTGTGGTGGAACAAGCAAAATGCTACACTACCCATTTTTGTATTGTCTTTGAAATAGTTGTTGATTCCGTAGTATTCTATATTGACTGTGAAACTAACACCACAAAATTTCTTTGCTGTTACTGTGTGTTGAATGCTTTCTTATTTAGCAAATCTTCATAAATCAGATTAGAATACAGTTGTTTGCATCTGTAGCAAAAGAATGCCAATGGGAAAAAGCACGCGATTGCAGAAACTTATTTTTCTGATGTAGGCTTGCTGATACTGAGGACTAGGAGAGACCTCCTCACACAGACTGTTCTCAGTCTGCAGCTGTGATATTTGCTTTTGTCTGTGTTTGTGTTCAGTCCTGCATCTGGCCCATCTGCCTCTATTTTGTTATTTTCTCCTTGCGGCAGGTCTATGAGAGCTGGGATAGCTTCAAAGTCAACGATGTTCTGGAGGTATATGGTATTTTGTCTGTGGATCCGGTGCTGAGCATAGTGAACACTGAAGAGAGGTAAGGCTCCCCTGATGCGCGATCCTGAAATGAAGGAAAAAGGAGTACAATATTTTGGCTGTCCCCTTGATGCAGACAGGGAATTGTGTAAATACATAACAGCTATGCTTAAGAGGTGAATTTTACTGCTCAAAAAAAGCTTGATGTGAAAAGTGCTAGACGCACCGTCCTCTAAACTGAAGTCCGTTGTCCTCTCGTACACCCATACCCTTGGATACACGATGTGTCTTTTTTTTAGGCTGTTGTACAGTCTGCAAAGCAGAAAGTGTTTCTATGGCTAAATGTTTTGTACTCTTTCATGCCTATTAAACTTTCAACGAATGAGTGAATAGTGAATGAAGCTTTTAAATAAGCTTTCAAATTATAAAACGTCCTTTTGAAATACTTTCCAAGTCCATAAAAGTTCTTAACATAAACGGTTCTGAAGAATATAAAAAAAAACCAAAAAAAGTTTGCATGTGTGCATGGAGAAGGAAAGTGACCAAAATGAGTAAAAATTGGGATGAATTTTTTCATTAATTAAGGTATATCATCACGTTATACTGCTGATAGAAACTTCCCACTTCACCTGCTGTTCTGCAATTACTGGCTTGACAAAACGCAAACTAATCCAGAAGGAAGAAAGAAGTCTGTTTTTAAAATAAAACTGTTGACCAGTCTAACATATGTTCTACTGATGTCTTGAACCGTTGCACTTTATTTCTGTTGGTGATTTTTATCTTTCTGATAAGCACAATACGGAGAGTGCAGCGTGAATCCCTGATAGCGCCAGCTTCTTAAAAGTTAACTCAGCCTGGTCAGCTGCTTTTGGTTATCATCTGTCTGACAACTAATCCCAGACTGACAGCTCAGTTGGTCTGTCATGAGTTGTTGTTTTCCTGCTTGTCATTCTATCACAAACAGACAAGACAGTACCATTTAGCAGCATTTTGAATGCAAACAAAGTATGTTTCTTGTAGCGGAAAGAGCTGATAGTTGGTGGACTGCTGAAGAGGCCTTCAAGTTACGAAGCCTCTCAGCTTTTAAAAGTGGTACAAGATGATTAAATTTGTACTTTACTGTCATTGGATATAGTCACTTTAGGGACTTTAATTTCTATGTAACAAATGAAAACCACCTGGAAGGAATTTTGTAAGGCATTGTCAGGGAAAGCCAAACTTACATATCTGAACTCTTAAATTAAGAGGTAATACCTTCAAGTTTGAGCTGAGGTATGTTAGGCTTTATTTACTCTTTTTTTTGTTGTTTTTTTACTCAGCCAGTGATATGGCTGCTATGTGACTGTCTAGAAGATCGTGTTGTCAGGCTCCAGAAACAGGTGGAATATGAAAATTCCACGTGTGTATACATAGACAAATGCAATAAATCATTGCCTTGTTTTCTTATCAGTTACTGTTTAGACTTCATTCAGTACATGCTGGACAGAACAGTGTGGAACATTTTTTTTGGAGCTACATCTTATTACATGATGCAGCAAATAATAAATGTGTTTTTGTTTGGGGTGTTGGGTTTTGGGATGGGTTGTGGGCTTTCTTCAGAAAAGTAAGGTTTTGACTATTTTCTGAAAATAATAGAATCCAAATTTTTGTGGTCAAGCGTGCTTTGACATTTCTATAACGTTATATAATTGTGATTTACTATTTGTGGTGTTTATAAAAATCATACAGGAGGTAGTTTGAATATGGGTGGAGATACCAGAAGCTGGGAGTGGATGTTGTTTGTTCCGATGTGCTCTGTTCCTGGCCTGGTTCCAGCAGCTCTTCGTCAGCCGGAGAGAAATTTGTGTGGAATACTTCCAAGCCCAGTTGCGCTGTGCTCTTCCCTAGGGACAACTCAGCCCTCGATCCTATGGAGTGTATGGACACTGCAGAAGAACAGAGAGTACACAGTCCTCCAGCCTCCTTAGTCCCCAGAATCCATGTGATTTTGGCACAGAAATTACAACATATTAACCCGTTACTTCCTGCCTGCCTTAATGAAGAGGAGAGTAAAACCTGTGAGTATCTGAACTTGACCTCTCCCTGTGTACGTGTAAATGTGCGGTTTCCTACTGCGTGTGGACAAATACTTGTAGGCTCCGAGACAAATGCGTCAATGGCAGGGTTTGAATTTAAATTTTGGTCAGTGGAGGAACCATTCAACGCCACAGAACTGGACAAGATGCAAGCGTTTGTGTTGCTTATGTGGTTATTTTTTTGACATAAATGTATTTCATATAAAACTTGTTTTTGCATTCTACATGCCCAGGGATTTTACCAAGTTGTTCAACCATAAGTTTTGATTTGTTCTCAAATGGAGTAGTGAATTGCTGGAAAATTGGATTTCCAATTTACTAGAACAGTGAAAATAAGAAACATACTGACAACATAAAGAATCATAATACTGTGAAGAAGATAAGGAAATTCTGTTTTTAAGCAACTGTGCTACTCCTCATGGGCTATTTGACTTATTTTTTTGTTATTGAATTGTTGCATGCAAACCTCTAAATGATATTTATCATTTTCTTCCTTGCATGCCTTGCATTGGTTGTCCTGATCTGTGCTATGTGTAATGAGGGTTTTTTTTCCTGCCTTCAATATAGTATGAATAGGCTATCTATTTTAGAAATTTGGCTGCAAACTTTACAGCCTTCTGCAAATGCATTACACAATATCTAATGAAAAAAAAAGAAATTCCAAGGCGATGTCAAGTGACTCAGGTTATCCAAAGCCAGTAAATGCTCAGCTGGAAAATGAGTGAATGTTTGTTTATCTTTCCTAAACTGCTTTGGAGTAACCATTTTTCTTCATCAAACTGTAATGGAAAGTAAGGTTTATACAGAGGGAAGAGGGTGAGGAACAGCATGTTTTCTGACATTCATTGTCTTTTGCTCTTTTATCAGTTGTTTCTAATTTCATGTCTGAGCTGTCACCGGTGAGAGCTGAGTTGCTTGGGTTCCTCACCCACGCCCTTTTGGGAGACAGCTTGGCTGCTGAATACCTTATATTGCATCTCATCTCTACAGTGTAAGTATTTAAATGTTTGCTAAGAATTTATATATTCATATTTTAAAAGAAATCTCCTTTTACGGGGTTCTTCACCACTCTGCAAAGAAATGGCAGAAACAACTTAAATAGTACTTATCCCAGTAGTGCTTCATCTAGCTGGAGTTGCCCTGTCATAGTTGACATTGTAAACAGATTTCATTGCCTGAAACAACAGTAAGTTTTGTTAAAAGGCCAGTCTTGTGGCAGTATATCCTTTCAGTGTTCCTTTGAGAGTTGGACAAAATCTCTAAGATACACTTTTAAACTGAGGCATGGAAGCATCTTTTTATCTCTAGCTTCTTTTACTGAATAGGACATGCAACTGACTTCTCAAAGGCGGCGTTTACTAACTGCGGACATCTTACCTTTCTCATACCTACAGCTGATGTGTCAAAAGCAGTAAGATACCTCTCTGCCTCAGCGAGGCGGGTGGTGTGGGCAGAGATCCAGCTGTCATGCCATGGCTGCATGATCATGAGCTGACAAGATTTATGGTGGGTTTGGGTTTACAGTCTGCCCGGAACCTTGTCCCTGTGTGAATAGAAGCACTTCAGTATCAGTATGTGGGGGTTTTTGTTATTCTGCACACTCTTCATTCTTTCTAGTGGGACCATGAACACTCAACGCTTAGACTAGAATGTGTTTTCTTTCTTAGCTGTTATCACAAAAAAGTTGAAATTTGTCAAGAATGGGGAGAAGATGTACAGTAAGAAGAGGGAGAGGAGAGCTGAGGGCAGGTAAAGGAAATGAATGAACATGATAAGCAGGGAAAAAATTGAGATTGGGCAACGAGAAAGGAAAAGAATGAAGGAGTAAGTTTACTGAGTAACAATAAAGCACAAGAAGAACAGAATGTCTGGAAGGCACATTGCAGGATCTCCAGCACTATAAATGTACCACAGCCTTCCTCTGCAGCCTTCAGCCTAACTTAGCTCCTTGGGCACTGGAGAAGGAAGAAAAGGTGGCTGTTATTTACGTATGTTAGCACTGAAATCCTGCTAGCTATCAGAGCTACTGCACAACATTCAGACTGATTGATACCTGTCTTCGCCACATTAATCAGACACGTGCCTAACCTGTCTTATTTTTGGTTTAGTTACGCAAGACGAGATGTGCTTCCTCTGGGAAAATTCACAGTCAACTTGAGTGGATGTCCAAGAAATAGCATCTTCACAGAGCACATATACCGCATTATCCAGCAGCTTGTTCCAGCAGTAAGAATAACGACCTTATAGAGCTTTAATATTTCTGATGGTAGATGTTGGACTAATTGTTCCAACCAAATAACATTTTAGTTAAAGGCAGGCTTCTTAAGCGAAGGCTCCTGCTATCCATGTAGAGGGCAGATAAAAATGGAGGTATGGCTTGCCTGTTAGTTGAAGTCCCTATTTACCTAGTCATCTAGGATTAATATGGAATAAAAGCATATCCTCATGGGTATTAAACTGACAGACAGATGCTGCACACTTTGTCTTTCTGGGTTGATATGTTTAGGCATTTAGGTCATTTAATTATCTTGTCATCACTGTTTATCCCCAAATTTGTGGATACTGTTCTGCAGAAAATTCGCAGGAATTCAATCTGGGGTAATAATCCTGCCCAGGGAGGCTGTGGAGTCTCCTTCTCTGGAGATATTCAAGACCCGCCTGGACAAGGTCCTCTACAGCCTACTGTGGGTGACCCTGCTTCGGCAGGGGGTTGGACTAGATGACCCACAGAGGTCCCTTCCAACCCCTACCATTCTGTGATTCTGTGATTCTGTGTGATTCTGTATTGCTGCAATAAATCATTTGTTGTTTTGCTCATCCTGGGTGATGATCCTATTACAAAACTCATATGAGTTCTTAACAGCATTCTTTTCCTTTGGGAAATTTTAAGTATTTAGCATTTGGACATTTGGGATAAAGTGTGTTCTATGTTGTAGCAACAAGTTCTGTTTGACTTACTGTGGAGGTTCACCAGTTACAGCTCTTGCTGAAGGAAGCAGTGTTTACCAGGGAAGCTGGAGGAGAGGACATGTGCTGATTAGTTTCTTTTCTTGTTGCAGTCCTATCGCCTACAAATGACCATCGAAAACATGAACCATTCCCGATTTATCCCACACAAAGACTACGCAGCTAATCGCTTGGTCAGTGGCGTACTGCAGCTTGCCAGCAACACTTCCCTTGTAGTAGATGAGACTCAGCTTGAGCAAGGACAGCTTGACACAACAGGTAGACATTCTTTGTTTAAAAATAAACAACAACAACAAAAGACAAACAAACAAAAAAAAAGAAAATCTCATCTGAAAGGTTTAAAGTTGATGTATTTTAAGACAGTGATGCTAATTGTGTCCCGGTGGTAACTTCCTATTACAAAACTGTGGTTTCCATATCCTATTCCATTGCTTGAGCTAGCTTCCTCCTAGTCTGCAGCCTTCTCAGACAGCTTACAGCTTGAGCTCTTGGGGGGGGTTCCCTATTTTACTTTCTGGAAGTTGCTGGTATTTTACTCAGAAATGCTTATATTGACCTGGAGTCCTGCGTCCAGCTCTGGAGCCCCCAACATGAGAAGGACATGGATGTGTTGGAGCGGGTCCACAGGAGGGCCACGAAGATGATCAGAGGGCTGGGGCGCCTCTGCTATGAGGACAGGCTGAGGGAGTTGGGGCTGTTCAGGCTGGAGAAGAGAAGGCTCCGGGGTGACCTTAGAGCAGCCTTCCAGTGCCTGAAGGGGCCGACAGGAAGGATGGAGAGGGGCTTTTCACAAGGGTGTGTAGTGATAGGACAGGGGGGAATGGCTCTAAACTAAAAGAGGGCAGATTTAGATTAGATATTAGGAAGAAATTCTTCACCATGAGGGTGGTGAAACACTGGCACAGGTTG
>Ga0065711_1008276_pt1 | contig 13118 bp, 9 predicted proteins | sample Hoacrofraction12_FD_59098 | JGI IMG/M metagenome (GOLD analysis project Ga0065711, IMG submission 59098) | Hoatzin crop microbial communities from Cojedes, Venezuela - Epithelial fraction 12 v2 (version 2) | ecosystem: Host-associated > Birds > Digestive system > Esophagus > Crop | place... | reverse complement strand
AGGAAAGATGGGGACAATCTTTTTAGTAGAGACAGCAGTGACAGGACAAGGGGTAATGGTTTTAAACTAAAACAGGGTAGGTTTAGGTTGGATATAAGGAAGAAATTCTTTACAATGAGGGTTGTGAAACACTGGAACGGGTTTCCTAGAGAGGTAGTGGAGGCCCCATCCCTGGAAACATTCAAGACCAGGTTGAACAGGGCTCGAAGCAACCTGATCTAGTTAGCGGTGTCCCTGCTCGCTGCGGGGGGGTTGGACTAGATGACCTCTAGGGGTCGCTTCCGACCCAAAACTTTCTATGATTCTATGATTCTATGATTTTCCAAGGCAGGTTACTTGCCCCACAAACCCTTCCCACATTTTCACAATGATTCAGCAAACTCCCTTACTTTGCTATTAAGTTTTCAAATGAATTTTAAGCTCTTTGCAATTCCTTCTTTCATTATTATTTCTGCTACTCAATATGCTTCGAGTTAATAAATGTTTCCAACACCACCAATAAAAAGCAGAAAAATCTTAATTAAAAATGCTCATTTCATAAAAACCAAGAGATGAAAACAAATTCACAAATACCAAAGCAGTATTGCACAACAAAATAACAAGCTATTTAGACTGCTCAGTAGAGGCATCTTAGTCTTTTGGTCCCATTTGTTCCATGTTTTCTCAGAAAAATTTATTCACATATATTTGAGCTGAACTTCTGCTAACTGTTTAGAGTACTGGATACCAACTATAGAAGACCGCTACGAACTGGTTTTGTCTCAACATTGCCATTGTCGTCTCTTCCTGGCCTCCGAAAAAAACCTCCACAGCGACCTGCAGGAACGCATGAGGACCAGCTAGAGGGGTCTTGTCTAAGTGGGCAGCACACATGGCACGAACTGCACCTACGCGGACACGCTCTGTGCATGGGCAAATGCCCCTATAAAAGGGCATCCTTCTTGCTCTCCTCCTCGCCTCCTTGCTGCCGGACCTCGTCCTCGCCAGAACCTCCATGCCTGCACAGAGACTGAGTTGACTGGACATCTCTGGACATTGTCAAATCCTTGGTGGTGGTAGCCAATTCCCCCCCCGCACTTCTTTTCTCACCCGCTGGTGTTTTTTGACTTTACTCCTTTCTTTCTTCTTTATGTCCTCCCCCTGCAGCTGTCCCCACCAAACCTCCAATTCCTGGTTCACCGAAATAAAGTTTATGAGGTTGCACAGCATATGACTCCGTTTGTGTCTTAATCTCGTCCTGTGGGATCGCATTGAAAACCCTCCCGATATTGGATCGGGACACCAACAGAATGGGGCCAGAATTGGTCATATAATGGAACTTATTTGGACAGAGAATTTGAGGGTATTCCCTAGCAGAGTAATAAAGGACAGAAGGAAAAGAGATGCTTTTCCTGATGAAGGTCGGGAAATTGGGGAAGATGGGTGACATAATTTGATAGAAAGCCGAGCTTTGCTAGTGTTGCTGTTGATTGAAATTTAAGTATTAAGAACAAAAGCCATAATACCATGAACCTTTCGAATGCTAAAAAATTTTACGAGCATTTTGAAACTAAGAGTGATTTGTAATGGGAACAGGCTTAGAACAAGAGCAGTGCCATCTAGTCAAATGGGAACCATGTTCCCACTGGCCATCCCAATGGCTAAACATCAGTGCCTTTCCGTGGTCAGGGTCCAGCTGTTCCCTCTCACATTAGAGATCAGGATCACCAGGACTGACCAGCACCAGAGTAATGTTCTACCTTGCATACATGAGATGCTAATCTAAAAGTGATTTAATCCAGAACTGATATAGAGAATTAGAAGTACCTTTAAACTCTGCCACAGTATGAGCCTGTGATGAGTTTGACATTTTGGGTAAGGGAAATAGATGTTATAGTCTGCTTTCACAGGTCTCATTTACTCCCCATTTTGAAATAAACCTCGATTCTGTCATCATGCACTGAAATTCTTGGGGTCTGTAGGAAGCGAAAAGGTGGGAAAGGTGGTATTGAGGCTTCAGGAAAAGAAGGATATAAAAGGATCATTTTTAACCAATCAGTTTTTAAAACTCAGTTATTTTTAATCAAGTTAAGAGGAAGCTGGTACTCTGCCTGAACAACTGGAGCTTTGCAAATGCCTTATGAATTACGTGACAGAGCAGCCTGGAAGTGCCACTGACTTGGAAAATCACCAGACTAAGCAGAAAAAATCCAAAATAAAAGAAATTTTTCAGGCTTACGTCTGAAATACAGCTGAGATTCCTGTGCAAATTCTGGTAAATGGTTAGGACTGAAAGAAAACACTGCTCCGAGAGCTCTAATATTTCTACATATTCACTACTTCTTGGGCATCCTAAAAAGAAATCGTTTGTACTTAGAAGGCTCCTTTTCTTAGAGAAAGATTCTTTGTTACTAGTTTTTGNCCCCTCCCCCCAAAAAAAATAATAAGAAAAAGAAACCGTTTTGCTCTACCAACTTCTGTATAATAAATTTGCTAAATTTTGGTTAGTTCTCCAAATTGCTTTAGGTGAATCCTTGTTTTGTCTCTTGAGCAAAGTGTTTAAGCAGATGTTGGTCTTCAAATCAGTCCAGTGAGCAGATAAGAAATCCTTGTAAAATAAAGTAGGTACACTAATGAAGAAAGATCTTGCAGTAGCACAAATTTCACTTGTGAACATTTGTTTCAAAGAAGTAATTACTTTAGAAATGTTACAAAACCCCTGTAACTACTAAAGCTGTGTCTATCTTCAATTATAATTAAACCTCTAGCAAATAAAGTAAACTCACAAATAGATCTCCTAGTCTTGGTTTACCTGTCTCTGTCAGTCCTAATCTCTGATAATTGGTTACTTAGGCTCTTAGTTGTTNGCTATTAAAACGAAGTTCTTCTGAGCAAGGTTTCTTACTAAGGAAGGGAATGGTGGGGAAATAAAACCCCAAAAATATCACTTCTAATGCTTTATTATGGAGGTACTCTCAAGACAGATGAACCTTAAACATGAATCTAGAGGCAAAGACCACAATAATTTTTAATGTCTTGCTGGTTAGACTCTACATATGATTCACTAAANNATAGATACATATCAAGTGGGAGATGCAGACATTTCGATCACAAGGGAATCATAAACACAGACGATTAAGGAAAACATGAAACAACATTTTCACCTTTCCCTTAACTTGTTTGAACCTTCCTAGGAAAAATACATTGACACATAAATCTATGAAAAATGATCTTAAGATAAGTACATTATGATTTTCTGGTGAAGTTGTGAAGATGGAATTGTGACTATCTAGCATGCTAGGTATGATGAAATTTTAATTTTCTAACTAGATATCTGCTTTTCTCCTTATGCCATACAAGTTTGTTTACCACAGGCCATTTTCTCAGGCGCATAATTATTTTGACTTTAAATACAGTAGGAGTCATTTATTATGAGGCACAGAAGCTGTTAAGAGATATGACAGCTGTGACATCATATTACATTTTTCTAGATCACTTAAGTCTGCTGTTATAGAACAGGGTACTTTACTTTTACTGCAAATACACATTATCTTCAACATGGTGTATCTGTCTATAAATCTGAAAAATTCTGCATGCAAGTACAATGTGTATAAGACATGAGAATCTAATGGCCACTAGTGCATCTTTCAAACATTTCAGTCACGAAAAAAAAATTGAAAAAAAGAAATCAAGGGCATAAAGTAGGTTTTACTTAGATCCAACCACAAGTTCTACAAAATGTGATAAAAATCACCTACTCATACAGATGATAAGTACTGTGTTTAGCGTGCTCTAGTGCTGCAAAATAAACCTTGTGAATCTCTGTTAAAAGTTGAGAAAAAATACACAAATACTGTACAAATTTTACAACGCTGAGCATCTATATCAGCAAGCAATTCTTCAGCAACTGAAATGTTACATACAGTCTCCCTCTTATCATATTAAAGGTGCACGCAGAGCAGGGTTCTGATGTTTTTTAAAGTTTATTCATAGAATAATAATTTTCCTAAGAGCAGAAGATGGCTATTTAAATTTTTCTTTTTCCTGTACCCGTTGCAGGGTTATCAGGAACAATAGTAGTGCATTTTACAGCAAATAAAATCACTTGGCTTAATTTTAAGAAGGACTTTTAGTCAAAAAGAGTATGAAGTATATAGGGTATCAAGCATTTGCTGAGGAGTATCCATGACTATAGGAAATGAATCCCTCTTTAAAAAAGTATTTCCAAATTGTATGAATATCCCAAGTTACAAACCTGTTTATCTAATTTTACTAAAGAACTGATTAAGATTTCTACAACATTTATAAAATGCCAGGAGAGAGTTGATTTTCCTCTCAGTGGCTGCTGTGTTTGGATTTAATGCAAGAAGAACACTGATAACACTGATGTTCTGAGTTGTTGCTATGAAATCAATGACTTTTTCCAGTTTTTCATATTCAGTTAACGAGCAAGTGTGCAGGTGTTAAGAGGGACACAAATAGTCAAGCTGGCCAACAGAAATATTCCATACCATGGACATTATGCTCAATTTATGCATGGTGGTTGTCCAGGAGGAAGAAGCTATTCGCTTTTTAGTTTTCTGGAAGTTTAAATCCTCTCTTGGTGGAGAGTTTGAACTTTTTCTGGGCTGCGAATCAGTCATCAGATAATGAGAAAAATTGTATTGTATATAGTTTATTTTGCATATTCATTATTATCTTTACTATTATAATTAGTAGCATTAGTATAACTATTTCTTTTGTTGCCTTATTAAACTGTCTTTACCTCAACCCATGAGTTTCCCTTTTGTCTGCTTCTCCTTCCCACCCCACTGGTGGTGAAGGGGAGGGGTGAGCAAACAGCTGTCTAGTGCTGCTGGGTTAAACCACAATAAATGGATAAAAAAGGTAAGAAATTACAGTCTTGAAATCTTAGAACAGAAGTGCAAGAAGCAGAATAATATTTGAACAAGTACTCAAACTTGCCTGACATCTCCCTGGGAAAGTGCAGGTGTTGAGTAAGAGTGTTTTTTAAACAAATCCCCGAGTTACAAGTGCTCTAGATGATTTCATCAAGATAGAGAACAACATCCTCCATGCTCATTCCTTTGCTTTTGGTGGCACTTATGGTCAAGAAAACAGGTGTTTAAAAGAAGTCTGTTTAACAGGCTCATACCTTTATTTGACTTTAACTAGTTTACTGACCTAAAGACATAGATTCAGTACTCTTAGCAGGAGCGGGCTAACAAACTACAGAATTCCAGATAGGTTTTCTATTACACAAGAAGTATTCTCAGATTATCCTCATTTAATCAGAAGTGCTCACTCTGCTGTTTTGCCCAGAAGTAGAATCATCCACCATTTTTAACCTACATTTTAAACCTACATTTGTTACGGAGTGTATTACAATGAGGCCTCTGATTGCATCAGTATGAGCTTTCTGACATTCACGCAGAAGACCAGGTTTACAGAGGAATAAATTAGGTGTTTTTTTTCACAAAAGCTAGTTTTCAAGAAAGCCATTTCGCAAGGTGAAAGCCTCACCATTTCTCAGCAATAAATGCCTATTGCTAAAATTGACAGAACTGTTTAATCTAATTCTCCGGCTATTTTATAGCAAAGATGGGAAGTTAAACAGAGAATCTTCAAAAATTTCCCAAGAAAATAGGCTAAAGATGCTGCTGTAGTACACAATTGCATCATAGAAATTAGAAGCACATATTCAGGTGTTTTTGAAACTATGATTCTGGAGGGCTGGAGCACAGTGAACTGAAACAGAAATCTCCAAAGTTTACAGCATAAGTGGCTGCAACCTGAACAATAAAAAGAGGAAAATCTGTGTGCTGAGGGCATACTCTTTGCAGAACCTCGTAGATCAGACTTATAAACCACACATTCTTATCATGAATAGCGTAAGGGAATGTATTTGTGACAATCAATTATATTTTCAGTTTTTGTGGAAGGACAAGCAGAATATTCATAAATTAGAAGTTTATTCTGTTTTCTTATTAATAATCCTTCTCAATCTGTGCACCATTTCCCACATCTCTTCAAATTTTCTTTTTTCCTATGTGCCTCAAAGTCCAAGTGATATTTAATTTCACTAGCTCTTCTATATCTCTTATTTTCAAGCATTTATACTTTTTAATGGATCATTGCATATAATGAAACCATTCTTCCCTCATCCAGTTCTTCATAGAATGTCTGACAATGGATTCATTTAGTTTCTCTTGAAAGCATAAATCCATTGAGCAACAAAAGGAAAACATACTTAAAATCTTTAAGAACTTACTAATTTACTTGTTCCTATGAGCTAAGATATTCTGCTGGTTTTAATAAGCGTCATTATTTAATTTTCCATGGTAGGACTTTCATTTGATTTTGAAGATGTTTAAACTAATCAAGTTTTTTTAAAGCATTTTTGTAGACATTAGTATGTAGATTTAATGCCAGAAGACATAATTTAATCTGCAACACAAGCAAAAAAAATAGCAAGAGGCCACTCCTGTTGGGTACTCAGTAACACTTGTTTTACAAGAAATATGTTTATTTTCTTATTTTCATTATAAACCTAATTTGCTCAAGCACGTACACAGAAATAGTGTTGTGGGTTTGCATGGCAAGGTTTTGGTATCGGGGGTCTATGGGAGTGGCTTTTGTGAGAATTTGCTAGAAGCTTCCCACAAGTCTGATAGAACCAATGCCAGCCGGCTCTAAGATAGACCCACTGCTGGCCAAGGCCAAGACAATCAGTGACAGTGGTAGTGCCTCTGTAATAACTTATTTAAGAAGGGGAAAAAAAACCTGCAGGGAAGCAGCAGTCAAGAGAGAGGAGTGAGACTGTGTGAGAGAAACAACTCTGCAGACATCAAGGTCAGTGAAGAAGGAGGGGAAGGAGGTCCTCCAGATGCTGGAGTGGACACTTTTCCCCTGCAGATCGTGATGAAGACTATGGTGAGACAGGCTGTCCTTCTGCAGCCCATGGGGGTCCACAGTGGAGTAAATATCAACCTGCAGCCTGTGGAAGGGACCCCATGCCAGAACAGGTAGATGCCTGAAGGAAGCTGTGACCCCCATGGGGAGCACCGCACTGGAGCAGGCTCCTGGCAGGACCTGTGTACACATGGAAAGAGAAGCCCAAGCCAGAACAGGCAGGCTGGCAGTGCTTGTGACCCCGTGGGGGACCCACACTGGAACAGTCTGTTTCTGAAGGACTGCACCTTGTGGCAAGGACCCACGCTGGGGCAGTTAATGAAGAGCTGCAGCCGGTAGGAAGGACTCACATTGGAGAAGATTGTGGAGAACTGTCTCCCATGAGAAGGACCTCACGCTGGAGCAGCATGGAAGAGTGTGAGGAGCCCTCCCCCTGCAGAGGAGGGAGTGGCAGAGACAATGTGTGATGAACTGACCATAATCCCCATTCCCTGTTCCCCTGCATTGCTTGGGGGGATGAGGTAGAGAAATCGGGAGTGAAAGCTGAGCCTGGGAAGAAAGGAGGGGAAGGTATTTGAAGATCTAGGTTTATTTCTCATTATCCTACTCTGATTTGATTGGTGATAAATTAAACTTCCTTTTCTCCCTAAGTTAAACCTGTTTTGTCTGTGACAGTAACTGGTGAGTGATCTCTCCCTGCCCGTCTCTCAACCCTCGAGTCTTTCATCATGTTTCCTCTCCCCCATCCAGTTGAGGAGGGGGAGTGATAGAGCGGTTTTGGTGGGCACCTGGAATTTATCCAGGCCATACCAGAACAGTAGTTAAAAATAAATAAATAAGTAAATAATATCCCCTGGTGCACCAACTATCAGGTCATCAAACTGGTTTCCTTTCTTGGAGTGGACAAGTAGACTCCAAAGTCTGGGCGTCTCCATGGAAAAGGCAAAAATTCCCAAATCCTAACAGTACAGAAATAAGCATTACGAGCTTACACATCCCACTAGATTTTAGTGTTTAATGTAAAGCTGAAAGGACAGGTAATGTCAGGACATGTCTAGAGAAGACACAAGTATTGGGTTATCAGTGAAATTATACCTATATGTACTAACTGTGTGTAGGCATTATTATTCTTGAAAGAGAATGACTTCTATGTGTCATGTAAAACTCTTGAAAACAGAAAAATTTGGAAAATGAGTATTTTGAAAAGATATCATTGGAGTAAAACAAAATATGTAGCAATTTTTCCATGTTCTTTCTCCAGAATCTGCTTCCTGTTCCTAGGGTGACAAGCATGCACATTAGTGAAGTTTCAAACAATACTATATTAAAAGCATACTTGAGTGTTTAACAAGATTTCTGAACACATAACAAGTTAAAAGATGTACAATGTGAATTTAGCTGACCTTGTGCCATCAAGCAGAAACCTAAATTCTGCAGTTAAACATAAGAAGAGGAACAAAAGAAGTGATAATCCACAGAGCACACTTTAAAGGAGATTTTTTTTTTTTGAAAATGGATTAAAAATTAATTGAATGCAAAACATATTTAGCGACAGAGAATCACATCTCAGATTTGTATTGAGATGTTTAGAAAGAACATTTTAAAACATATTTCTTGAAGACTTTCCTGGATAGCTTCCCCTCCATTCCACGAGGGCTACTGACATCAAGCCACAGTATTTAATGCACTTGCTTCAGCCAGCCAACCTCTTGATAAAAGCATTTATCTCCAGAAAGTCATTGGTGAATGGAACAGTAACTCCAAAAAATGCCTGAGTTAATGGCAAAATCAGACTCAGGTGTTCAAGACCTCAAAGCATCCTGCATATTTAAGCTTTTTGAAGCCTATCTTAGCTAACTGCTATTTACCTAACTTTTTTATTTAGCTAACAATTAGAAATATAAATTTGAACTAAAGACATTGTTAAAACAGAGAAACTATTCAAGGAGAAGAGTTTTCTAAAATTTGGATTTGTCAGTTTGTAGTCACCAATGAAATAGTCCTCTTTTTTTATATTACAAGATCTTCCCAAAACAAGGAAATTACAGAGGAGAAGCTCAGTGGTAGGAGACAGATAGGTACTTTTAATTAGAATGGGTAACAGAAGAAAAACATTTTGTTTTTTAAAATTACCTAGTGTTAAGCTTTCTATTTTTCAGTGTCTTGATCAGAGTTTTCTAAAGCACATATTCAAGTAGTGCAATGCTATGTAATAGCACATAATAGAAAGTTCAAGCAGGCAGCAGGAAAAATTATTTTAGTTAACTTTATTTATTGAGATTTCATGCCCAGACTTATAACAATAGAAGTGTTTTCTACTCCTGTGTTCGTTAGCAGTTTCTTTGCAGGATGGTAAAGAAATTCAAACAGGAGATTCAACACTGAAGTATAAGAAGTGGTAAATAACCATACAGACATTTGTACAAGACATAACATTTCCTCAAGAGACAGCCAAAAAGAGATGAGTGACATCGCATGGAAAGAGAACCATCACTTCTGGCAGCAAGTTGGAAACACCTATATTTGACCTTACTTTCCCTAGAATAGGTATCTAGTACTATGCAAATCTCTTTAAATGAGAGATAATGAACCGTATGAATACAGCACGTTTCAATGCAAAATTTCAGGATCTTCCTGAGAGAGAGAAAGAACAGTATGAGAAAGCTGTTGGCCATGTCGCTTTGTATACCATAAGACAGTGCTTGAATGATACAGTAAAAAGTGCATTTTAAGAACTCTTTGCAATTCAGGAAAACAACTTAGAGAGGGAATTGGTGATTCCTATTCCTAGTCTGCCAACTTTCACTATGCTACGTAAGGGAGTGTTACAATATTTACACTCCAATTTTCATTGTTTTATTAATTTAATAACCATAATGTTTACCCTTAATAGAACCTTGTGATGTTTATTTACTTCATGTTTGTAAATGGGAGTAGAATATACACTTTTTAGAACAGTGCTGGAAAAAATAATAATCATCTGGATTCAAAGTCAACAAACCCATATATTGTTTGACTATACAGGAAAATTCTTCATTTATTTACAAGTGAGAAACTTAACCTTTCTTTATCTAGAAACCTCAACATTAAATCCTGCTGAAAGGTAGCACAAAATAGTGGGTTAATCCAGTCATTCAGATTTTTTAAATTGTGCACTTAGGCAAATAAGATGTGGTCTTAACATGGGACTACTAATTCCCTGGGATACAAAACTGTTCTAGGAATATACTGGAGTTTAAATGGTAAAGAAAATGTGAAGACAATGAAAGTTTTTATTAATCGTTAAGAAAGGAGGCCCCTGACAGCTGATCTTAATGCAATGGGAAAGGTTAAGTGATTAAAAATTCTGCTGGAAATCTCATTAGACCTTCTGATAGCAGGCTAGTCAATTTAACTGTGTGGTACCAACTACCATAGCAATCCTTTAGGACCTATCAAGAGCACCGAAGACTTTTTTAATGCTTTATTTTCAACAGTTCATTGTCCCTGAGGCCACATCATCTTTTACCAGCATCGATGACACAGATGAGATTGTTAGTTCTAGACCTCCTGCTTAAAGCAGATAACAGTTCAGGGTTCACTATACCAATATAACACACGCACCTCATCAACACAGATCAGGTCAGCTGACGATATGCTATTCTATTATTTTTCTATCTATCTCCCTCTTTTGTTACAAGGAAACTGGAGATGAGAGTAAAGAAGAAAAAAAGTCACTATTAAAGGTGTGCATTTTAGATGTCTAAGAAAAACTCAATTGCATCTTGTTAACACAGTGCAAAATATTTGTTCTTGTGGTATGGTGACAGGGTTTGAATGGCTCTGCAATTTGCTCTGTAGCACTTTCCATAATAAGAAAATCAAACAAACACTGTCCAGGTATTATTGTTCCTCGGAAAATCGAGTGAAAAACTGAAGTCATACTGTCCTCAACTAGAACAAAAGAGCCAGAGAGTGCAGATATAACCTCATTAAATAAGACAGCAAATCTAAGTGTCATACAAGGCTATTAAGCAAACAAGATAGGTCCATAATAATAAGAAACATATTTCACATCTGTTGAACTGTTCAGAGCTTTCAACAAGTAATAGGCACACTATGCTGGAAAATAGTTGCTATTCTCTGTCAGTATATCATTGTCAATAGCTGTGCTGTCTCAAAAGAAGCACTTATCTCATACACTTTATTGCTTGATAGCTTGCTGATTGCTTTTACAAAGCAATAAATTGATGGCCTGATACAGCAATGACATAAGGTTATGTTCATTTTCTGTGACTGATGCTTTGAATTGGAACTTTTATATTCTCTTCTGCTTGGAAATATGAAATTCCAAACAGGAAAACCTGATGTCACAAATAAAATGACACAATGGATGTCAGATGACTGAGATTTACACATATAAATATCTAACTAGTTTTCCTCTTTATTAAAGTTTTCATAATTTATTGTTGAAGGGATTGCAGTTCAGTTATAAGAATACAGTCAAATAAGCAGAGAGGAAAAAAATTAAAATATGAGAATAGAATTTCCACACTATAGATTGCTGCAGTAATAGAAATATATTTAAAGGTGAACAACAAGAACATATTCATTATTTAGCTCTCAATTAATGAAATTGAATAATTTAAACATTTTCCTGCAAGTTTTAAGGTAAAAAGGAATTTCATTATTTTTCACTGGCTAAGGAATTCATCTATCAACCATAGTAGCCTTTTTATTATACATCATTTTGAAATGGTACTTAAAGTAGTAATGCAAAACAAAAAAAAGTGAAAGAAGGAAGGGTGACTGCTGATTGTCTATGACAATTTTTTCATGATAAGTAAATTAATTAAGCAGCAGTGTGTTAAACTAATCTTAAAGATGGGAATAAAATTCTCCAAGAAAGTAGGAATTCCAGTTTAGTTGTCTGATTTTACACTTGATGCACTCTCGTGCCTCTTAGGGCTTCTTAGATTTTTAAAAAATAAAAAATAAAAAAAAAAACCCAAAAAATAAGAAAAACCCCCAAACAAACAAACACACACCCCCCACCCCCCAGTCTACTGACCATTACTGCTGTTTGGAAGAAGATCTCCCCTCTAGATGCTAAACTTCAGAAAAAGCACTGTCATGTAGGAAGCAATGCCGCTATAACTGTTTTTGTACATAGGCATCATCCAGCTCACTTTGTGACATATGCAGCTCCTTGACACCATGCATCCCTGACAGAATGCAAGCGAACAGCTGAAACAGGAGAGAGATGAACGCTTTATCAAATCTGATGGTATTTCTACATGCGCATTGGGTCTGCTGGATAAATATATATAAATTCACAGCTTTAAACCTGGTGAATTCCTTGGATCTTGGCTGTGGTTTGAGCAAGATTGTAACACCTCAGTTTCCACACCTGTAAATTGAGGATATTATTTAATAATCTTCTTGATGCTGAATCTGTGCACGTTCATTTGCTGCCTTTTATACTGGCCTTTTAAATAATGCAGGCAACATTTAAGTGATAAATATTTATAGCAAAAGGCAAAGCATGATGGGCATCTGCTCACAGACTGATGTTCTTAACACTGAAAGGGCTATGAAATACAGTAGCTTTCACTTCTGGGTACAATATAATTCTTAGGCCATTTTTTTCAATAGGTTTCGTTCCAAAAATGCAGTGAGTAAGAACGAAAAATGAGCTGTACTTTCCTCCAATAACATGGGGGGTTTTTGACTTTGTTTTTTTAAGGCTCCCCCTTTCCAGTTTGTGAATCCTAATACAAATAGAAGAAAACATTGCTATTTTGATTATGTGAAACCTCAGTTACACATCAAAACAATTCATAACCACATCAACTTATTTTGGTGTAGCTCCAGTTCTCATTAATGTTGTTGTGACCTGTCATCTAGGATTTTCAAAAGATATATATATATTTTCAAAATTATTGCCAGTGTGCTTTATCCGACCACAGAAGAGCAGCATTGCAAAGTTCACTCTAATTGTAATATTTTTTGTTGGGATTTTTTTTTACATTTGTTTTCCATTGAAACTTTGGTATATCTATATAAAGACATTGAATAAAGAATCAGAATCACAGAATCATAGAATAGTAGGGGTTGGAAGGGACCTCTGTGGGTCAACTAGTCCAACTTTCCTGCCAAAGCAGGGTCACCTACAGCAGGCTGCACAGGACCTTGTCCAGGCGGGTCTTGAATATCTCCAGAGAAGGAGACTCCACAACCTCCCTGGG
>Ga0065711_1046059_pt1 | contig 13119 bp, 9 predicted proteins | sample Hoacrofraction12_FD_59098 | JGI IMG/M metagenome (GOLD analysis project Ga0065711, IMG submission 59098) | Hoatzin crop microbial communities from Cojedes, Venezuela - Epithelial fraction 12 v2 (version 2) | ecosystem: Host-associated > Birds > Digestive system > Esophagus > Crop | place... | reverse complement strand
TGGCTCATGTTCAGCCGGCTGTCGACCAACACCCCAAGGTCCTTTTCCGCCAGGCAGCTTTCCAGCCACTCCTCCCCAAGCCTGTAGCGTTGCATGGGGTTGTTAATCACACAGGGATGAGCAGTCAGGCTAGAAAAAGTTGCTCTCAGTATAGAGATGCATTCGGACAGTGGAGGACGGAAGTTGAGCTCTGAATACTGAAACACCTTCTGTGTAACTTAATCAGTTTTGCGGAAAGGTCATTGTACTTGAATTCATGTGCATGACATAGTAAGCTGCAGGTCTCGACAAGAAAAAGCATCAGTAGTTGACTAGTCTCTTGTAGTTCTTAAGTGTCTTCCGACTTTTTGCTGTTACCTCATGCAACCACCATGAAACAAGGAGAAAAAGCTATTAGCACGTGTCATATATGATGGGTTTTTAATAGTCCCATGTAGTGCTGTGAGGTTGCTCCTGCTCAGGCCCCACAGTGAAGGCTGATGAATCCAGAAGAGCATTCCTTGCCTCCCTGCCAACCCATGCTTTGGAAAGTATCAGTATGTGCTTCTCCATAAACCTGAAGGTAATGGCTGCCAAGGAATATAAGGACTTACAGCTTTAAGCTGTGTGGTTTTTTATCATAAAAATTCATCCTTTTGTACAAAACACCCAAGGGATCAGTTTTTCTTAGGGAGTTGCAAGGAATGAACCGAGAAGAATGAAAATGAGGGGTTGAGTTCCTTTTCTGCATTATTTCAAAATTCTTTCGCAGCTCTCCTGGGAGCTTAACAGAACAGGGCTTGCTGTCTTGTTTTTAGGGAGGTCATCTCAGACTGTATTTCATTTCCGTTTCCCTATGATTTTTTCCTGCCCAGATTTCGCCTTGTTTTAACAGCAGACTTATTTCTTTGGTAGTTGGGGTTTCAGGCCTTGTTTTATCACTAATTTAAAACAATGCAGACAGTTCTGATGTCCATGAAAGCGAGATGAAACCATTTCAGAAATGGCATTCTAGGACTCCATAAACACAAAAGTTTCATTGTTTCCGATATTCTTAAATGCAGTCTGAAAACTTGAAAACCATACACTTTGGAAACATAAATAATCAGCTCTTTTTATAATTCTCTTGCAAATAGTAATAGCATTAGTTAGTACAAGAGAATGGAAAGCATCAAAGCTTGTTAAGCTTCCAAACACTGTACTTAGACTCAAGTAAATTAAAAAATAGCTGAGTCAATATTTTAAAGAATAAGAGAAAGTAGTGTTTGATTCTGGGTGGTGCCCTCACATACCTAGCCTTCAGCTGGGAAGGGATTTCTATTTGTATGATAGAATTAAAATATTTGTAATTAAAAAAAAAAGCTAACTACTTTTTTGTACTACTGCTAGTAGATATTGTTACAATAAAGCCATTTCTTACAGTAAACTCTGCCAGAGACCAATAGGACACAATGTCTACATGTTTGTTGGTTGTGGACATGGCCAGTTTCCTAGCAACGTGTCAAGATTTAAGCAGACTATTACAAAAGGTACCCAAATCCTGCACATACTAGGAGTGCATGCAGAAGGAATGGCTCTCCTTCGCACGCTCAGGCTCCCAACGGAAGATTAAAGACCGTTTTCTTAACAGGTCCTGAGTTCCTAAAATCCTGCTGAAGTCAACGAGACCCAAGGACTTCACTGCCTCATAGGATCAGGCCCTAAATTAAATTAAGGCAGCTAGGTACACAGCACATTAGTCCGTTATTATCCACAAAACAGAGTGAGGCTGGCAGTCGTACCACAGGGAAGTCCAGTGTGAATGGGCTGTGCTGTGTTTGGGTTGCACAGCACAGTGCACATCAATGGGGACAAGTGTAATCTGTTCTTGTTAATGGAAGTTATAGGAGACAGGTCTCGCACACTCCTTTTACCACAAATCTAATAATAAAAATGCTTGGCGTTGACCAAACACGGTCAGGGCACAGAAGCTGCTCAGGCAGCCCAGCTGCCCTTTGCAGCAGGTAGGGATCATTGTCTTGATTTAGAGACGGGGAAATGGCACGCAGAGGCCAAGAGAAGTAAATTCACTCCCAGCCACCAACATGCAGGACCTCCCTGAAGACAGGTCACTGAAAACACCGTCCATTGAAATCCCTGCGTTTCCCTTTGTGGCTTTCTGGCTTCTTGGCTGAGATTTAGCGTCTCAAAAGCACCAGAACTGAAAAAAACCCAAACCAATGACAAAACTTCTGTAAAGTGACATTTATCAAGAACCTACTTCAAGTAGAGGTGTATTGCCTTGTTTTTCTTCTTTCCTAGTTACCTAAAGCAAGTCAAACAGCTCTGATCCATGGCAGAACTAGAACAGAAAGTATATCGTAACCAGGGCCCTATACATTGCAATGGCAGGGGTGTTCAGGTCTGTGTTAATCTGTATTTTGGAGGATTAGCTAATTTAATTCCATGTTTCTGTGTACTCAAAACATTCTATAAACATGGTTTTCCATCCGGGGGAAGGAGTGACACTTGTTGTTGGATGAAATTTTTATACAGCTGATCACCTGCTTAGACCATCTTGATATATTAAGCCATCAGTGACCAACATGAAGTCTACTAATTCTGAAGATACTTAATATCAAGAGATAGTTGTGCTATTTGCTAATACAGGATTCATATGCACAAAAGAAAATTACATAGTAATATTGCCAGCTCTTGAAATCATATTACAACAGCTCTGGCATTTTCCTTAAATTCTCACATCATAGATATTTAACAGCTTCAAGAAAAGCTGCCATTTCTTTTAGAAATCAAGAAGTTTCTAGTTCTTGTTGGTAAAATTATATAAATGTATTCTTTAAAAAAAATAAAAGATTTTAAAATAAAGTCAAGATTAAAGTCAGCACCAATTTCTAAATACATGAGGACAGCAACATGGCATTGTAAGTGACGCCTGTAGAAGTGTACACTAAGCTGATATATATTTGTAAATCTCATTTAAAGTCAGGTTGAGATACTTATTAAAGTGCACTTAAAATTAGGTGTGAGATTTAAGTCAAATATTATTGTGCAATAGTTGTGCACACCCCAGGAACCGTAAATACCTTTTTTCGCTTTTAAATTCCACCTCAGATCATTGGCCATAGTGAAACATAAGCGTATCTTTGTATTCTTTGCTAAAACGGAGACAAAGCTATGTAGAGATTTAATGATACCATGTTGATAGAGGTAGAACTAACTACACCAGAATTTGCTAACACAGATTTACAGCCAGAAGAATGTAAACTTGAGAGCCTGAATGATTTCTGATCAAGGAGCTGCGAAACCTGCAAAAGCAGCAGCTTTGCTAAAGACCTCATGTCTGGGTTACATCTGCATCCAAAATAAGTTTTCTGTAAGATCCCAGGCAGTAGCAGTAGAGCTCATAGGAGATTATTCATCAGTCTTTCTTCCCAATCATGTAACCTAAGCTATAACACAACAGTTGGTGAGTTTGGATGGCTTGTTACTGCTATATTCATATTGCTTCGTTTTAAATACGTATTGCCTTTCGATTCAGGAAGGCGCTGTCAGCATTTAACTCCTTTACTGTTCAGGACAATATTGAAGACTAAGCTTGACCTTAAAGCTTAACATGCTTAAATTTTCATGATACCCCTTCAGAGATTAAGGATCAAGTGATGTCTGGTTTAGAGGTGCTCTTCTTAACACATCTGTTTATAATGTCACAGGTTTGCAGAAGCTACATAAGCACAGTCCAAAAATCGACCAACTGGCCTCAGTCTGAGCACATTTCTGCAGGGCTCATCTCTGTGGGGTCAGAGCAGAAGGCATAAAACCTGATAATCTGAGACAAAACTAGGGGTGAGAGTGGGCATTAAGTTTTGCCTTATTTACAGTTGAGCAAACCAATTCAAGCTGTGTCTTTTCTCCAGACTTGCTCATTTCTGTAATGCTGCCCCGTGAGCCCCTCCGTGCCCCTTTGCTGCTGTGGAGCCCTGGGTCAAACATGGTTCATGCGTGGGTTCTTGGTAGCCATAGCTGAGGGTGGAAAGGGCCCCAGTGCATGCAGAGATAGTTTTAATTCTCAGCGTTCACTTTGCTGAATGTATACGTATTAAAGGAGGAGCATGTTTTCCAGCAAAAAGCTGCAGAGTGATGCTCTGCAAGGTAAGCAGGGAGGTGCCGCTGGGGCTGTGGAGCAGCGTGGGGCTCGGGGAGAGGGTGCCAGCTTCCAGGCTGGTTTCTTCCACTAGAACCTAGACTCACGTAACAAAAAAGATCCTTCTGTGACCTTGTATTAGTGTACTGTGTGACTTTTGAAATTGCATACAGCCATTTTATTGCACCTTTCTAATTAGGCAAATTAGGATACTTCAATGAGGACTGATGGCTTTCAGGAATGGACAGGAGGAGGCTTTCACAGTGGGCTGCAGTTGCTGATAAATTTTCCAGACAGTTCAAGTAATCCATTTACTGTGCTCAGTCACAATGAGAAAGAAGAATAGAGCTAGGAGAAGAAAAAGAGGGGGGGAAACAAAACAAAAACCAAAACCCACATCATTTTCCATGAAACAAATTATGCTTAAAAAACGGTGTGAGGGTCCCTGCCCTTGGAATGAGTAGGGCTGAAGAGTCTAAGCTGGCAAAAAGCTGTGTCTGCCGTACTGTCCTTGCCTGACCCACAGCACTCCGACACAGCTGAACAATTTGGCTGTTATTAAAGCTAAGTTGGGGAGCTTTAGATCAGCATTTTGTAATTGCTTTTCTTCTTAATAAATACTGAAAATCATTGCAGGTGCAGAGGGCACTGTGAGAGCCACCCCAGAGGCGCAGCTGGCACTTGGGGAATTTCTCAGCCAATGGACAAACATTATATCAGCTGCATGGGCTGCTTCTTAAGCCATTGCAGGGGGACCTTGCTCCACTATCAGTTGCTTTTCTAAAAATCAGGATTTATCTGGTAGTAGTCAGTCGCACAGTGTCCTAGAGAAAACCCCCACCTTGTCCAGCATGGATGCAGGGCAGGACATTAGGAACCACCCATTTCTCCATCTGGGGATTTAATGACGTTCCTGCAGTTTGCAGGTAACACTCCAAGTCAGGAGGATATTGAGGTCCAGAGAGCACAGAAGACAGATGTCAGATAGATAACAAGGGCTAATGCAGCATAACGCTGCACTGTTTACAGAGAGCAGTGCGCAGTGCTGCACCTTCTTACCAGCGCAACCCAGGGACTTTAGGAACCATTAGAGGGGTGTTATCTATATCCCTCTTACAGCGTCCACATAGGTCTAGCATTCAGTTTGTCGTTGGAATCTAGTGGAAGGGTTGAAGCCTTCCCTAACGCCAGAGGAGTGCTTGGTTTCAAGGGTCACAGTAATGCTCCTTTATGTGCTGAAGTCCCACAGTCAAGGGGGTAGTTTGAGCCCCTGTTCCCCGCAGCCCCCTGCACCGTTGGCAGTGGCAATGCAGTGGGAACCACCAAAAAGGACCGCACCTCTCTTGGGACCGCCTCATCCTCACCTGGCAGCACTGCCCTGCCATAAACCCTGCTCAAGGTCCCTGATCTCAGGGAAGAAGGCAGGAAAGGAAGGTGCAACATGCAGCTTAGCAGAAGTGGCTGGTGCTAATCCCTGCCTGGACACACAGCCCTACTGCATAGGCTGCTGTCAGTGCGGCAGCGTGCTGGAGCTTGCTTGGTGCCACTCCTTCGAGAATATCCCAAGGAAAATGCCACCTAGTCCCTAGGAGAAGGTTTTCCCAATATTTCTGCCTTATCGTCGCAGTGTAGAAAGAAGGGCATGGGAGGCTGAGTTTTGCTTTCCGTGGTAATGAAATGCAGCCCGCATATCCCAACACTGGCAAGAGAAGAGGAGAACAAGTCAGAAGTTAAGGAAGTAGAGAAATCAGACCAAGTACAAGAGTCAGAACAGAGGAGCAGGAAATAAAGCAGTGGACTGTGTGCCTGAAAAGAGCAGACAGAGCCTGCAGCTGGTGAAAGGATTAGCAGAATAAAAGGACTTCTCGATTTAGAACAACAACACAAATCCTATCATACAGGCTTTAACTTCTCCTTTGATATAAACACATTGCAGCAGCATTACTCAAATAAAACAGAATAAAAACATGCCCTAGCAGACATCCGTCTTCTCTTTTATTATTTCACATGCTTCTAAGAGGCCTGATCCCCAGCATGCCCTGACCATTCATCTACTTCATCTGTCCTCTACACCCATCATCTAAATGTTTGGTCTCCAGTGCAGGGAGGCATTACGCAGGTGGACACCAGCACTGACTGAGGGGGACAACCATGTCTCCTTCCAGGTCCCCAGTTGGCCCCTGCAATTTTGAACAGGCAGATTTGTAAATTAATCTGTCCCGCCTAGTGTATGCCCACGTGCATGCTCAGGAGGGCACGATGAGCACAATGCTTGCAAGCCAGAGAATGGGATCAGAGTTTCCAGTGCTGTTTTTGGTTAAGAGAGCATTTGCATTTGGCTCTAAGTACTGTAGTGATAATATCCCACATCATATCTTTTGCAGTGAGGTCTTTACAGTACAGATGTGCCCTTCCTGCTAGTACAGTCATCACCTGCCAGTGTGACCTCCTTTGAATGCTATTCAAGCAGCAGATTCTTTTGTGACAATCATGTTACCAAAACAGGCTTAAAAGCTTTCTTGATGAAGTTTCTCTTGTTTAGCCTTCTTCTGTAGAATACAAGCAACTGACAAATTATCACTAATTTTACAAAGAGAAGGTGAAAGAGCATCCCCTTTCAGAAAGGTGGAAATTTTAAGCTGCCACATTTTCTCTTTAAGCTACTGGCTACCTTGGCAGAGGTCGGGCAACAAGCAGTCTGAGCACGGTCAGCCTCGTACAGTAAGGAGCAGGCTTCAGCTGAACAGCAAAGTACTGCAGTCCCATAAATGCACCTTGCAGGTTTTGCAAGTACTGCTTTCCTCTGAGGCTGCCTTCCACTGCTAGTGGAAAGTGATTCCAAACTAACAGTCATTATTAAGTAGTTTATACACCTTAAGCCGGTGTCAAATGTGCAGCTTACTTCTTTTAAAGAACTCTTCAAATGGCCCCAGATGTATTAAAGGTCCCAGGAAGACCAAGGTTAGCAGTTCTCACAAATTTGCTTGATTGTTCTTCTCTAGATTGTGAATTTTTCATCTAATTGCAACACAGCTGCCCAACACATCCCCAGAATCACCACGATGCAGCCATCGTGGAGAAGCAGGATCCACTTGCTACTTCTGTTCACCAGTGCTCTTTGCAATTTAATCAGTCTTATGTTTTCTTAAAATACCAAAGAGAAGACAGAGGTTCTTCTGTCTTAAGGGAAGGAGACACGACATCGTCCTGCAAACGGGGTGGTTACAGTGACCCTGGGGAAATCAGCCACCCACAAACGTGCCAGCCGCAGGAACAGTCCCCGGAGCTCTGGCGAGCAGCGGTATCCCACCCGCGCTGCGGCTCCCCGAGGGGCCCAAGCTGCTCAGTCCCTGACGCGTCCCGGCTGATGGCATGGCCTGGCCTGGCCTCGCCGTCCCCGCCATGGGGACCAGGCAGGGCAGGGCTGGGGGAGGGACCTGGAAGGGTGGGGCCTGGCAGCCCTTCCTGCCCCCGTGCTGCTGCACCCCGCTTTCCGGAGAAAGTGGAAGGGGTGAAAAAGTCCACCCGCATTTCTTTGGGCTTTTACATTCGTTGAGGCAGTTTTGGGTGTTTGTTTTTCTGAAGTGGAACAGTTCTGCAGGAAACTGGGTCTCACATTAAATGTTCTGTCGGTAGAAGGCCATACGATAAATGGCAGGCATCCTGCTGAGGAGGATGCTGCTCACTTTAATATAGCGACAACACATCTGAATATAGAAGTATTAAAATGGTTAGCAAATCTCCATAGTGTCTTATGCAATAGCAAAGTCTAACCCTAGGACTAGAACGGACTGTAAGGCTGCAGCAGTTATCATTAGTGAGGTTGTGCCTGAAATACTTCCTTTGACTCAGTTTTCTGTTCTTACCACGCCTTCAATGGTAGAAAAACCTGGTTCTTCAGGTCCTTGTGGACTACACCTGTATTTTAGTGCTCAAAAGTCTTCTTTATAAATCTATGACGAGTCAAAGAAAACACTTGTCAATATTTTAAGTAGCCGAATTTTTTAAATATTTAAAGTTGGTGTAGCATAATCAGATTATAAATTCTTAACCCAGTAAAATCCGCTTGGAATGCTGGAATTACAGTTTGTAATGACTGGACATGTTCTTACTTGCTAGGAATTTTAACAAATATTTGAACTGAAGTCAGATTTTAAGATCATTCAGTTTTGTTAAATACCAATCACCACAGACATTAAATTATCACAGTCATTTTTATAGTCATTTTTTAGTTTTTCTTTAGCAAGCATATCACCAGAGGAGCGATAATTAATTTTCCACTAATACGGTAGTTATATTTTCACTCAACATATGACGTTAAATGGCTGTTACTTTAATGCCAAGCTCTATAGATTCTTTTGTTCTTCATCCATTCAATAAGAGTTTTCCGAATGCTTTTTAAAAGCAATGAAGTTCAGGGACATTACAAGAAATATCTAAAACACTGCCACATAGCCTAAATTCATGCTTGTCTAGAGGTTAAGAAAACGCACTTGGAGTGTTTGCTGGTTGTAATTTAGCAGAGTCCCTATATTTGTTGTTGTTGTTGTTGTAGTAATTTTTTAAGCCCGACAGCTTTTTGGTTCAGAGCTTCATTTACCCTTTGTATTTTAAAGGTGGGTGGGTACTTAAAATCTCTTGTATTAAATGCTACACTTCTGTTAATAAGCTGGAGAGGAGCAGGATAAAGGCGGAGCAGCACCTCGTTACCGTCTATCCCATTACGTGCTGCGGCACAGCTTCAGTGCACGGCATCCATCACGCTCCCAGCAGTGCCCGTGCCTTGGCCAGTATGTACTGGACATAGAGCTGGTGGGACTGCCTGTGCTGCCACGAGATCTCCGGTTAGCACCAAAATTACGAGCTACATGTTACTTCTTGGCTGGTTTTGTAGGTGTGTCATGCCCTGAGTTCACAAACAGGCACTGACAATCAAAACTGGTCACTAGCATTCTCAGTTAGGAGTGCTTAACTCCTGGCAGCGAGTTAGTAACTGACAATTAGCTGGACTGGAGGCTGCTTAGTTTAGCAGTTTTCTGCTAAATCAATATATAAATAAACATCCATCATCGCTATTATTGATGTAATCCACCTCCTATTTAATTTGGATTTAAACAATTTGTAAAGCACGATTGCTCTTGATCACTCTTTAACAACAAAAAAAAAGCTTCATCTCAGATCTTTACAATATTTCATACTCAGATAAGATATATGTATTTATTAACTCTCAGGCAGGATGCAAAGCTTCAGCACTTTTGTACAAGAGAGCTATTTTAAGCAATGATACAGACTGTCATCATGTTAGCCTGAACAATGTCTACTTAGATGTGGGAGTCCCGAGAGGATGGGTAGACTTTTGGTTATTCTTCTATTCACAGCTATCAGTGAAAACTGTCTCTGTCTACTGTTGAGGATGCAGTATGCCAATATATCAAAATAAAGCCTACAACTAAACCGAGGCTAGTTTCAAGCATTTCATTTAAATTAAAAAAAAAAAAAAAAAAAATCATTTTCTACAGCTTCATAACAAAAGTAACGAGTAATGGCTTACATTCCCCACATGAGCACTGAGAAAGGATGCTGGCCTTGCCCTTCACGGCCAAGATACCTAGACCATCTGTTACAACTGTACCAGTGAAACACCCAGTATACAGCCGGGGATACAATCCTTGATGGTGCTGACTACTGTCTTCCTAATTCCTACTCTGACTGGGGGACAGCACCTAAACGCAGGACGCACCTCGGCAGCGATGCTGCAGGAAGCAGGGTGCCCAGGTAACGCAGGCTTTCCCTCTGCCAGAGCCTGCCTTTGAGCATCGCCTCTCCCCACGGCGTGCCACCGAGTGCTGGGTGACTGCCTCGAGCTTTGGAGTACCATCTCCCAAGGACAATCAACAGCACTCGAGGAAAGCAGGAGCCTGGCAGGACTCATGCTGATGAACCATACACAGTTTTTCAGGAGTGTTGCCCGCTGTAACCCCTCACCGAGCAACTAGTCACAAAGTGATATACCTGACCGCAGCCAAAAAAAAAAAAAGGTGCAGAATTTCTTTGTTGTTAATATTTCACTTTGTAGGGGAAAGAGCTGCTTAGACAAATTTCTAGTCTGTTTTACAGACCCATTCAGAATTTTGTATATATAATATAGATCTTTAATAAAATGCACAAGCAGTAAAAAGGCATGCGTGTTATTTTTCATTGCTAACCCCACAGGAAATTGCTTAGTTTTATCAGAAGTGTGGTTTCTAAGTACAGTCAGTAAGGCTGTTCCGAAAGAACTGCTGAATACTTTCAACAGGCTGCAAGATCCATTATTTTTACAGTCCGCATGGATTGTGTGCTGCAGATAAATAAAAGATGCCCTAAGGACTTTGCATGCTAAGTGAGTATGCAAAGTATTACCAGGTCCCTTTAGTTTCTCACAAGCACCGTGATACTTAGTTTTTTCCTTGAAAGCACAGTTCTTGAAGTGTTTCAGTGAGAATTCAGCTTTTGTTTAAAAGATGAGTTCCAACTCCCATAGATGCATTGAAAAACATCAAAACCCGACCCCAAATGCAGTCTTATAGTTCAAAAGCCAGAGGCCAACTGAAGACACTGGATTTTTCAGTAAAGCCCCACGCCTTAATTTTTAAGTTGGCACTATGTTTCCTTTGTGGTTTAGATCTACCCGAGATGCTGACCTACGAGCAAAACTGCACACTGCATGTGCGAGAGACTGGTCTGGGAAACCCATCCCCAGGGCCAGGTCTCGACGTCAGAGTTACAAGCTCAAGAGATCCCAAATGTAGCTAGGTACAGGACTGAAAATTTGAAAGGACGGGGGTTTGGGCATTCTCTTTGGCAAAAAAACTCGTGTGGGACCCACTTCCACAAAGTGGGTGGAGAGGGAGCGTGGCTGACAGCAGGAACCGGCCTCGCTTCACGCGAGTTCGCTGCCACGTTGCAGTGTCTGGTCTGGGTTTGCCCAGCCGCCAGCAGCTCGGTGGCACCAGCCAGCACCCTGGGTCACAGCTGCCCCGGCCGTGGGGGCTGCAAGTGCAGCTCACGGGGACAGGCTCAGTGCCAGTCCCGGGTGAACCACCCCCAGCAGCAGGTTACAGGGCCACACACAGAGTGCAGCTGGGAAAAGATTAGTTCAATATTAAAAAATAAAATTAAATTAAAAAGGCATAAATTCCTGTATCATAGGAATTTTTCTTTATTTGTATCTTCTTGTCTCCCTATGGCCAGTTACTGCAATATGCACTCTTTCCCATATACAGCACATCATTTTATCATCTTTTAGGTGTTTGTTGCAGTCCCCACGCACAGTAACTCTTGAAGTGGTGCTTTTCCACAAGACCCTCAGCTTTCGTTTAAGGAGTATGTTCTTAATCCTCACGAGTTTTTCAGAAAAATTGCAAAATCTCAACCATGAAGCCTTAAAAAATAAATTACAAAACACAGAAGACAACTAAAACTGCCTGAAATATACCACTTTTAAGATCTTCTTCAGTGTCATGACTTTTCAGACAATGAGAGTGATTTTCATATCCTAGAAAAATGGGAAAGGAGACAAAAAAACAAAAAAGAAGAAATGGCTGTGTCTTTTCACCTCACCAGTCAAGTAACACATCCCAGCAGCGCTGCACAGCTGAGCAAGAAAGCCCCAGGGCCTTAGTGAATGTCTGCAACTAGCAGTGTGGGAGCAGATCACCCAAGGTCTGGCTCCGGCAGTCCTGCCGGGGTCATCTTTTCACACCAATGAGTGGCTTCTGAGCAATTTTATGGGCCAGCTTCTCCGAGTTAAGAACAAAAAGTCACTGCTTAAGTCTTCTGGCCTAAGAACTTCTGCTAAGGAACATAAAACCTCCTGAAAACTCTGCTTCTCATCAGGCACTTTCTGATGTATCATTTTCTTGGAGCATTTCAGCATCTCCACCATATCTGTTTTTAAACATGTCCTACGCTGAGTGAAGCGAAGGTATTTCGCAGGCACATTTACCACATTCGCGGCAGGTTTCCATACGAACATTTTGTTGTTGGAAGGGGCATAGCACTTCCACTCCTGCTGATACAGCTTTTGCACATGATGCTGGAGCAAAATAATAGGAAATCCGTAATGAGGTTGGAAGATGATTTTGCCTTGTCATATATTCATTCATGAAGTACATCAGATTTTTTCAAATATTATTATCTACTTAATTTAACCAAAAAATCCTGTGCATGTTTGTATGTAAGGACCATCTCGATGGCTGCCTGTTCCTTCTTGTCCTGCTCCTTCAGATAGCTGCACCCAGAAAGCATTATCCTTAAAGAACAGAAGTACTAGCTGTTTCCAGCTCAACACAGGCTTGCACAGGAGGAGGACTGCTTTGGCAGTCTTGCTATACCAGGATGGTGTCACCCTAAGCCACGGGCACCTCCACCCCACAGAAATTTGGGTCTGAGTAATGGCCCCGTGACCGATGCCCCTCGCTGCCCAGCCGCTGGGGACGAGCGATGCTCTTTCCTAGTAGCAGAAACACGAAGCACAGAGAGATTCAGGGCTTTGACAAGCCAAATGCAGGTGTTTAAAAAGCACACCATATACTTTCCGTCTATGCATTGTGGCTGCACGTTATCACCACGGTGCCAGACGACAGCCGCCACCTTATCTCTGTGGTTGTGCCGCACTGCAATGTGCCTCTCTCTTCACCGGGCCCATTGCGGCCCGGTCTGACCATGCTGCTCCCCACGGCATGGCTGCCATGGGTCTCCCTGTTGCCCACCCTCCTCAGCCCGCCATGAATCTGCCCGTCGCAGCCGGCTCGCAGCCCCTCGACCTGGGTGGACAACAGGTTGACCATGAGCCAGCAGTGTGCCCTGGCTGCCAAGAAGGCCAATGAGATCCTGGGATGCATTAAGAGGAGTGTGGCCAGCAGGTCAAGGGAGGTTCTCCTCCCCCTCTACTCTGCCCTAGTGAGGCCCCATCTGGAGTACTCTGTCCAGTTCTGGGCTCCCCACTTCAAGAAAGA
>Ga0065711_1012251_pt1 | contig 13119 bp, 10 predicted proteins | sample Hoacrofraction12_FD_59098 | JGI IMG/M metagenome (GOLD analysis project Ga0065711, IMG submission 59098) | Hoatzin crop microbial communities from Cojedes, Venezuela - Epithelial fraction 12 v2 (version 2) | ecosystem: Host-associated > Birds > Digestive system > Esophagus > Crop | place... | reverse complement strand
CATCCAGGTATCCTTTATCTGCTGCCAGGACATTGTGCGAGTGCATCACAAAATGCTTTGGGATGTTGGTCCTACATAGCCAATGGGTATCTGAACGGTTGCTTTGTATGGATAGTTGAGGAGGTTTGGGCAGGATTTGATAGTGGATTTTTTGTTTGGGTTTTTTTTTTTTTGCATTGAGTTTTTATTTCAGTTACTATTTTTACTTCAATTTGAAAAACAAATCCAGGACTATAAAAAAAAGCTTTTTAAATTCAGCTAAATAGTCCTCTCTGTCCTGTCTCATCTCATGGTCATTTAGAGCTCCTTTTGTGAGATGAAGTTCAACACCACAATCTGCAGGCAAATCATTTACAAGAGTCGGCACCTCACGGATTCAGCCCGTCTCTGCAGCAGAGCTGTTGAGGTGGTGAGTTGAAAGGCAGGTGATTTAAATGTTTGCACCCTGCTAGACTCTTCACAGATGATCCTTCTGCACAACGCAGTGGGAAATTCTGTAATTAAATCAACGAACAACGACGGGTACTTCTGAGCGCAGTCTGCATGTGTGCGTTTGTGCGTGTGTGGTTCCCTTTTTTTTTTAAACTGAAGTTGTGCGCTCTAGAGAAATAATAGTCTTGTTAATTACTAATACTACCCAAATCAGCTGGTACCCACATCCTTATAAAATACCTGTTCCCATTTTATTTCTGGTTGACTTCAGTGTGTGACTTGCCTGCCAAGATTGTGGGGTTATCCTCCGATTCTGGGAAAGAAGGCTCAGATGAGCGTGGTGCACGCTGGCTGGGGGTGGAAAACCCCCTCTAAAATCCTCCCTGATTACCCTGTGCTGCTCAGTTCTCTCTTCACACCAGAAAGACCTCTTTGGGAGACGGTCTCCCACCCTGCGGTGCTTCTGTACTGCTGGGTTTGTCTGCTAGCTGGGGCCAGGCGATAGGTAAGGAGGGAGCTCACACCCCACAGCGGATTGTGGCAGGGGTCGGAGGAGCTGGAGTGAGGTGACCAGTGGGATGCTGTACCCAACCCGTCCTCCCCGGCCAGCTCCTGCCAGCCGGCAGCGTGCCGCAGGCCGGGAAGGCAAGTGGCCACACGGGCTGCAGCCGGCTGTGAGGCATGGCCGGAAAGCACAGTGCCGGGGATGGACTGCGGGACAGGGACTTCTCGGGCTGAGCGGGAGGCATTTGCACCTCCCCTCCTGCCAGAGAGAAAAATGAAAGCGAACTGGCCCACAGCACTGTCCCGTGGGGAGCTCTGATCTGTTGAAAAGAGATTTTTTCCCAATTACGCTCTGTTTCCTGGGTCTGATCTGTCCCCTCCTTTTCGCTTTTCAAATAAAAAGCTGCTTTTTCTCTAACGTTTTGATAAAAAATGCTTCAAGACTTGATTTTTTTTTCCACTGCGCAGGCAGGGAAGCGATGTCTGGACAGGTGCGGTTGGTCATTTGTGGCTGGATCTGGAATCCGTCCGGCTGCGGGAGGGCTCTCCGGGCTTCCTCCGCGTCTCCGCTGCCTCCTGGAAGGCTTCAGCGCTGCAGGCTGGAGATTAATTCAGGGATATTCTCACTGCTGTGCACCGAGGGACTGACTGCTCAAGTTTCCATCCCGAGCAGTGAAGATTTCTTTTCTGCAAGCTATGACTTTTATTTTTCAATTTCTTTTTTACCTGGGCAGCCTTGTTCTCTTCCAGGTTTTCTCCCTCTGTTGAAAGAGGAGAAATGCAGCATCGCTGACGTGTCCCAGGTGAAGGCCAGAGGCTAGGAAAATAGTCTCAGTCTTTTTGACTTCATAACTAATCAGGAGTGATAGAGGCACAACAGCCGTGAAGCCCTGCAATGCCATCCTAGCTGGAGAAGAGCGAGGCTTTAAGGAAGGGTGATTTGAGATGTCTGATCAAAGTGATGTGAGCAGTGGAGACGGGGAGGTCTGTGGGTTGGGAGGAAGCAATACGGGTGATTTTTGTGATCTAAGAGATGAAGTGAAAGAAAGGAGAAGGGAACTTCAGGAGGCTTTTTTTACCCCCAAGTGGTTTTCATGTTCGCTGTGATGTTAGTCCATTAAAGCAAAGATATGCGGTCGGTGGCATCTGTGCCTTTACCCAGAGCTTCTGAGGAGCTGGTGCTTTGATGCATCAAGGTTGGATCCAGGAGTGCAAGCAGAGGCTGCAGAGCCCTGGAACGGAGGAAGCCTTGGGGTGAGAGCAAGGGGACCGTTTGCTTCTGTGTCTGATCGCAGTCTGTTTTCAAGGTGTTCCAAGCAAGGTAGAATTGGACATTGGGGATGTGGAAGTCCAAAGGATAGTTGTGGCGTTGGGGACTGAATTACAGCAAGGGAGGAGTTTTCTTGGCTTTCAGTCTGGATGAGATGGGAGTTTAATCTTCGTTTTTAAGCTCAGCTGATTGTCAGTCATAATGGGAGGTGAAGAGGCTAAAACGTTCTCCTGTAGTTCTGCGAAAAGTAATCTGGTGGGGGAAATAACTCTGAATCTCGACTCAGGTTGGACAGAATTAAGCTGCCGAGGCCCCTCGTTCTGCCCCCAGAAGGTCACAGTCTGCTGGCTCAAACTTGCCTATCCTACATGGAGCTCCCTTCTGAAAGTCAGGCAGAGAAATGCATAAAATATTGATAGATTTAATCTTAGTGTGCAAATGAAGTTCAGGTTGAGCTGGCCCATTGCGTTAGCTGCTGATCTAAAGGGTTATTTCCTCCTGATAGGTTGCCTTGTGATGGCTGGTGGCGTTAAGAACTAGCCAAAGGGCAGAGCAGAAAATAAAGTGCCCAGCCCTGGAAGGAAATAACTGTATAAAAATTGGCTTTTTGTATGATTTAATAATTAAAAAAAGAAGATGATTGCAGAAAACAAAAGGGATATTTAGGCTGAAGATCACAGAAGCCGTGGCAGTAGTGAGATCCAAGACTTTCTGTACAACGGTGAAGCAGATGTTGTTGGAAGCACCTTAGAAACCTCGCATGCAGTGGGACCATCCAGCTTTGGCCATGCTCCTGGAAATGGAGCGTGGCTTACGAGGGCCGTCTTTCCTCTTGATGGTGCTTGGAGAGCTCCGTCTGCAGCTCCCAAAACCAAAATGACTTTAGTGTAGCCTGTTGATTGCTCTCTATCTTGTAATAGCAGTGTTGGTGGTGTGGCCTGCGGTCTTCAGCCAGGGTCTTCGTCAGAGGGAGAGGTTGGCTACCCTGCCTGCCAGCTTTTCAGCGCAGTGTGTGTCCACTCCAGGTTTAGCAGAGGAGGATTGCGGATCCGGAATCCCACTGACAGCAAGTCCCACTGCTGCTTTTGGCAAGTCCTCCAACCCATCTCCGCCTCAGTTTCCCAGTAATTAAAGGGGGGGACATCAAAGGGGGACAGTATTAATTGATTCCCTCACCCCCCCACCCCCCCCAAAGGGCTCCTGAGGATTTGTTTGTCAGCACTTACAGAAGCTTTTAAAAGCACCGTCGCTGCTGTGTGCTCCCAGTTTGGAGCTGTGACCCGTCGTGAGCTTTTAAGCAGTAACATTGGTTGCAAATCCTGAGTGACTGTACTGTTTTAAAGGTCTTGGTGGTACGATGAGGTTAGCCAACAAGCTGAAGTCTTGGAGGAGACTTTCTGTTGCCTGGTCAGGAGCATTGTGTGTTGGTACTGAGACAGTTCTATCTTTCAGATATGTGATATGTTGAAATATCTTAAATTGGCTTTATCCATTTTTCTCATGGACTAGAAGACAGATGGTGTCTGCAAAATAAAGCATCTTTATTCCCTCCCTTGCTTTGCTTCCCATCCCATTATCTCAGAAGCTGTTTTGGTGCAGAAACCAGGTTTCCAAGGAGAGGAGGGGTTTTAGTCTTAGCACTGCTGATGTGGGATGTGCTGCTGTCATGTAACGATTGTGGTGGGCTAGGTACTGTTCAACAAGGAACCACTTGAAACTTTCCTGGATAAAAAAAATCAGTGGGTTTTGTTGTTGCTGTTGGCTTTTTTATTTTATTTTTTTTTTCTTCTGGGAACATACTTCACTTTGAAGGCCAGTTCCAAATGTTGCAGCTTCCCAGAACTTCATGGGAGTTGCAGTTGTGGTCTGTGCCTGGCTCCTCCTTGGTGGAGCAGGCAGTCACAGAACAAGGTCCTGGATCCAGGATTAGGAAGTTCCCAAGCTAAAAGCAGTCACAGAAGACTGGTTAATTTTTCAGTGCATGGTTGGTTAACAAGTATTGAGGAGGTAAAGTACGTGAAGTGACCAATTTGCCATCCTGACGCTTGCTGTGTGGTCCTTTAGTGCACCTTATAGCATTGTGTCGTTGATGCCACTGTAATGTCCTTGCCACACTCTCTTGAGGTTTGGGGGAAGGGAATGCATCGATTCCTGCAGTTTTGTAGCACTGGTGACTGGGGCGTTCTGGCTTTGCAGGCTTGCGGAAGGTCATGGTCCGTGCCCATCGGCAGGCTTGGTGCTGGCAGGACGAGTGGTATGGGCTCACCATTGAGGATATCCGGCAGCTGGAGAAGGAGGCACAGTTGATGCTGGCGCAGAAGATGGCCCAGTTCTGCAGTGAAAATGATACTGAGCAGCACGGTGTCAAAGACACTCCTGGTGAGAAGGATATTGAAGCCAACACAGTTTCCCCTGTTGACACAGAGGATGCGGCTGGTAACAGCGAAACACCCTCTGGGAGATCGCTCACCAAGCAGTGGTCCACCTCTTCCAAGTCCTCACGGTCTTCAAAGAGAGGAGGTAAGATGCTGCTGCTAACTTGCTCTTCTGAACTGCCTGGAGATTGGGCTGCTGGGAGGCAGGACCCTGTCTCCTTGTGGCTGGCACCTTTTGAACATTGCGTCTGTCTCCTCTGAGTCCTTTTAACTTGGAGGCCTTCTCTGCTGCTGTTGGAGGCTCGGTTTTCTCAGGTGACCTGTTAGTGTTTTTGGAATGTTTCTGGTCATCCCATAACTGTGACTCAGTGGCACGTGGCAGAGTTCTTGCCAATCTGAAAAGCAGAGAATCAATGAAAGAACAGCCAAAGAGCAGGAAGCAGCTGGCAAGCAGCATTGGTCTCAGAAGAAGACAAACATAGCTGTGCAGAGACAGCTGGTCCTTGTTACCCAAGAGCTGCTGGTGGCCTTTATAAGACCTGGTGCTTCATTGGTGTTCCCTTTCTGGATGTCTGCTTGCCCGCTGTGCTGCAGACCCGGCCCGGCTGTGGGTGGCTGCTAACGGCCTCGTGTTTCCCAGGAGGCAGCTGCAGCAGGCACCCCATGCTCCTTGGCCATGGTTATACGCCACGACACGCCCACCGTTTCAGAAGCGGGTGTTTGGCTCCATGGGTGCTGCAGCGTAGCTCACACAGCGAAGTGTCCCCGTCAGCTACTGGGGAAATTAAGGCAGATAACCCCAAAAAAAGGGGGTGGGGGCTGCTGCCTTCCGCTGGTGATGATGTGCGGTAGCTGTTCAGAAACCCAACCTCACAGCCTGGGATTAGGTGGGACCATGGGTCACATTTATATTCACTTTTAAATACCATTCAGCAAGCTTTCAGGATTTTGCTTTTAAAGCCGCTATGGACACCCTGTAAGGACTCAGCTTTGAGTCCTGCATTTTGTCATTCACCTCTCCCTAGACTGTCACCTTTTTTTGCTGTATTAAACTCTTCCCTTCCTTGGACCGTTCTGTACAAAGGGGTGAATCCTCAGCGAGTTGCAGAAAGAAGGCTTGAACCTTCAGCTGTTCCCTCTCCTTTTAGTCCAGTGCAGCTGACAGCAGGGTAACAGCTCTCACAGCAAGAAAGCAAAAAAATCTTGATTTTTCTGAAAGCTCCAAGGGGCAGCATTTCTTCCAGTGACGGTAGAAGGGGACATCTGGGTGAGTGAAGCTTCTCCATCTCTCATATGCACTAAATATTGTGAGCTGAGTCTCCATTTTTATTTACCACTCCATCACGGATTTCATCACCGGGGGAGAGGGAGATGAGCAGGAGTTTTACCTTGTGATGACTCACTGGAGTGAGCCCCAGGGAAGAAGCTACCAGATGCTTCATAAATCATTGTAGAAAGGCAGAAATACTGGCTACTTCGCTTTGCACCAGGATTTGATGTTGATGTGCCCGTATCTCGTTATGCTCCTTGTTATGAGCCCCCTCTTCCAGTGCGGAGATGTTCATGGAAGCTGTAGTTTTCAGACCTCTTAGGATTTCACTTGAAGGTCTGTCACTGGTAGCGAAGCATGAATTTCTTTTAAACTGCAGAATCTCTCTCTTACAAGAAAAAGTAATGAAAGACATGAATTGTGATGTGCTGGGAAGTACGTCATGCGGATATTTTAATCCTTCTTCATGCTGGCAGCATATTAACATATGGAAGCAAGGAGGGCTGTCTCAATTTACGCTACCTCCAGCTGAAAAAAGCAACGCCTTTTCTCCCAAAGACCTCGGTCCTTGCTGTACTGTCTGAGCGAGACCTCTGGTGACAGCAGGACCCTTGTCGCTGTCCCATATGTTATTATATGCTCTATTTTTAGCAACTATTATGCGAGTGCCTTGACGTCACTTCAGCGTGAATTAGCTGCGCTCTGCCAACCTCCTCGCTTGCCGCTCCCTGAGGGGTGGGCGATGGGGTGGTTGGGGGCTGCTGAGCCAATGCTGAGCTGCAATTAGATGACTCTGCACAGGGTCCCCGTCCTCCTCCCGTGTGACAACCGGGTAGCAAAATGAGAAGAATTTGACTTACAGATTCGACGCTGTTACAACAATAGCATGAAAGGGCTCGTGCAGCTGTCACAGTAACCAGAACCTTTCGGTGTCTTTGGATATGCTAAACGCGAATTTCTCAGTCTCCTCAGGTTTTTGCTGGGTTAGGTGGCTGCTGCAAGCGCTTGGTGTGCACTGTGTGACGTGCAAGAGCCCTCTGAAAGAGGGGAGAAGCCCCCTCTCTCGTCGTTCCCTGGACCGTGCTCCCCTCAGCGGACGGCCGTTCTGTAACCAGTTCAGCCGAGGAGAGTTCAGGCTGGATCACTGCTAAATTCGATCTGAGGGGGGGGAAAAAAAGAAAAGAAAAAGAGCTGTGAGATGTTTATATTTAGCGCAGAGAGCTCTGGAGGGAAAAATGAAAGGGAGCAGGCAGGTGTGGGCACAGGAGGGCAAACAGGGACCAAAAGCAGCGTTGGGTTTTCTCCTGNCTCNGTCAGGNCAGCCGCCCCAGCAGCTCCCTCTGAAGTAGTTGGGAGAGCATGTTCCTTAAGTCATTCAAGTTTAAAGTTTAAATAGATCTCTAATCCAATTTGTGTGGAAGCAATTTCCTTCCAGAAAACAGATGATTTCTATCCAGGCTGCTCTGCTTAGCTACCCACCCGAAAGTTAGCGAAGCAGAGGCATGGTTTGTGTGCCGATGAGAGGCACGAAGAAGGCTGCCAATCAGCCCGCTTCCTTCCTAATTGCAAACTTTAAAACCCGGCTGATTTTGCACGTCCTACTAACAATTATAAATAGCTGCCATTCAAAATAGCACAAGAGTGATACAAGCAGCTTGCTTTAATGTAGCATCTTGCTGGCAGGTTCTAACAGTAAACACGCAGGATCTGGAAAGCGGTACACTGACATCACGCCAGCATCATCGGGGTTTTGTGTTCTTTGATATTGCAGCAGTGAATTTTCATAGAGAACACACGACTCTTCCTCCAGCAAGGATCATGTTGGGAACTCTCCGTCTTGTCGATGTAGCGCATCGCATAAGGCTGTTCTGTTTTTTCCAGCAAGTCCCTCACGCCATAGTATCTCCGAGTGGAGGATGCAGAGCATTGCCAGAGATTCGGATGACAGCTCAGATGATGAATTCTTTGATGCACATGGTATGTGGAGCCTAAATCACCGTTGTTTGTTCCCTGAAGTGGTGGGGTAAGAGAGCGGAAGGCACGAGTGTGGGGGGTGAGCGGGGAAGGAAGCGAGACCTTTTTGCTTTGTTTGAAGTCTTTTCCTTTCTAGCCAAGGTATGTGCAGCATCAGTGCAGCTTCTTCAAGCACCCCCGGCATCAGCCAGCAGACGCTTACATTTAACGCAGCAACATTTCAGATTCGCTGTGATCTGTCTGAAGGGATCTTGAACTGTCTTAACCTTTGGAGCTGTATTTTATTTGGTGCAAATGAGTGTGGGTAAAATTCAGCAATACTAACTGGACTGTGGGTGTGTCCTAAGGATTCTGATTCGGTGTGACTGATTATTTTTCTAATTTATTTTTTAATCAGTAGGAGGTATGATTAATTGTCCTGTCTGAGCCTGAAGAGACCCAAGTTTGCCTTTATTAACTCCTTATTCTCCTGTTCTGAGAAATACAATGGTGAACGCAACAGGGTGCTTCAGGTGCTAGAACTAATCAGTGTTGATTCCAGGATTCTCCAAGTCATTTTGACTGTCCGTATTAGGAGAAAGCTGTGGGTTTTGTTTTTTCCTCTGTGCATGTGTGTCTGAAGAAGCTTTGATCCACTGCACTCATTTAATGTACTGTACTTAATGCGTATTTAAGGCTGAAAGGCTCCGTCTGTACTGACGACAGATGGACTCTTCTCTCGGCTCGCAGTGCTGATCTACGTTAGATGCGCAACGCGTGCTGATGAAGTTGGTGACCTTTCTGTGAAATGCGGTGGTTAGAAGTTGACGCCCTAGTTTTGTAAAGCAGGGTTTTGCTGGTAGTCAGCTAGATTTCACGGACGTTCAGCTAAAGTTCGGTCTCAAAAAACGAATAGTGTCATGTTCCAGAAGAGTTGTTGTGTCAAGTGTTCAGGCATACCTCTCAAACCCTGGGGTAGAGAGTGGCGAGCTATCGTAGAGTAGTGACTTGCATAACAGCAGTTGAAATGGCCAGGCTGCGTACAAGGCAGGGGAGGAATGTGTCTCTTGCCTGGAAGGAGAAGGGCCAGCTTAGTTTAAGTGTCCCTATTTATAAACTTGTGTAGCATCTACAAAAAACTGTGTAAGGGATTTATCGTAGCAATATACATGCAAGAAAAGAGGAGTGAGTCATCGAAACAGCATCATTGCTAGCCACCCTCTTTTATGCCTTTTTAATTACTCGGTAATAAAACTGAGATAGAGATGGCTCTGCCTGGGATCCAGGCCCCTGGGGAATCCCTGACATGCTCCCAACAGGCCTGGGAAGGAGGATTAACAAAAATGAGCCTTGTGCCACAGTTGCTATCGGCACCTCTGCTGTGATACTTCTAGGAGCTCGCCAACAGAAAAAGCAGCTCCTCTTCTGCTGGCACACAGCGTGTCTCCAGTTATGCACAGATTGTCCTCTGCAATCCGCGCAGTCGGGTTGGAAAAGTCTGCCTGGGCTGACAGGATTTTGGCTGACGAGTGGAAGCCTTGATGTGTGTGCGGTTGAGCACAGCCCTCTCTTCGGGAGGGACCTCTTGCTGCCCCTTGGCCCGCAGAGGACGCGTCCCGGCTCCGGGTCGGCGAGCGGAGATGAAGCACCGCGTGCGGCTCATCCTGCCGGGGAGGCTTGCGGGGTCGGTACCATGGGAACTGGCGCAGATCGGGATGTGAGTCAACACCGGGCAGAGTTCCTCAGAAGAGCTTCCCAGATACACACACACATTTCCTCGCGGTGCAGTGGGCGTAACCTGAGCCCAAGAAGATTTCTTCTCGCTGGCTTCCCACTCATCTTCATTCACTGGCATGCTCTGGTAAAGATAGTGACAAATACAGTAATATCTAATATCTGTCCTGTAATAAATGCTAATAATGGGAGTAATATCCCATTCAATGATCACTTGAGCAGCAATAAGGGCTGTAATTAAACCTCTCAAGGAAATAAGTTTAATATTTAGATTAAGTTGCTGGAGGAGCTTGGAGTACAATCTTCTGCTTAATTCTCTACCAGCATGTGTGGTACATGCCTGTGCTTTCCGCTTGCTCCGAACAGGTAGCTCCGCACTCCCTTGTGCAGGGAAATGAGGATTTACTCCGATTTTTTTCCTCTTGCTGAAAAGGAAATGGCATGCTGATGCAAGGTTTCCAGGTCGCTCTCTTTTCGTGGTCAAAGTGTAAATGGAAGCTCCTAAAAATAATTGGTCTTTGCTTGGCTCTGCACTTAGTCCCCTCCATATATTTTTTTTTTAAGCTGTTGCTCAGATTTGCTGAAAAGATGAATGTATTTCATCATCCTTTTGTTCCCCATCCTAGGACTCTTCAGATTAATTATTTTCTTAGTAGCTGTACAGCAACAAGAAAGGGGGAATCCTAGTCTGGGACTCTGAAGATTACAGCTTTTAGATCTTCAAGACATCAGTAATTACTGCTGTTATTATTATGTTTATAACTCTTCATTGAATTTACAAGCCCAAAATTTTCAGGAAAGAAATACTAAGCGCAGAACAATAAATAAATTAGAAAGCACTTAACCTCTGTAACAGTAAAAGATACATCCTCAATGTAAAAAAGAGAAGAGGAAGGGGGGGTGGGGAGAAGGAACCAGCAAGCCATACCAAATGCATCTTTGCAAGACTTCCATTGCCGTTGTTTTGTTTCCCATGGGAGCTCTGTGTCCTTCCCAAGAACCCCCCAGGATTAAACATGAAGGGTGGATGCTGTCCTGCCTGGCTCACGCCGGGTCCGTGCTCTCGCCCCGTAAAGCGGCCATCAGGCTGCCGCTGTCTCGAAGGACCTCTGGTTTGACGTAAACCATGTTTTTGGGAGCCCTTGCTCAGCTCCAGCCTGGCCACCCTGTGTTCAGGCTTGGGCTGAGAGCAAGCTCAGCCTCTTGTGGGAGAAGTCCAGACGTGTTGGGTAACCCAGCCCAGGCCAGCAGGGATGGGGGTGGGCGTGGGGTGTCCGGTGGGGGCCATGGGCTGAGTTCTTCCAGTGTTATGGCTGCTGATGGCCTGCCTAGTGATGACTCCGCGGGGCTCAGCTGCTTCTTTCCCTATGGACGTACCAGCAAAGGCCCGTGGATGGGCAAGGCTGGACTGTGCGGCGGTGAATTAGGGCTCTGCAGCCCAGCACCCTGCACAAAGCACAAGCCTGCCTTCCAGTGTCGCCCGCCTGACAGCCCACCTCTCCCCCCTAACCTGGCAGAGCTCCTCTGATGTCTGCTGTAGAGCAAGGCTATTAATCTTTTGTACGTTTGGATGCTACTGTGGGGCGTTTTATAGCGTCTCTCCATTATATGTCTCTTCATTTTAATTACACTTCTAGAAACACAATATTTTTGGGACACTTATTCTTTATCAACTGTAGTTGAACTGAGCCAGAGGATTCAGGAGATTGTGAGGTAGGAGGGAAATGGCAGACACATGCACTCAGTGTGATCAAACAAGTCTCATCTCCGAAGGAAATCAGGCTAAAGATAGCCTAGGGAGTTCACATTTCCTTTATTACTCATGCCTTTTTAGGTGTTCGGTCCTATTAACAATAGTGATTCTTGTCAGCGCTTCCCCCAAAGACATCCTGCAGCTTGCAGACGGGTCTGGGAGGATCCCAGCGGCAAACGTTGCTTTGTCCTCTCCCGTGCTGGAGCTTTCTGGCTGCTTTAGCGTCATCAGAAAGTATGGCAAGAAAAGCATCAAACTTGGTACCTGAAATGGTAGCGTTAAAAATCCGTGTTACTTTTTCCACAGTTTAAGAGGTTGGTTTGTTAAAAACATGCAGCTAAAATGTTTTGTTTATTTTTTAAAAGGTGGTTTGATTTGTAGCTATCAAAAGCTGGTGAAGTATCATGTTCTGTTAAGCCATCCAAATGTTTATAAGATTACACAGAGTTATGAAGCCTTACTTTTATTCTGTGGTCTTGTCTGTACGTATATTTGTGTGTGTATGACTCTCAAAAAAATCTGTTTTTTAAAGAGGACTTGTCTGACAATGAGGAAATGTTCCCGAAAGAAATAACCAAATGGAGTTCCAATGATCTGATGGATAAAATTGAAACCCCCGAATGCGATGATGTCCAGGGTAAATTTTTTTAAGTAAAAACTGCATGTGATATTTTACAGTATTTCCAGGCAATTGTTACAGCCACATTCTGAAAAAGGTAAAACTTGTTATCTTCATCTCACAAAAGGAGAAGCTGAGACAGAGCATAAAAATGACTGCCCAGTGCTGCCAAGAAAGAATTGCCCAGTGGGAGCTGGGATAGCTCTTGATTCGTTTCTTTTACACCATGGTTAGGCTCCTTTGTGTGACAGCCAGGGTTTTCTTGTATAACGATGAAATATTCCAGCTCCGTCTTGAATGAGTTTCTCCTGACTCTTCTTTCCTCTTGCTCCATCCTTTGTTCTTGTCTGTATCTGCCTTGCTTTTATTTTCTGCTCCTCGTTATGGAATTCTGAAAGGAAGCTGGCTCCTCAGCCAGCTCGACGCGTGTAGCAGCACGGTGGAAGATGAAACTTAGGCTTCGTGCTACAAAGTCGGTCTGTGTAGGCACAGACGTACGAACGTGTCGGATCCCTGCTCCCTCAGCATAGTTCAAGCAATTCCTTTTATTTTCCCATGAGCCGATCATTTCCGATGGTTGCGCAGGGATTTCCCGCTGTTGCCATCCTTAAAAAAGCGATGGATCGCTGTAATGAGAGAAGAGCTGGCTGATGTCCTCAGCGCTTACCGAGGTTGCGAGGAATTGCCGGAAAATGAGTGACCCAGCATTGCCCAGGCTTCTCGGGTGGAAGGAGGCAGGAGGGAGGGAGAGGGCAATTTCGTGAAATAATTAAGGAGATGTGAGGCAGAAGAGGCTGAGGGGCATTGGAACGAACAGTGTCTTTGTGGAAGAGTGTCTTTGCTGAATAGCATCTTGCAGCGCTGATGTTTTGAACCTCTGTGCTTCCAGGTGATTTGTATCACGAGACGTCAGCGGAGTACCACGTCGGCTCCAGCGTGGAGAGGCTCAGCATCGTTGAAGTGAGTGCTTCGGTTTCTTGTAACGAGAGCTTTTGCTGCTGGAACGTGTCCGTGTGGGGTGAATGGGGTGAACGGCTTGCTTTGCTGTGAGGGGCGTATTGGCTCTGTGTGTCACAGAATCCCAGCATGGTGGGAGTTGGAAGGGACCTCTGTGGGTCACCCAGCCCAACCCCCTGCCGAAGCAGGGTCACCCAGAGCAGGCTGCACAGCACCACGTCCAGGCAGGTCTGGAATATCTCCAGAGAAGGA
>Ga0065711_1046058_pt1 | contig 13120 bp, 11 predicted proteins | sample Hoacrofraction12_FD_59098 | JGI IMG/M metagenome (GOLD analysis project Ga0065711, IMG submission 59098) | Hoatzin crop microbial communities from Cojedes, Venezuela - Epithelial fraction 12 v2 (version 2) | ecosystem: Host-associated > Birds > Digestive system > Esophagus > Crop | place... | reverse complement strand
GTCCAGGCGGGTCTTGAATATCTCCAGAGAAGGAGACTCCACAACCTCCCTGGGCAGCCTGTGCCAGGGCTCCGTCACCCTCAGAGGGAAGAAGTTCTTCCTCATGTTCAGACAGAACTTCCTCTGCTTCGGTTTGTGCCCGTTGCCCCTTGTCCTGTCGCTGGGCACCTCTGAAAAGAGCTTGGCCCCATCCTCCTGACACCCACCCTGCAGATATTTGTAAGCATTTCTAAGGTCCCCTCTCAGCCTTCTCTTCTCCAGGCTGAACAAGCCCAGCTCCCTCAGCCTTTCCTTGTAGGAGAGATGCTATGATTGTTTAACTCCTAGATTTCTTAAATGCTTTCTTATGCTTTTGAATATTTGACAGTCTGGTTCTCTTTACCAGTATTAGCAGGGAGACCACATTTGACTCGGAGCTTCTTGGTTATAACTATCCGTATTCAGATAAGTATTTCTTCAGTTCCTGCATGTGTAGAACTTTCAACGTATGCTGAGGCCGTTGAAATTCACTTCAGTGAATTATCTTGTGAAGGAGCTGCAAGGGAAATGTGTTTATTCAGATGGGCTCAAAAGTTGTTAGCAATGCAACCTTAGCTTCTGCTATAGTAAAGAAAAGTTTGCTACTTATTTAGCTAACAGAGGAATAGTAATGCCTTCAGATTGTCTGTAGGAGAAGTGATGTGTTAGTGGTGTGTGTGAGTGTGAGGGGAAAGGCAGGGACAGGGAGAGAAGGAACAGCTTCCCTTGATTTTCGGATCACTTATCCAGGTCTCAAAGGAAATACCCGTTTCCCTTAGAGACTCAATTTCACTAGAATTTTAATCTATCCAGCCACAGTGTTTTTGACACCTACCGAATCTCATGATAAACAGAGAATTATAACAGTTGAGGCAGAAATTTTATGGGCTATGAAGAACTGTAATGTCTTGTAGCTTAAAAATAACTCTTGACCTGCCAAAGGAATGTGGAAACAACAGACATATTCTGAAATGAAGTACTTAATATTGATGTGGTCCCATCAGGACAGGAACTGATTGGGGGATGCTTTCTCACAGTCCCTGTGAAATTCTGCCCTCCCTCCCAAGCAGAACAACTACTCTCTCCTTGTGGAGAGGTTCCTTTTATACCTACCACACAGTGCACAGCCGAAAGCTGCAGTGTGCTGGGCAGCTTCTGCGGTTGTCCAGGGTAGAAGAGATGTAGGGCTGTGGCTGCTAACACGGGGGACGGCACCCTTCACCTCCACTCGCAAGCTGTGAAGGTTTCGGTCTTATGCATGGCTAAAGAAAATGTCCGTCTTTTCAGACAGCACTGGGAAGAACTATATCATGGTTTAGCCCCAGCTGGTGACTGTGGGAAACCATATAACTGGAGACAGAACAGCACTGTCTCGTGGCCCTGAAGGATCAGTGCGTCCTGTGCCTCCCTACTCTGTTCCCATGAGACAAGCTGTTGTCACACATCCAGCTGCAAAAGATCCTGGAAAACAGCAGCCATGAACTGGCATTTGCAAAGCCACGAACCCAAGGCTGATTGGCTCCGGTAACTATTGTATTAGTACATAAGGGATTCGCTTTTGCAATAAAACGATTCTGATCGAGCACAAGATCGGGGTCCGTGAAATCATTCACCACAGGCAACAAAGAACCAAATGACTGTTTGATCACTCCTTCCCCTGGTGGGATGGGGAGGAGAATCAGAAGAAAAAGACAAAACTCGTGGGTTGGGATAAAGACAGTTTAACAAAAATGCAAAAGAAGGGGAAAGTAATAGCAATAATACTGATAAAAAGAATATACAAAGCGAGGGATACACAGTGCAGTTTTCTCACTGCCAAACCCCCAGCCCACTCCCAAGCAGCAATTCCCCTCCTCTGGCCAGGTCCCCTAGTTGTGTCCCAGGCATGACGTTACGTGGTGTCAGTGGTGTCCTATATCCCATTTGGCGAGTTTGGGTCAGTCATCCCGGCTGTGTCCACTCCCAGCTTCCTGTGAAAATGAACGCTATCCTAGCCAAAACCAGGACAAACCAGTGCCTCTCAAGTACAAAGGCAGGATGATTTATGGAAACGTCTTAAAAACTGTGGTTCAGGAGCTGAATTAGATGTTTAATTAGGTCTATGCTGCTGCTTTGCAACATGTTGGTATACTGAGGTTATTCACATACCTTCTTGCATACCTATTCTTCTGTTAGCTTGATGGTTGAGAGGTATTATCTGTACTTTTGGTCTTTTCTGAACCTATGTTAGGCATGCAAGCTTGAATCTGGTTTTCTTACACCAATTCTGCATTTGGATGCTTAGAGTTCAACAAAATTGTGGTTTTCAAAGTGAGGAGACCCAATGACAGAATTGGAAATTATTCAAATGCTGGAACTTAGAATTATGCTTCAGAAAATCATACTCCAAGGTTTTTGGATCAGAGAACCAACTGAAAATACGGGCATTCAGAATCACAGATTTGCATTGTGATCATCCTCATTTTCAAAGGCCCAGTGTTTATCTCCAGTGTAAGTAATAACAACTGTGAGTAAAGTATGTTGAGATTCTTAGAAGAAAGGATTATTTAAAGAACTGAACCACAGAGCAGTGCATTTTTTTCCCGTTTGCTTAGGCAGATTTGAATCAATTCCTTAATGGAAAACAGAAGATCTAAGTCAACCCTTTTAACATTTGCCTGTTGCTAATCTGAAATTTGATGTATGTGACAGTCCTGCTATTCAGAAAACATCCATTTTGGTGCTCTCCTTGCCGGTGCGATTTTTCTAAGCCCTCATTTCCCTGGAAACATGACCTGCAAATCAGCTATGGAAAACATGTTAGATAACAGAAATGTTATTAATTTCCTCTCGCTCCTAATCTATGTAAGAGAATGTAGGATTCAAGTCTTTCTTGGTACACTGTCAGAGCAATTTATTCAGGCGCCTGCTATCATATACCTAGCTCAGTAATATGATTCTGTCCTCATACATTCAATTATATTCACTATGTTACTACTCAGAAAGAACCGAAAATAAACACCAGGTGGTACATGTGAGGTCAAATTAGGTGATTCTGTCCTCTATGTAGATTTTAAGCCATTTTGGTTTTGTTGTTCTTCTACAGTGGAAAGGTGCAAGAATAAGTATAGCTGGTATTAATATACCGACTTCAGGAACATCAGGTAGTCATGAGTAGATTAATATATATTGGAGACATGCCTGAAAGCTGTGTTTTAGCATGAACAGTTGACATGAAATCTTTTTATTTTTTTCCATGTGTCTTTCTATAAAATACTAAGAATAAAATTATACATCTGACTGAAATATCTGTAGGATCATACAAGTGCCCAGAGAAAACAGCTGAGTGTATACAATTATATACAAAAGAACTTTCACAGCAACGTTCTCGTCAGGAGAAGAAACATCCATATTAGCAGAGAACAAAGGATGCCATAAAATTCAAACTTGATATTTGTTTTACTTGAAACTATGCTATTTCTGTTAAGGTGCAGCCTTGCCTTAGCTCTTTTCATGAAACCAGTCCCCAGGTGTGAGAAATCAGGGAAGGTAGGCAAGTGAACAGCATGGCTGTGTCAAAACATGCTGGTCATACTAAAGGTCAAGAAAAAAATCCTAACCCAAACTCTCTAACCCTAACCCTAACGACCCTCACCCTAATGACCCGAACCCTAACCCTACCCCTAACACCTAACCCTAACCCCCAATCCTAACCCTAATGACCCAAACCCTTATGTCCCTAACCCTAACCCCCCAACCCTAAGCCCAAAAGCTAATGACCCTAATCCAAACCCTAACCATAACACTGACCCCTAACCCTAATGTCCCTAACCCTAACCCTAATCTTAAACCCTAATCCTAACCCCTAACCCTAATGTCCCTAACCCCCAAGCCGTAACCCTAACACTAATCCTAACCCTAATGACCGCAAGTCAAACCAGATCCAGAAGGCTCTGAGGAGACTTACTGTGGGCTTTCAGTACTTAAAGGGGGCTTATAAGAAAGATGGGGATAGGCTTTTTAGCAGGGCTTCTTGCAACAGGACAAGGGGTAATGGTTTTAAACTGCAAGAGGGTAGATTTAGACTGACTGTAAGGAAGACGTTTTCTACAATGAGGGTGGTGAAACCCTGGCCCAGGTTGCCCAGAGAGGTGGTAGATGCCCCATCCCTGGAAACATTCAAGGTCAGGTTTTCCGGGGCTCTGAGTGACCTGATCCAGTAGTAGATGTCCCTGCTCGCTGCAGGGGGGGTTGGACTAGATGACCTTTAAAGGTCCCTTCCAACCCAAACCATTCTATGATTTCATGAAATAATACTATTCCCTGACTTTGAAATTTATACAGAGTTTCACTGACTTCTTTTCTGGTTGTTTATAGAAGTATGATATTTTTGATTTTTTAAAATGTTTTTTAAAGAAAGAGTACGGATGGAAAGTGAAGCACTTAGAGGTAATTACATTAAAATGCTTGCAAATCTTAATTAAGTTTCTTGATGTAGACTGATTGAGCAATATTACATACATGTGGTCTTTAATCATGTAATTACAGAGTTTTCCTCAGCTTTGTCATGAAACAAATGGCAATCACTTAAGGATTTCCTTAATGATTTGCTTTATACTGGACAATATTAGTTAAGATCAGTATAGGTGGTACAACTTCCTACAAGCAGAAAAGGTGTAACTTTTTCTAGCCAAAAAATGATAAGGTACAACAGATTATTTACAATGGAGACATGAGGGACAGCAGAAATTTATGAATAAAAGAGCAAAACTCCTATTAATAGTTTTCAGACAAGATTTTATTTGAAGTTTATAATGGTCCATAGACCAGCTAAGGTCAACCTGGGTTGTTTTGATTCAAGAGATGTAGTGTAGCTGACCTTGGCTGGCTACCAGATGTGCACCCAGCGGCTCTCTCACTCCCCCTTCTCAACAGGACAGGGGGGAAAATAAGATGAAAAAGCTCGTGGGTCAGCGTAAGAACAAGGAGGTCATGTACCAATTACCATCATGGGTAAATCAGACTAAACTTGGGGAAAATTGTTTTAATTTGTTGCCTTTTAAAATACAGTTGGATGCAGAGAATCATAGAATCATGGTAAGCTTTGGGCTTGAAGGGACCTTGAAAGATCACCTAGTCCAACTCCCCTGCCATGGGACATCTTTCACTAGACCAGGTTGCTCAGAGCCCCATCCAACTGGCCTTGAACACTTCCAGTAATGGGGCATCCACAGCTTCTCTGGGCAGCCTGTTCCAGTGTCTCACTACCCTCATTGTAAAAAATTTCTTCCTTATACCCAATCTAAATCTACCCTCTTGCGTTTTAAAACTGTTTCCCCTTGTCCTGTCACTACAGGCTTTGATAAAAAGCCTATCCCCATCTTTCTTATAAGCCCCCTTTAGGGCTTTCTGTAAGAAAGACTGTGATAAGGTCTCCCCGCAGTCTTCTCTTCTTGAGGCTGCACAACCCCGATTCTCTCAGCCTTGCCTCATAGGAGAAGTGTTCCAGCCCTCTGATCATTTTTGTGGCCCTCCTCTGGACCTGCTTTAACATGTCCATATCTTTCTTGTGCTGGGGGCCCCAGAGCAGGACGCAGTACTCCAGGTGGGGTCTCATGAGAGTGGAGTAGGGAGCGAGAATCACCTCCCTTGACCTGACCAGCTAACCGTGCTTCTTTTTATGCATCCCAGGATACCTACGGCTTTCTGGGTTGCAGGCGCACATAACCCCAAAATGTCCTCTGCAGAGCTGCTCTCAATCCATTCATCCCCCAGTCTGTACTGATACTCAGGTTTTCCCTGACCCATGTGCAAGACCTTGCACTTGGCCTTGTTGAACTTCGTGAGGTTCACATGGGTTCACCCCTTAAGCCTGTCAGGGACCCTCTGAATGGCATCCCTTCCCTCAAGGATATCAACTGCACCACTCAGCTTGGTGTCATCTGCATACTTGCTGAGTGTGCACTCAATCCCACTGTCTATGCCATTAACAAAGATATTAAATACTACTGCTCTCAGTACAGCCCCTTGAGGGAAACCACTCATTACTGGTTTCCATTTGAGCCATTGGCTGTAATTTTTGCATGCAGACGTCCGGCCAGTTCCTTATCCATTGAATAGTCCATCCATCAAACCCATATCTCTTCAATTTCAGTGTAAGAATGTTGTGAGGGACCATAGCAAAGGCCTTGCAGAAGTCCAGGTGGATGACATCAGTTGCTCTTCCCTTGTCCATCGATGCAGTCGCTCCATTGTAGGAGGCCACTAGATTAGTCAGGCAAAGACAAACAGAGAAACAAAGACAAAAGCTAAAACACTTTCCCCTACCCCTCTTCTTCTCAGGCTCAGTTTCACTCCTTCGTTCCTGGCTCCTCTAACTCCCCTTCAGGCCCCAGTCCCTGAGCAGCACAGGGGGATGGTTAATGTGGGGTTGTGGTCAGTCCGTAACAGTTCCTCTCTGCTGCTCCTGCCTCCTCACACTTCTAGCCTGCTCCACTGTGGTGTCTCCACATGCTACAGGCCTTTAGGATAACCATGCTCCCGCGTGGACTCCGTGGACTGCAGCTTCCTTCAGGAAATATCCACTTGCTCCGGCGTGAGGCCCTCCGTGGGCTGCAGTGTGGATATCTGCACCAGTGTGGTCCTCACCATGGGCTGCAGGGAAATACCTGCTCTACTGAAGTGTCTGCGCTGGGGGAGAGTAAAAGAATCTGCTGGAATTATTTCTCTTCTGACTGAAGTGCTTTCTGGAGAGTGTCATAATCTGCTACAAAACATAGCACTGTTACAGAATTTGTGAAGTTCTACTTAGATTTTTATAATGTATTAACTAGAAATTGTCTGCTTTCCCTCTTGTCTTTGCTGATAAATTACAGGCTAGGGGGCTGGCTGGGCCGGTGCTGCAGCTCCCGTTAATGACCGCCACACGAAGGGAATCGTTCAGGTCTGGGGGTGAGGCTGCCTAGCCTGGAAAATGGTCATCCCTTGAGCTAAATCCAACCATCCCTTTTGCCTTTTTCAAATACATCTTTTTCAATGTGTGGAAACCAGTGTCTGTATTTGAACGTTTTGTGGAGGAAAGAGGAGTAGGGAGGAAGGAGTTCTGGAGTTAGTCAACAGCTAGTTTGGCAACTGTGGTGCTTGCAAATGCTTTCCGTAGACGTCTGCCTCTCTCACCTGACTATGTTGTGATCCTGCACTTCCAGTATTAGGCCTTTGTGTACATGCCTAAAGATGGGAGTGAGAAGTCATCTGTTCCTCTGGGAACAGTGAAAACAGAAATACGGTATTTTCGTGTAAAATTTGCTTAGGTACAAATTATTTCAGGCTTCATGTATTTTTTCCTACCATACACATTATCCTTATGAATGTTGAACAAAATTTCTTCATTAGAGAGTTATTGAAAGTTGTTGGAAATTTTTTCCCTTCAGTTTATTATCCCACATTATAAATAAATCTTTAAAGGAGAAATTACTTTCTCTTAGAAATAAATACCACATTTTGTATTGTGTAATTCTGAGCAATAGAAATCACACTGTGGTAATGAGAATAAAATTGCATCAGTAGTCAAGCTGGCAAAGGAATAAATGAGAATAAACATCCTAACACACAAGAACATTATTCAAATAATGCATACAATGAGTGTAACAGGATGCTGACTACAATTATTTACTGCAGTAGCGAGTTATGGGATTTAGATGTTGTAGGAAAAGCACAACCTTCCAAGGTAATGTGAACATGTCACTAAATGCTTTCAGTCTGTTACTGCTTTTTATTTTCCATTTCAATACTCAAAATAATGGAAATAATTGAAAAGCGTAGATGAAAGTACAAACTAGACATATATAATCAAGAAAAGTCTAAAAAAGTGACCCTGATGCTCAAACTGTTTTGTGGTTGATACAGGTGGAGCTACCTGAACAGAGAAAATAGAATTGTACTGGAAATCTGCCAGGTGCCGGACCTGCACGTTTCTGCGACAAGTTTGACGGAGGGTTCTCTTATATCTACTTGAACTTGGACTCTGAGGTAGGTAAACACCGACGAATTCTCATTAATTCTGCCTCCTTATATCCAGAATAGCGAGAGACATTTGACTTCACGTAGGATTTTCACTTCCTTGTATCGATGTTCACTCACATACACGAATCAGTCTTTCCAGCACAAAGGAGTGCTTTGGAACTGAGCCATCTGCAGAATATTATTCGTGGAAAAGAACAGGATAACAGATCTTTTATGTTGTGGTTGCGTACATAATTATGTCAGTGAAATTACATTGTACAGGCATTCATAGAAAATGTATCCTGATCAAAGATATTTTGAAAACATTTACAGGCAAAACCAGAATAAAATTATTATTTCTAACTCTTACTTATTTCTTAAGCTCACTGTACGCTTAGCAGGTGTGCCTTACTAGGTAAGAAGGAAAGAATTCTAAGACTGTGAATTCTGACACACCATTTATACAGTCATTAAACCACAGATTCCCTTCAGCATTTAGTAACTGACTTAAGCGGGAGTAGTCGACTCAAGCTATTCCTACTACGCACATCTGTTCCATGAAGCACTTTTCTCCCTTAAAGATGAGGAACTCCACTGCACGCTATAGTCTGCAATAGCAAATAAACGGAGAGCTCAGGAGATTGAGCAGGACCCCAGAGGAAGGGAAGGAGCTGCTGGCAGTTGGGTTCTGTACAGCCTGTCAGCCGTCAGCAAGGGGAGATGTGTGCAAGGCCTTGTTAACCCACAAACTGAACGGGGATGCCAAGTGCCGAGTACAGTGGTTTTGTTATTAAAAGCCACTTTGTGTTTCCATGGTCAGCTAAAAAAGAGAGAAATGACCATTACGTGCAATTTTGATTTCTTTGAGTTGAGAGGTGATGTTCTTCATAGGAGGGGTTAGCTGCTCTTGGTGTAACGCTTAGGAAAATCATGAAAACCACACGATAACTGCAGTAACTGTTCTGAAAGTGACACATGTACTTTTTTATTGGTGGTTCTGGTGTTAGGAATTCTTTTCTCACTTGTCCGTTTGTGGTGATTTTACTGCCAGGCTTGAAATACCCGTTTTCATACAACTCTGTTACTTTATAAAAAGTCTAGCCCACACATATGAAGCAACCCTGTCACCTGGAGGAGTAGAAACTCTCAAGTCACACAGCATATCCAGAGTAGAGCTTGATATAAAATTTAATCTCCTCTCCCCTACATTTTTGTGAAAAGGTATATCGTGAAAGTGCTTGCTAGCATGTGAAATAAAGATCTGGTTTTAAAAAAGGGGGCTTTTGTTTGCAGTGTGTTTCACCAGCAGCCTCTATTGCTGATACCTCATGAGGTATTTGAAGGAAACAACAAAAATTATTTTGGGAAAACTCGTTAAAGTGTACATCAGTGGTAAAGACCGTGATGAGAACAAACCCATGTGATCCATTTTTATGATAATGCTTCTGACAAAGAAAGAAAAGTCGGTGATAGAACTTCTGCTTTGCCACCATCCCAACGAAGCATTCAGCAACAACGTAGCCTGGCTTGATCCTCCTCAAATGCCATTAGGACAGACATCGGTTCTCCCACTTATTTTCTCTATAGACCCACACACAAAGAAGCCTTCCAGTGTAAAGCTTCCTTAAAAAAGAAACAAAAGAACAACTGGTTGCAATTAGTGCCAAAATACCACTTCTTACTGCAGGCAGCAGAAACAGAAGAGTCCTTTCCATCCCTCAGGTGCTACAGGGATTTTGCTCCCTATGACAGCTGGCATGCATTTCTATAAAATGTGAAGTGCTTTTTAAAAAATCTATGTATGGGATGCTATTGGGTTATTTAGGAGAGGAATATTTTTAATGCTATTCACTATAGAAATGATATTTGCCCTTTTATTTCTTCCAAGTATAGAACAAAGACTTTGCAGAGTAAAGGGCATTCTCCCCTGCGGGATCAGTTTTGCGGAAGTTCTGGGTCAGATGTACTGGGATCATATGCCAGAGAAAACTGGCAGTGTATGTTTTGCCAAACCAGTATCACTGCAGCAAACCCCTTCCCCGATGACTATTAATCCGTTACAGAAGTCCTGATGCCCATTCCCTCTTCTGTAAACCTTGGTGCTTCTTAAATTACACAATGATGTCTTTCTGGAGAGTGAATGCATAAATTAAGATTTTATCTCTGTGTTTAGTTCCCAACACAGTCACTCAGATTCATAAGCGCCCGCCCCATTGGAGTTCTTGCGGCGCCAGTTGTGATGCTTTGGTTCTGGTTTTGTCGGCATGCGGCTCTGTTAACAGTGTGGTGCTGTCTGACGTGGGACACGGCTGCCACGGCATCCGTCGCGATGAGCAAAGAGCGCGGTTGGTTCAGCCTCCCAAATTCCTGGCTGTTGGCTTTTCTCACAGAAGGAGGTAAAGGGCTGGTAACCTTTCTAAAAGCTGGCGTGGCTGTCTTCTGACTGCCAATTTTTTTTCCCAACGGACAATCCTTGAATGCAACTGAAATACAGCAGAGTCAAAAAGAGAGCTTTAAATAATAAATGACATTTAAAAAATAACGAAGCTAGTAATTAAAAATATGGCCTGCAAAAGACTTTTTTTTTTCCTAATGACAACTAAGAGTTGCTGCGATGTCAGCCCAAAGCTCTGAAAATCCTTGCCTAGAGGCTTTGCAAAAGGAGGTTGAACGGAGTTTAGCCGCGTGGAGTGCTCGAGAGGAAAAACAAACAAAAAGAACCACCCAAAACCGAAAAGGGTGGAAAAAACATTAGAAGAATATGTAGTAGTTATATTTTTAAAGATTCCTCTCGCCTCTGACTCAAAAGATTGCTCAGGATGTTGGGGTTTTTGTTTGCTTCCTTTCTTTTTTTTCTCTGAGATGCTTTCTTCGTTACTGGATTTTAGTGTACACTCTGCTCAGGAGAGAAATTGGCCCATTTATTGAAGATTCAGAGAGATACTGCTGTACAGGTGTCAGAGAATAGCAGGTAGGAGGGATATTTCTTTGCACAAGAAACATGGCATTGATTTTGTGTTTCTATATAGGGAAGAGGAGGCTTGGTGTGTAAGTGTGACAAACCGCTGTAAATCTTTGCCTGTGATGGTGAGGTGTGGTCATTTGGGGACCACCGTACAGCTCTCCTGTCTCCAGCATCTCGGACGCTTGCCCTTCAAACTAACTTCGAAATGCTGGGTCCCACCCTGGAGCTGTCAGTGCTGAGGTGTGTCCCCGAAGCTATTGCTGCGGGGTCTGGAGGAAGTCTGGTGCTACAGAATTGGCTTCCCCAGCTGCCAGCGCAGAAAACAGATGAGTACCTTAACGCAGGACAAACAGAAATCCTGGTTTTGTAAAACTCCTGCTGGACATTGCTAAACTGAAAAATTCCCGTTCTGTGGTAGAAAGTGATTTCTTTTTTTTAATTTCATCCTTAAGGTAACTTAAATGGAAAGCAGTTGTTATTGAAGTAGAACATCATGAGTTTCTGAAACAAATTAATTTAATGTGCTTTGGGTATGTAAGAAAGGGTTTTGGCACCATGAACTTTTTGTGTATTCTGACTTTTTCCTGGTCTAGGGTAAGGATTGTTTTGAAAAGTTTAATTTTTCTGCAGGTTATGGGAACTATTTTATGCCTCCTTCTGATAGCATCACAAGAGAAGCATGGTCAAAAAAGGCTCTACTAGGTCTTCCCTTTTGGATTCAAAGGACCAGAACTGATAAAGAATGTGATAGTGCTTATTCATCCTACACACCATTAAGAACTCTTTGGACTCGTGAGATGGTTACAGCATTTCAGTGCACCGGATTTCTGCAGTCTGGTATTTTAGTTACCTGTGCTTTTTTTTTTTTCTTATGTAATACAGTGATGGCACAGTGGACATGCTCAGCTCTGTGGGCATAGCCGCAAGAGTAAAATAGGGGTAGGTCATGTGGAAAAGAAGATGATCTTCTTTTGTGTCTGCTCTGTGTCAAGCAACTCTATTGCTACCGCTGTGATGAGTAGCTGCCTGGGGAGAGCAGGATCCACTCCATCAGAAAGCAGCACAAGCAGGTCTGATGCATGAGGGGGCCAAGCTGGGAGCTGCAGGTGACCCCAGTGCAGCCTGGGGGCTCTCTGATGGGGTGCCTGCCAGCTCTGAGCTAGTCACAGGATCTGTCAGCATCCCAGGGATCATCAGCCGAGGTGAAGTAACAAGTCACGTTCCAGGTCAATCCAGCCAGTCCAGTGAGGAATAGCGAAAGGCAGGGCTGGAGACAGTCTGCTGGGAACAGAGGTCCGCAGTCATCCCAGGAGGCAAGACAGAGATAAGGCCGGCTACAGCGCACATCAAGTCAACAAGTCAAGTCATGGGAGAACTGGTTGAGCTCGAGCTGCCTACAGTGTATGTCAGGCAGGGTCTGGGCAAAATTTAGCCTGCTGCGGAAGGTCTTAATCTGACTGATTGGAACAATTCTGCATTTCCAATTCCAAGGTTGAAAAGGAATAGATCTCTGTGTTACACAACAAGGGAAAGTCTTAAATTGAGCTGGAGGATTTAAGGGTTATGTATTTTTTCTCCACCTCTCTACTCGGATAGAGATGGTACCAAGCAAAGGGAGTACTGTACGTCCAATACCAGGAATACAGGCACTTAAACAACAGAGCAGGTGCTAATAGACAGCACTGGGGAAGCTACAGAATGCTTTGGGGGATGCGTTGGGCAGTGACATGTGGTGTGCATGGGGAACAGGAGGAGTCACCCTGAAACAGATACATCCTTACAGCAAAGGAAGCGTTGAACAGAATTTTGTGTGGGAAGCAAGACTGGGGAGGAAGGTGGTGGGATGATGGTAAATCACAGTCCTGTCTGTAGTGTGTGTTTAAATAAAAAGGCAGGGAGAGCCGTCGATGTTTCTACCTAGACTTCAGCAAGGCTTTTGACATGGTCTCCCATAACATCCGCCTAGGGAAGCTCAGGAAATGTGGACTGGATCAGTGGTCGGTGAAGTGGACTGAGAACTGGCTGAATGGCAGAGCTCAGAGTGTTGTCATCAGCGGCACTGAGTCTAGTTGGAGGCCGGTAACTAGTGGTGTCCCCCAGGGGTCAGTACTGGGCCCAGTCTTGTTCAACTTCTTCATCAATGACCTGGATGAAGGG
>Ga0065711_1046056_pt1 | contig 13121 bp, 2 predicted proteins | sample Hoacrofraction12_FD_59098 | JGI IMG/M metagenome (GOLD analysis project Ga0065711, IMG submission 59098) | Hoatzin crop microbial communities from Cojedes, Venezuela - Epithelial fraction 12 v2 (version 2) | ecosystem: Host-associated > Birds > Digestive system > Esophagus > Crop | place... | reverse complement strand
GCCTCTCCTCGTAGGAAAGATGCTCCAGTCCCCTCACCATCCTTGTAGCCCTCCGCTGGACACTCTCCAGCAGCTCTTCATCTTTCTTGAACTGGGGAGCCCAGAACTGGACACAGTACTCCAGATGGGGCCTCACTAGGGCAGTGTAGATGGGAAGAACAACCTCCCTCGACCTGCTGGCCACGCTCTTCTTGATGCACCCCAGGATACCATTGGCCTTCTTGGCAGCCAGGGCATCCTGCTGGCTCATGGTCAACCTGTCGTCCACCAGGACACCCAGGTCCCTCTCCGCAGAGCTGCTCTCCAGCAGGTCCACCCCAAGTCTGTACTGGTGCATGGGGTTGTTCCTCCCCAGCTGCAGGACCCTGCACTTGCCCTTGTTGAACTTCATCAGGTTCCTCTCTGCCCAACTTGCCAGCCTGTCCAGGTCACGCTGAATGGCAGCACAGCCTTCTGGTGTATCTACCACACCTCCCAGTTTGGTGTCATCAGCAAACTTGCTGAGGGTACATTCTAACTCTTCATCCAGGTCATTGATAAAGAAGTTAAAAAAGACTGGGCCGAGTACTGACCCCTGGGGGACACCACTAGTTACCAGCCTCCAACTAGACTCAGCAGCCACTATTAGCTGTCAGTGAAGAAGTAATACTACACTACAGAAGAATGTAGCTTAGGCTTTTAACATACAGGACTTGCATTGCAGCAAACTTTAACAATGCCAACACTTACTTCTCAGCTTGTGGAAATCTGACTGCAACAAATGTAAATGTTCTGAAAGGTGCCATCAAGCAAATGTATTCTTGCCATAATATTTCTGATATTCAATTATAGTATGTGTACTTGGCAATGGGAATGAAGCGTTTTGTGCAACATCTGCAGAATTTTCAGTCAGTACAGAAAATATTTTTTCAGTGTTCAGCAAATATTATTCATTTGGTGCTCTCAATTTCAAAATACTTTTAGGTAGTGAACTATAATGACACTTAAAAGAATTATAATGTCAAAATCATGTTTTCATCTGATAGCTTCCAGGACTTGCATGATTCCTGTGAGGTCCATGTTCAGGAAGGAGGAACATTGTCTATGTAAATACACCCTAATAAGTTTTTCAGAACAACATAATTTGAAAAAAAACATTTCATTTACAGGTTGAGATTACAGATCATAATGATTTTTCAGTGTAGAAAAATATTAACAATACCAGAAAAATATGACAAATTATCTCAGTTAATGCTTTCTGGCACTATATAAAGAGTTACCAGATAAAAGTGGATTCTTGCATCATTAAACTTTTACAACAAATTCTTTGTTAACAGTGATTAAGAGTGTATTAGGACTTAAGATTTTCCACATCCTGATCCAAAAACTTCGTGTTTCTCACAACTATTTACAGTCTTTGATTGGTTTATACATTTGTTTGTGCCTTTCACCCATATAAGACCACTACTTTGAAAAATCAGCTGAAGTTATGTATTGTATTGTGTATCTTAAAGCTAGAGATTCTATAGTAGAAGGTTTAAAGAAAACTCACTTTGGTGATTCTTGTTCGGATGACCTGTTAAGAAAAAAACAACAGTAAATGAACATAAGTTAGATCTTCAGGAAAGCAGGAACTAATAAAAAAAAAGATACCTGCATAAAAGCCAAAACCTGTGCTCACAATAAGTTAAAGAATACTTAATCCTATGCTCAAAGTTTGAGTCAGATAATTATGGAATTTATGAAGCACTCAACAGAAATCCCAGGGCAGCTCTAACAGCTGACTTCCACTTTTGGCACAAGCCCAACTACAGACAACACACATTTCTACCACAACTTAAACTATGTAGGAGTTTACTGAGGCAATTGCTTAGCAAAACACACTACATCATTTAAGAAAGTTTTAGATGTGGATCACAATGACTACAAGCATCACTGTATTTTGTAAAAAGTCAAACGCAGCAGAATCTTTATGTATAGGTAACAAGAAATGAGCGTAGGCAGCTTCAGAAGCATGAAGTTTCTCAACACTTCTAATGTGAGAGCAGAACTGATACTGATAGAGAACTTTAAGACAAAGCATAACTAAAGCTGAAGTGGTTACACAGATGAAGACAATCTAGCACAGAAAAGAAATAAAAATTTACAGTACATAGCATTTTCCAAGGCATTCAATTAGCTTAATCAGAAATCACCTGAAACAGTGAGCTAAATTATATTACCTCAGTTAAAACAATAGCTGTGACACTAAGATAAACTTGAAAGCAAAAGTTACCCAAAAGGTGCTTGCAAAGCAAAGTAAGTTTAAGGCAGATCGGATAGCTTTACAAATTTAACCAAGTAGTGACCACAAAAACCTGGAGTGACATAAGTCCATGCTGGAAAATTACAAACCTGAAGTAGTTTGGTTTGAACGTAGAGTTATTGAATTGTCAAATTATAGGAGGCAATTCAGAGTATTCAGTTAAATTTTCAATTATTGTTCTGTAAACCAGCCTCAGTACTAAGAATTATGCACTTTGTTTCATCAAAACTTCAGTAAAAATAGCAGCAATATCACTCTAGTTAAGTTTCCTTACATGTATTCTACACTCTGAAGAAATTCTTCTTTGAGAGGCAAAGATGGTGAAGCTTGATTCCCTAGGAATTTGTGGATGTTTCGTTTGCATGTACTTTTAACTTTTTTTAAAGCACTAAACTACTTTTTTTTACTGCAGTCATGCCCTCTTTGTGATTCCACTGACATCCACTCCCACTCTCCCACAAATACCTCCGGATCTCCTTGTTTGCAATCCCAGTACTATTTTTACCCCCTAAATGCCAGCAGTGCACAGCAGATCCTTTGGGAACGCGCACTCACTTGCCGCCTGACCAGCCCACATCTAAATGGAACAGACAACCATTGGACTCGTACTGTAACTGCTCAGTGAGAAGAGAATGTCAGTTTAAGGGTTTTTTCTTCTGCCTAGTCACTGACTTTCTGATCTTGTAGAAAACTTTACATCTTTGAAAACTCAACTCCTACATTAGATTTGACTGCAATCGTCCAAATGTTCTTAAGTGGGAACAGAGGCAGACAGGTAGTGCAATGACATTATTTCCTTAGGAAGTCATGCTAAAAATAAAGAAACATTGAATTTATTTTCATTTAAGCTAATTGATTTCCCTGTGAGTCAAAGAACAATGAAACTGTATATCTTTTGTATGTTTTGCCACAGCAGAGCTACAGCTATATTGCCAAGTTCTGTGTAAAATTCAAGATGCTAAAAGTTAACCCTTTCCAAAGCCTTCACCAAAAATTTGCACACGTAGTATTGTGATGCAGGTTGATGCAATGTCCCTATTCTAACATCTTATCTCCCCTCTTTCCTCCCAATAGAGTGAGGTAATTTGAGACAAAAAAACCAACTTTGGCTTCCCTTCATATACTGTGTATAAAAATACAGCAATTTTTTTCATCATCTCAGGAATACGTTTGCAGACTTAAATGTGGGATATAAATTCTTAGTAATATTTGCTGAATCTGTTGACTTATTGCACTTTAATTCAAACATACCAGCTCTGAAAGAGCTACTGAATCATTCTATAACCTTTTAAAGTGGCAAAAGGCAACCAAAAATTTGACCTAGAAAGTGACCAAATTCAAGGCTTAAAAGAATTCATCAGGGACAATGCAGCTCTGTCTTCCTAAAGTTCTTAGTAGCTTAGCATGCTAAAACTGCAGAATTCTGCTCCACCACTCAGTTAAACAGTATTTTTAGCATTTAATTTCTCAAAGTTATAAAGCACCTTGAACATGAATTACTATATGCTTTTTTCTGGCTATATAGTATTACACATTTTACTAATCTACCTTCCTCATTTCACAATATACAAGAATCATATATTAAGTCAACAAAGACAAGACTCACCAGACCAGCCATTCAACTTTTTGATTGAGAAAGACAGCCCTTCCTTGCAAGGAAATTAAGCTTTCCATTGGTGCAGCTAACAAGCAAACGCTTTAAAACTGCAGGTAATTTCTCTTCCTTACTCCACAATATACCTACAACGATGCCATTTCAATCTTTCGCTCACTATGGATTACTCTGTTGGTGATGATATTTTATTGTAAAACTCTTTGCCCTGACAAGTCCAACTCTCCTCTTCTGTCAGGAGGACAGAAAGGAAAGGTCTTAAGAAAAGACCATCCTCCCCATTTTGGTGTGCCCTACCAGGGAACTCTGCTATTCTGAGACCTGAGGATGATAAACTACAGCGGAGTAAAACCCCAAGAGAAAAGGGACAACCGAAACAATAGCCCTGTAGCAAAACTCCCCCTTTACAAACAACTGAAGGAAACATCTGTAGGTTTTGCCCTTGTGCTGTTTTTGAAGTTCTTAAAGCTTCTGTTATTTTAACACCTGCAGGGCTGAGGAGACCGAGTGTGCCAGCACCTCCATTATCACCCCTTTTCTGAGAGCTCATCATTAGAAGTGGAATTATTATTCATATGACCAATATGTGCAAGGTATTTGCAGCAATACCTTTTTGATGCCTTTTAGAGAAATTTATACATAGAATACTCAGCATCCCTACAAGCAGAACAACTGCGCAAAAAGGTGATGTAGATTCTTTGTACTGCATACTTAAGTACCATTACAGAAAAACTTGAGGACTTCATGGTATACACAAGTTTTTCAGCAACTGTCTATAAATTCCAAACATTCACATTTATAAGCTGCTGCCATCACCCATAAAAGTATAATTTCAGTCACTCCGCCTTGCCTTTTTTGACCATATTCCACTTTACTGACTTTCCATGAAAATTTCATCTATTCTGCTACTCTGCATCTGTCTGCCTTGTTGTGAAGTTTGCCTTCTCACAGATCTGCAATTCAACTTTGAGACTTCCTTTTTGGATGCAAAATGATTGTTTTTTGAACTGGCAAGGAAAGTGTAGTGCATTTTAATAAAGATATATATTTAAAAAGAAAGGTTTACATGTAAGTAAAATATATACATGTACTATTTTCATGTATATTTGAGTGGAAGAGCACAGTAAAACTCATAGAAGTCTATTAGTAGTAGTCTTAAAACCCTAATTTGAAACTAATTCAAATGTTCTCAGATCCATTGCTTAGTATTAGAAAGACATCTTCTTCGAAAAAGACCTGAAGTGCACAAACAAGGACAAAGGACTTTTGTGAGATGCAGCAGATTTTGCAAGAACAAGGAATCGATCACCTCTGTATATTATTAAAAACTAAGGATAAATAACTTAGTTTAAATTTTTAAATTATTTGCAATTTTCTACCAAGAAAATAGTTACTAGGATTTGGCTGCATACACCTGAAGGGTACTTTCATCAACAGTAATGCTTTAAAAATTTTGTTCACAAAAGGAATTATATTTTAGTTAAAATAATGTGTTCCCATAGTACATTCACCAAAGCTCACTATACAGCTAGCAGTTTATTGTCTATCAAAATGGCAAGCTGAAAGAATTGAACAAATGCAGCATACGTTCAGGAAATCTATTTTCAGTGCAATACCTTCACCAGATGATGCATCACACTTACACCCGGAGCGTATATGCACTTCCAGAAATTCATAGCACAGTGCAAGTGAATTTCCTTTCTGTATACTAGTTCATCATTTCACTTCCTTCCCCTCCAACTCTGGGACTGTACGCATTATGCCATCTCTATCATCTATAGTTTTAGAACATAAGTTAAAGAGGTTTACAGCTTTTCAAACACGTTTATGAGAAAATCCTACATATGAATATGTTGCATTTATAACAAGTAGGATTGTAGACTTAAAGTAATTTAGGTTGGAAGGGATCTTCAGCGACCACCTAAACTCTTGTTCAAAGAACAGCGAACATCAAAGCTAGATGAGGGTGTTCAGGTCCTTGCCACGTTGCGTTTTGAGGCTCTCCAAGGATGGAAACACCTCCACCTTTCTGTCAATGTGTACAAGGGCTTAACTAATCGCAGTGGAATTTTTTTTCCCCAGTGTATTTTGAGCATTTCCCTTGCTATAACTTGTGTCCATTGCCTACATGTTTTTGCTGTGCACCTCCAAGAAGAGTTGGCTCCATATTCTTGATAACCCTATTTTGGTAAAGTCAACAATGCGACCAGCCCATCCTCAAGCCCCCAGCCTTTTGATTTTCCTCATACATCATATGCTCACATCTAGGAATAGCTAGCCAGATTTATCTCACCAGTCAAAGTATGACTAAATATAAAGCCTCACTTGTTTAGTAGGTTTTTCTTACTGACTGATACTATACCTTATCACTTCAAAATGTGTTTTACAATAATCTTCTTTCTGGTTCAATGGAAAATTTCACAGCTAATCTTTTCTGTTAAGCCACTGAGTCTAGTCTAGTCTAAAAAACTACCAAAACACTTGTTCCTATGCAGTCTGTTGTTCCAAACCAGACAGACATCTTTGGTTTATTTAATTAGAGTGAAAAAGAGAAACTGAACACAGTTCAAGTAGCAAGACCTTTCACACAGCTTTATCAGGTTACTTTTCCAAGCCAATAATGCAGTTATTTCTTCCCTTAAGATAGCACCTTATACGCATAGTTAAATTTATATATTGTTACTAACAAGTACTCTTCCCACTCAGAAAAGTGTGTTAATACTTAAAACTATTCCACCTATAGTACAAAAAAAATTTAGAAAAGCACAAGCCATCAAATCAGAATTTACAAGGTCAAAAATGAGCTATGCTCCTCATAGAAAAGAGAAACTGAAATCTTGAACCACAAAGAAAACTGTTCCAGTATCACTTTGCTTCTAACACCTTCTTGTCTGAAAGAAACACCAGCTTGCCTTAATGAGACAACATTCAGTTAAGGGGCAAGTGTGAGTATTGGTAACAACGCACTGCCATCCCACAAGCCTCGATTAAAACATTAAATACATGAACAGGAGAAGAGTGAAGGATACTCTCTACAAACTGGTTGAAAACCATGCAGCTCCCCACAGCTGGGTTCTCAGAGGTTAAGAGTATTAAACAACACAGTGGTTTTCAGTTTTCATTTCTTGACATTCATTCATTCACTTCCATTTCTCATTTCACTGTGAAGTGTGAACATCTGTATCACACCTTAAGCACCAGAAGGCGCTTGAGAAAAAGGAAAGGAACATACGGGGAAAATTGAAGTTCAAAGCTCCTTAAATACTACTTGTTTACATTTCTTTATGTTTTCACAGCAAACCTTGGACCTTGTTATTTTAAGTTCACCAAATGTTTAAAGTGCGTATTATCAAAACATTTAAATCTACAAATTATTAATTTACAACAAATACTTGAACATAAGGAAACAAGCAAACTCTTCTTAGTGATTTAAATTTTCACTTATTTACTTGAAGATAAAGGGTAAGCCAGTTTCTTTCAAGTTTTTCTTCTGTTCTTGTCACAGCTTATCGGTGAAGAAACCTACACATGTACTAGTGGGCATGATAAGCATTACATTACATTTTAACTTTTTTTTTTTTAAATCTCAATACAAGGAACCAGAACTTGCAAGGGGAATGGTCAATGTAGTCTTTCAAGACAAAACCTAACATTTGATACAAGATCAAGCACATCAGAGTACATGATTCCAAAATGTAATCAGTCTATTGCCCCAGTTAAAGCCAACTTAGATTTGAAGATTACCGATTAAATCACAAATATTTTGGAATTTCCCAACCTGACCTTGAAACAATGTCACATACTTCAACATGACTACTTCATTTTCACTGTAGCCTTTTGCCCTTAAATGACACAGTAGCATACAGACTGCATTAGTGTCACAGAAAGGCAAACCAGTAATGATGATTTGTTTCTCTACACCAGCGAGGCTTTCTTTATGCCAGATTTGAAATTGTAGTGGTACCTTTATCAAGACAGACTGCAACAGTGATAATCTTCAGCTACTATACCAGGCTAAAAAAACGAAAAATTACAAATAAAAAGAATTCCATGCACAAGTCCACCAGCTTGCCTTTAAAAACAAACAACTGTGGTTTAATCCTGTTACACTGACAGGGAAATATTTTTCTCAAAGGCAATGTCTTCCAGAAGCTCTATCCAGGCTACCTATCAGGATAGCAGACGGTCAGGATGGATTGATGCAAGGCAGCCTGTTGGTATGACAGAACTTTGAAAAAAACCCACAACTTACAGCAGCTTTTCCACAGAGTTAACTTTAGAAATAATAAAGCCTCCTAATATAACTTAAATTTATTTTCTATCTTAAAGGAAAGCCATAAGACTTCATATTCATAACTCTTCCCTAATGTGTATCTCAGTGTTTAAGGACATCGAAGATAAGATATGTAACCTCATAGAATAGAGAGAACTTTTTTACTTTGCTTAAAATAAGTAATGTAGTCAGTCAGTAGCAGCAGTGCTTTGCTGAAGAAAATGCAAATCTCTCAAGAAAAACACCTTCAGGGAAGCTGAAGCCAAGACTAGAGAAAGCCAATTTTAACTGAAAAAGAGTTATCAAAGAAATGTACTTAATATGTTTTATCTCAGTGTTGTCCTTGAAGTAATTTTAAAAACAAAATAATAGTAGTATCACGTGCATATGCATGTAGGCAGGGGATAAATACAGTGACAGAGTGAGTACCACATATAGTCAGAAGATAGACCGGATTACCTGTTCTGAGCTGGTGAGGCACAGCCATAACAAGGTGTGGCATAACACAGAAAGCAACCCATGAGACTTTGGAAGGCTCAGTGTGAGCTTCATGTCTGTGTTAGTGTTAATTTTTCAGTGGCATTAGCAGACAGATGAGATGCACAGCAACAGGGCAACAAAGAGGAAAAAGAACTGAGAACCTTTCTTCACAAAGGCTGGGGAGGCCTGGGCTACACAAAAAAGTCCTCTTGAAGTCCTCTTCAGCACTGTCTTTGATGACAGGTTTTGTATGCAGCTGTGATTTGAGATGGTTGGCTTAGATAGGCAACCCTATTCATGCCCTGTAAATAAAGCTCTATTTAATATATGTTAATTTGGGATTAGAGCAATTTTTTTGTCTATAATACATATGTAATAGCTCCAATCTTTTCTGCGGACACTAATCTGAGAGAGAAAAATTGCTTCTTTTCACTATGTCTGAGCCTCAAATTGTACTTGAATGTGAAAGCACCTTAGATAAATTGGGTAGCAGAAGCAGTCAAGCTACACCAAATACAAGACCCATAAGCTTGCCCTGGCTTTCTGTAGTTCACCTATGTGCATGGTTTGGTCTATTTTCTAATTCTCTTTTTTCCAGTCACAGCCTGTAGGATATACCTCATAAATTTCAGTTAGAAGGCAGAATGTTCACACAATGCCCATTTTTAAAACAATCACTGTGTTCTTCAGAGAAACAATACAATAAATGACAAAATATTCTTGACCCTGATCTCCAGCATGCTCATTTAAAGTATTTAACAGTAAACATATTTCAAGATGTTGACTTGTTGATACAGTACAATCTATTTAAACAAACAGAAGAAGAAATATTAACAACCAATATGTTTTATGCTCTCTACACAAAGAGCTGTTCCACATAACATGTTTTCTAAATTGTGCACTGTTTTATAGAAAGAAAATAGAACTTGATTGATTCCCTTAAGTGAGTAAACACAGCAAGGAGGAAAACTGATTAAGAAAATAATTATATTTGGTATTGTCAGGAGGAAATAAAGGTGTATAGGGAAATAAATGCAGGTGTATGCACTCTGCCAGCAGCAGTGGTTGCTACAGTTCTGATACCCACCAAGGTTCCAAATATGCCTTAGTAGGATTAGGGACACAGCAAGTTTTGTTATATGAGTTTTACCTCTGTGTTTGTCTCAAAAAGGACTATATCACAACAGATCAGCTTGAAGGTAGATCTATCTTGGAACACTTGTCGTTTTGACAAAAAGGACTTAAGATATCACCCAGGGGCTGAAAAGAAACAGGTGAAAACTATCTCCCCATCCCTGAAATGATAATGGCAGCCTGAAAAATACAGAAGAGCCATATCCCACACTAACTGTAGCTTGCACAGTCTTAAGCTTCAGACACAGTAGAGGAAATTGATGTGACCACGTTCATTTCACAAAAATCAAGCAGCTGCATGATTATAACTAAGATTTGAGGTCCCAGACACAAATATTCAGTGATAAAAAACAAGCATCTTGCAGTTGTTTGCTGGTAGCTCTCCAAAAATGTTTCAGATTTTTTTCCATATCAAAGTTCTTCATTAGTTATAATTAGCATTAACTAACACCTTTTTTGATAGACTCAGACAGCAGGCTAGAAAGTAAAAAAAGAGCCCTCTAAAGACAATGTATATTAGCAGGACTATGAGAAGCTACTCTTGGCTCTCCTCTAATGAAAAAGAAATACTGAAATTGCAAATCCGTTTTTTTCTGTAACATGTTTCAGTTATGTCAATTCAAACCTGCTGAGGACCAGTATGTCAAAAATGGGTAAGTTGGCTTGAAAAGATTTATCAGTACGCTGCAAGGTGTTTTGTAGTTAATATATAAATATTCCTGAAGTGTGGCAAAAGTCCAGGAGAAGTGTCCACATTTAATACTGAAGACATGCAAGTTAAACTTATTTTTCACAAAACAGATTTAGCTGATAAGGTAAGATTCCCTCTTTCAATAAGGCATTCAGGGAAAAAAATTTTACTACACATATATCCTTAATTTTAATTTACATCTTTCAACAAGGCGAGCAAGGCAAGTAATGACCACTGCAAGAATATAAAAGAAAAACAGGAATGTGGGCTAACAAACTGTTGAAAACTTCAGAGTACGGAACAAACATTTTGATTTGTATGATCACTGTCAAAAAGGAAAGTATTAACGACAATTTTACTTCATGGAAGTAACAGTTAATACAACAAAGGGTCATTCATTCCATATGTTGCATTCTCCTTCCAAAACATATACTTCAAATTTAAAATAATCAGATTTATGCAAGCATTTTTTAGTTATCTGCAGAGTATCAAATATTATAAACATACTCAAGAAACCAAGAATGCGCTGGGAATAAGACATATAGAAAATTTGGTTATATGAGTTAATAACAGTAATCATCTCCACAGCGAGTGATACTACTCAGATACAGCATAGCCATTAAGTGCTCAGAACACAAATGAATGTGCTATTTTCAAATTTAGAATATCCTATTTTCACTGTCTGAGAAAAAGCATAAAAGCAGGCTTTCCCGCTCCATTTTCAGAAGGCTGAGGAAAGGTGAAAAAGGAAGGAAAGGAAAAAACTACAGGGGAAGAAAAGAAAAAGGCAAATAAAAGAAAAAACCCAACAACGTACTAACCAGTAGGACACAACCCACCAGTCACAGAACACACCATGGAAACTCAGATTTCTGTCTACAGCTTCTACCCTCATCTTCTCCTCTTATGGTCTGCCTCTTGTTATTTTTACTCAAAAAGTACTTCTAAAAGAGTATAAACTGTAAATGTTAAAACACGGGAATGATGCAATTTCCTATCTATGACTATTCATAAGGCATCACATGGCTATTACTGACACTACTAGTACTACGGTTCATCTGACTTCCAGGCAGAAAAGTGGAAAAACAAATTAAAACACCACAGTGTCAAACTCTAAATGCTCATACAACATGTTACTTTTTCCCTTCTTTCATAGAAACCTCTCTACTGTAATGTAGTAACAATACATAAATAATAATAATAAACAGTAAATGAAAATTTGAAGAAAACACTTTAAATCCAGAGCTTAAATGTACAGTTAGTAGCTGCACACTATCACAGAGGTAGGTGAGTCCTACCAGCTTCCATTAACACATTGCTTCTCAAAATACATCTTGCCTTAAAGTTACTAGGGATCACTAGAAATCACTTTCCTTTTGTAACATTACAAAGGAACCTGCATTTTGATACATAGTATTCTCCCCAACAAAAAGTTTTAAAGTAGCTGTTTGCTTTTTGAGACTGAACAATCAACGACTTTGTACATTATTTCTGAAGTTAATACTATGTTAATCTGAAGTTACTCATTAAGAAATGCCTCTAAGATAAGCGTGAGGCCACACACAAAATGTAATATATGAACAAACAAATAATCAATTCACAAAGATAGGCACTTCAAGCCCTGGAAGCAAACCTAACAATGGCTAGACTGCTGCAGGGGAGAAAAAAGTTGGTCCTCAAGGAACACAGGAGAAAATGCCTCAAGGCAAAAAGCCGAGACTGTCTTTAGACTAGCAAGCTACAATTCCTGTGAGGAAAAAAAAAAGATGGATGACTGCTAGCATTATTGTCTTTTTGTGTTTACTCAAATACAGTAATTCTTTCAAGTGATGATACTGAGTTAATGATGTGGAATATAAGTGAATTCAAAAGAGTTCAGTAAGTCTTCCCCACCAAAAAAGGAAGAGTTTATCAGAGGCAAGAAAGGGTTGCAGAAGCTACTAGGAAACAGGATATTACAGATGTGAACAGGCATGCCTTAATAGCTTCTCTGTTTTTACTGAGAACTCAGCTATTGAGAATTGTTTAGGGTTGAAGTGTTGGTTTGGTTTGAAATTGTCATTTTGTATTATGGCATTTGCAGTTCAGCAATTTGTCAACATAAAGCTTACCTAAACACAAAACTGTTTGAACTTATTTTTAATATTATAACTGACAATGATTGGTTTATACTAAAGCTGTTTGGTTATTTGTTTGCTGTTTTTTTAAAAAAATCAATATAGACAAAGAGTTGTTTGCAGAAGTCCTTACCTCCTCTGTGGACTACGGTTCTGAGAGAACTCCGAATCACTATCCTTTGATGTTGGAGAGCCCTTATATGTATAGAAAACATCCTCCGTTTCAGTAATATAACTGATTTCATTTGTAAGGTTATCTACAGATGAGTGTCGTGGTTTACGAATTTCATGACGTAGTCTAGGACTCCGCCTTAAAAATAAGGAACACAAATACAATTTGGAAGATCAGAATAATTTATAAAACTTTATCAAAGTAAATTTTTTTTCCTATTGCAATCTCTGTCCCAAAATCTTCATGACAGACCTACAGATCTTACTTTAAATAATCAATTTTTAAGTATTTTGTATGGTATACTAAGCAATCATACAGTGCTAGGTGCAGTACACTGAATTTGTTTTTCCCCCCCCCC
>Ga0065711_1046055_pt1 | contig 13121 bp, 8 predicted proteins | sample Hoacrofraction12_FD_59098 | JGI IMG/M metagenome (GOLD analysis project Ga0065711, IMG submission 59098) | Hoatzin crop microbial communities from Cojedes, Venezuela - Epithelial fraction 12 v2 (version 2) | ecosystem: Host-associated > Birds > Digestive system > Esophagus > Crop | place... | reverse complement strand
CTATAGGTGACCCTGCTTCGGCAGGAGGGTTGGACTAGATGACCCACAGAGGTCCCTTCCAACCCCTACTATTCTGTGATTCTGTGATTCTGTGATCCTGGAACTGCCTCTTGTGGCTTGGTAAGAAAAAGTGGCTAGCTCACCTCTGTGACTAACTCTGTCAGGAAAGCATGCGGAGCAGAGTGACAGTGCAGATAACCATGTCAGTGAGTTCTCTGAACAGCGGCACTTGGAGGAGCTAGGGACTCTGCATCATGAACCGGCTGACTTGCAAGTCAGATTTCCCCATGGATATGTTTTGTTCCCAACTGCTATCAATGACCCAGTTTTTATTCTATTTCAATTCCATATTTTTGTCTGTAGATGCTTGCCACCAGTATGCTAGATAGTTGATAATACTTTGACAATTGTTACAGCAGAGTTTATTCATCTAAATCATACCCTGCTGGTGTAGGCTATTGTATCAGCATGGTACGCTGTTTCAGTTGTGCTACCTATTATGTCTGTTCCCAACTGCTACTTGCAGAAAACATTTCAAGGAGCTTGTTTCAAGACCCTGAGTGCCTCAGAGCTGCAGAAGCAAGCGACCTGACCCAGCTCCTACTCTATAGTGAAGAGATCAACACTGACATCCCAAACAGATAACACAATGCTGTGCTAGTTTGGTGAGGCACGGTAATGACTTGTGATCATAGGCATTATTACTGCTAAGAGGCTTCCTTGCTGGGAGCCTGGCGCATAAACTTTGTCGCTGTGCCCCACGCGTATTTCTTTGCTTATGCTGAGGAATGGCAGGAACATACTGCTCACTTTAGCAGCTGTATGTGTCAACGCGTACTCAAAAATAGATTCTTCTCAAGGATATACAGAGCCTTGAACTGACTGTTTTCTGTGATACCATTTATAAAGAGCATGTTTGTGTTCTTAGTTGTTTTGCATGGTAAGAAGATAACCACCATTTTTTCCCATGTTGCTGAGTTAACTTAGGCTTTGCTCCCACAAAGTACTTGTCATTCCGTGAGCGAGTATTCGGTGTGAGGGGAGCAGCTGCCAGCTAGTTGTGCTGTTGCCTGCCTACCGGCATGTCTTGTGTTCTTCTGCAATCTCAGTAACTGATCCTTCTGATTTAGGTATCGTGTCAGCTGCTTTTTCCTTTTGATTCTCATAGCAAGAAAGGATTGCAAAGGCGGTATTGAAACAGAAGACACGAAAATTATTGTTGTGGGTTTTTTTGAGATACCGTGATTCCAACTCCCTCTCGTGATTTCCGAGTGCTTGAAATTGGTGAAGGAGTAAAGCTGAAGCTCCTCCCTCAAACCAAAAACCCCACCCAGGGATAAAGAGAGCGATTACCCTCTGTCATCTCCAGTCATGTTTGCTCAAATGAATGAGCTGCACGCTGCTGAATATGCCGCTGAATGTTCGTTGTGTGGCAGACCAGCGGTTCTTAGATCACTTGAGCAGGTGATGCCAGCAACTCTAAGCCAGGGTTAACACACAAAGCATTGCAGAGGTCTCTTCAATCACGTCGTCAACTAGACATGTAGTATTACTCCAACTTGAAAAGTTTCTTGTAAGAAGCATTATCAATTAATTTCTGGTCTGCCATGTTTAATTGACCAATTAAACAACTTAAGATTTTCTTCCTGCTTGGCTCTGAAAGAGTTAACAGTATTGGGGCTTTGAGTTTTCTTGTACTTTATATTGTCTCTTGGGCTGTTTACTTCTCCATACCAATTCTATTAGATATATTACGTTATTGACTTTTTCTTCTCTCTGTGCAGCCTAAGTAGCTGTGCCGTACAAATGCTGTGGCTGTGCTTCGGGTTCCGATGTATTGAGAAAAACATTTGTTGCACATTTTTCTGAATAAATGGAGCACAAAAAGGGGATCTTGGTATGATGAAATAGCTAATCACATGTTACTTTGTATTTGACCTTCTGCATTTTTGCTTCACATTATAACGTGGTAACTAAAATTGATCCTTACGGAGGGCAATTTTTTTGTGAAAATTAGCTCTCAGTTCCACTAAATGCAGGAGTAGCTGTGCTAGGTTAGCTCACACTAGTGATGTTTTCTATTTTCTTGTAAATGGTATGCAAATGATAGTTAATGGTTTGCAACTTTATCAGAAATTGTCGATTCCTCCCTGCATCAACTCTTTCTAGTTGTGGTATAAACTTATATATTGCCTGGAGTACTTTGTGCCATGGCATGAGGAGAACATGTTTGTAACTTCTTGGTTAACCAGCGGTGTCCTGAGGTCCTTGCTTGCAAGAAACTGGCTCTCCATGAGAAAGGTCAGAATGGTCAGGTAGCACAGGTAGATGGACAACTAACAAGGTTCCTAGTTAAAAGCTATGAAGATAATTGAGATAGGTTTCTTTCTTCTTTAAATGATAAGGCTGTATTTCTCTTCATGTGGCAGTCTTTGCCTAGGGTTACTCCCCTGTGTGACTACACGTGGGTCTCGGTTAAGGATGGCTTGGTGGCTTATTAGTCCCCAACCCAGAAAATTTTTTTTTTTCAAATCCTGTTTATACTCTCAAGTTTCCATTCCTTTCCCACACACGTATCTCTTCAGCTTTCCCACACAACCACTACCTACCCATGGAATGACTTTAATTAAATTAAATTTTAAACAATTTTCTTTTTATCTTTACAACACTTGATTGCCTTTTTATGATCTTCTTCTGGTTTTCCTTTTATGTTCTTTTTCAATACACCTGCTTTGTCTCTGCTTCCTGTTTCTTCCCAGTTTTTGCTCATTCCAAGATTAGTAGTTTACTTTTATTCCTCCTCCCCCACACCCCAAAGTTACAAAGCCAGCTACCATTGATTTTAACATGGCACGGAGAGAACATTTTATCTTCTGAAGGGAATATATGATTGATGTGAAGAAAGTACACAAATTCTCTGGTGTTTCTAGATTCAGATTGTTGCATCTTGCTGGTGCTAGGTGCTTTTCAGATGGCATCCCACGCCATTGTATTGCAGCATCAGCATATCGTGCTTCCTTTTTTTCATTTAGCAAAGCCTCTGAAGGGCTTTGAGACACCCCTCAGGCCATCCACTACTCTTGCTCAAAGGGGCTTTCTGCATTTGCTTTTCCAGCAGAGACCTCTTTAAATCTCATCCACTGAAACAGTTGCCACTGCCATTGATCTTCCTTTCTGGGAGCGGCCTCTGAAGTACCGTCAGAGCCTTGCCTCGGTATGCAGATCCTGAGATGCCCATTTAAAATCCGTGTCCAGACGGCAGGAGAATGTGTAGCACTCTTCAGGTCCTTCACAGCTGCAGCAATCAGTTCTGTAAAAATGCTGGTGACGAGGGGATTAAAGAGTGCCTGTGGGGCAGCTTCTCATCAGCCTCTGCCACGGGCGCCAGTAATACCTCTGAGTGTGGCAGGTGAGGAACATGAAGCTTTCCATCGGTGGAACAGAGGACTGCAGAGATTGTTTGCCATTGAGGACATCTCAATCTTTATATATTGACTGATTGCTGACTTTGTAATTAGACTGGTACTGCCTCCCAGCTTCCTTATACCTTGAAAAGTAAGAATGGAGGATTTCTCTTGCTGTGCTTTTTTGGCTTTGGATTGTAATTAAAATACTTTTCTTTTTAATTCTCTGATTTATAAAGTAAAAAAAAAGCAGCAGAATGTCTTCTGATTCAATCAAAAGAGAAGAGGAAAGCATGATTACAATCGGCAAGTCTTTTCTATGCCTGTGGTTTTTAGTTGCTGTTACAAAAAGTGTGTCAAAAGATGTCAACTATTTAATTGAATAAGAATTTGCAAAAGTTCCAGCTGTTCCAGAATAGTATATAAATATTTGATTTGAAAACAATATGTGTACCAGCCCTGCAACATACTGCAGGCATGATCGCCCAGATATCCAGAAAGATCTAAGTCTGTCTGTGCTAATTAGTTTTTGCAGATGAAGCTTTTGTAGTGATAGCTTCAGTCAGTAAAAGATCCTGTGGGTTGTAAGCACATAATGTGCGAGATAAGAGATGTCTACAAATCTGCGTGGATGCTTTGTAAATTTGCTGTTTTCAAGTTAAAATAATGCTGTTGGGATACCTAATTTTGCTTTTCACAATGATGTGATGTATTTTGTGATATGTTCATATCACAAAAAGTGTTATCTTATTGCTGCCCTTATTTAAAGAGAGTTCTTGCCAAAAATGTAGTTATAAAATGTCAATTTACTTAAAATGTTTGAAACAATTTATCTTAATGTGAAATGATATTCAAAAGGAAGTGCTGTGGGTTTTTGCTTACATGGAGGGGAATTTGATAGTTCAGGCCAGTTAAATTTGCTTTTGACTTGTGCGTTTACTTGCAAATGTAGCGATTCTGTTGCCTGTTTGCTCAGAGTCCTCCTCCTTTTGGTTTTAGGGGTGAGGGAATACTTGGGTTGTGCTGAGAAATACGGTTTCTCATGGACACATTCCCTCCCCTTCATTTCCTTTCTTACAGAGTTTTAAAGTACAGTTTTACCAAACTTAATGAAACAGATGCTGAATTTCACCTCTGAATATTTGTATGTCCTAGTTCTCGTAGATATGCTCTTCCCTTTTTTTCTTAAAGAAAATCTGCCAGGGACAGGTGGCAAACTGTCCTAACCTGGGGCAGGAGAACAAATAGAGCTTTGTTGTTTTTAGAGGAATGTCACCTTTTTCTCTTTTTAATACAGAATGTATTCTAGTTTTGACAGTGTGTTTGAGAGAAAAGTATTAGGTGATGTTAAAAAAATAAAGTATATAAAAGAGAAATAAAAATTGAATTAAAAGGTAAAATCTAAGCAAATTGAAAAACTTTGCTTCTATAGTAATCCCTTGAAGTGATGAGCTTAAAATACATTACAATTAGTGGACTTTTTTAGGAAGCTTGCTTAAATTCCTGGGTTTTAAAAATTTCTTTCCAGTTTATAAAATCAAAATGTTAAAAGTTGGAGGAGTAAGCGTGTTTACAAGGTAGACATTGAAATGTTTCTGATGCATGAGCATTGTTTGAAACTCGTCAGCCAGGGATACTCTATCCCAGTAAAAGTGCACCATGGTACATGGCACTGCAGCTTTAACCTGAGAGAGGAGTCTTGCAAGCACTTGTACCTGAGAGGTGTGTTCTGGTGGCCGTAAGCACTCAATAGAACTGCTTACAAAATTCCTAGATTCAGGAATAGATACCTGCATAGCGGGGTCCTGAGTTTGTGCAGAGCTGCTGGATAGTTATGATTGAATACGCTTGCATGAGAAGATTTTGCCTTTAATACAAGCTGATGGGTGACATTTTATGTGAGTTGTCTGCATTAATTGAGACATTAAGCTTGTGCTGAAATGTCCGTACCTGCTGGTGTGCACAAAGATATCCCATACTGGCTACTATAAGGGCTGTTTAAAATTTCGTCTTGAAGGTAGTCTTGAGCATATACTTGTAGTTATAAAGTTTTGGAACACTGCAGGCTGCACCCATTGTAAAATTGCTGAAGTTCACGTACAGACTGGCAGTATGTGTGCTCGTGAAATGGTTGCCACATGCAATAAAAGCACTTTCACACTAGCACAAAATGTTGCTCTTGGCTTCTTCCTGTCGCCAGCAAGCATTTCCAATTTTAGAGTTTTCTTCCATTTTCAAGCTAGGGTCCCTCTTTTCTTTTTTTCCCCACTGAGTGGAAGGTGGTGTAGATCCATTTCTTTTGTCTCTCCGTTCTTTCTCAAAAGAAGCTTGTAGCCATGTTACTTCTCTTTTTGCATGTACGACAGTCAACTGCCAAAGATTCTCATGTGCTTTGTAAACAAAAGACGCTCAAGCAAAGGTACTCGCGTCTCAATCACAGATTCTGTTCTGCACTTCCTAATGGAAAGAGCAAAGGTTTTATCTTTTTATTATTACAGCGAGACAGACTTCTGGTTTCAACGGAGGTGTGGTTTTCTACTTTGTGTTTGGTTTGGTTTTTTGTTGGTTTTTTTTGTTTGCTTGTATTTTTTTTGTTTCACAAATACATACTTTCAGGACAGCAAATTTACTGTATCCCATGTTTCCACTTTGGTCCAATACATATAATTTTTCTACCTGAAACTTTTATCCAGATGCAATTTGAGGAATGGAGATACTTGTCTGGGTTTTTTCAAAGTTAAGATTCCCAAACAGACTGTCACGTGCCTAGAAATGGAGCATACAGTCCGTGTGTGCTCGATGATGGAGATGATGTTGATAATCCTGACTCTTCATGTGTAGCAAGTCTTGGCTATAGTACAAAAAAGTCATTCTGTATGTCACATTTCTGACTGAGAAATGTGGCAGCCCTACTAGTCATGGATGCCCTGGCCACCCACTATGTAAAATTGCTTTCTGCTGTCATCAGCTGTGCAATATCTCTATAGACAATCTTTTTGCGTGGCAAGCTGAATCTAGTCTCAGTACCTCCAGTTCTCTTAACCTAAACACTCGCAGTGTATTGGCCTGAACTTGAGTAGCTTTCTAATTAATTGAGTTATTGTTTAGTCATGTTTCAGATACTGATGATTTACACCTGCCAAGTTTAGAACTAGCTAGCTAGCATAATTTAGGAGCCTGGTATTTTTTATTTTGATTGAACTTACCATGTCCTATGCTTTTAAGCCTTTTCCCTTTAGTGGCTTCAGTGGGAAGGAAAGAGGGCTCATGTTGCTGAATATTCAAGTTTTGTGTTTTCATCTGTCTGTCTGTTTTCTTCCATGAAGAATGGTGCTTTGTGTTTATTACAACTAAAAGGCGACTTTTTGTTTCGGCATGGAGTTACTCATTAGTACTTCAGACATTCACAGGAAGTATGCTGCATGGATAGCATTGCCATTCCCCAGGTATCAGAGTAAGCATTCAAGTTTAGAGTAGACCTTGAATCTGTTTTACAATTTATGATTTAATGAGCATTACAAACATACTCCTGGAATTCTCTGCTGGAAAGCTGTGTGCCCTCAGGTGTGTGTTCTTGTTGCTGGGGCAGTAAGAGGGGAATGCGGCTGGCTGGTGTCATGTTTTGGTGATTTTTGTTGCTCCTGCGACAAGCTGTGCATTTGCTACAAGGAATTGTTCTTGATCAGACTTTTCAGGTGAAGAAATGGGAATTAACAAGGAAATCCCTGAGATTTAGTTGAAAGTACTAATTCTTTGGAGACGCTTTGCAACGCCTTGCCCTACTGATGAAGCGCAGGAACCAGATGCGGTATTTGCTCAGCAGTTTTCAGGGAGAGTAGGTATTTCATGCCAAACGTTATTTACATTATTTACAAGTGGGCTCTTTGGTAAATTGAATAGTGTCCAGGTGATAAATTTGTTGCTCTCACATTTGTTAAAACACCTTCATACCTTGACCTTCTGATAAAGTTTCTGAAAATAATATCCTAGTGCATCTTTAGGCCAATTTTATCACTAAGAGCTTTGAGTGCAGTGAGGGCTTGAAGAGGTTGTTTTTATTTTGTTTCCATCAGTCTTATCTCTGTAGTCATGAATTCACTGTCCACTCTCCTGTATAGTGAAAACTGAGTGGGAAGTACACAAAATATCTGAGGCTGATGTTAATGCTACAGGGATAGAACACGGGGGCTCAGTGTTGCACTGTACAAGCTTGTTGGTGCTGATGAATTCCCTGGTCGCAAATGTAACCAACGTTCTGAAATCTTGCGGTGTTTTTTCCCCTCAAAGAGATGTCACAGTGACTGAAGGAGGATGTATGACGTGCTGTGTTACTGCCTTAGGACCAGAATGTGTTGTCTGCTTTGGTGTGGCTGAGGGACCAAGGGGTTTGTATTACTAGCGGCTTGTCAGGGCACAAGGCGATCGGTCGGTGCATTATAGGGCTGCTCTGGTCTGGTTTTGAATACAAGGGCACCCTTCTTGGTTTGCTCTGAAATTCCCTGACGTTTTGCCAGGTGAGGATTGCTTATATAAGGGAAGTTGAATTGCATTTCCTACCGCTCTTATGGAGTAGCACAAAACAGTTTGAGAGACCGCACTTACAAGCTTGTGACCTCCAAAGATAAAGGTGTTTAGATTTGGGAGTGGACTTAATCTAGTGTGATTATTTCTTTCTTGTTGAGGTTAGAGGGTGGTCCCCTCCAAGTATCTCATGGAAAGTTTGATTTCATCATTGTGATCATTTTATGAGATGTTGTTGAGTTACAGCTACTGGTTTTTCCATTTTTGCAGAGGAAGAACTAAGGTACAAGTAGTTTAAATAACCTGCCAGAGGCAGATCTGTGACGAAGCAGATAGCAGCAGCTGATTGTCCTGAGCCCAGCTGTCTAGATGGAGAGATAGTCTTTTTCCTGTAACAACAGCATGCTATGGCTGAATTTAATTTTGAACTGGCGTGTGCTTTTGGAGCACTGAGCGTTGAGTAGATCACAGTCAGAGCTTGGTATGTGTGAATGCTATGTTTCAGGTGTATGAATAAGAAAAATATCGCTGGATATTCTGTTACTCCTAGGAAGTGTGTATGTTTTTTAACAAAAGGGAAAGCTCTACAGCTTGGTTTAACTTTCAGATATACCATGCAAACCATGTGAGACTAACATTTCTTCGTCCACCTGCACCCTGACTTGATATGCGATAAGGGTAGGGTCGTTGCGTGTGGTAGTGTCTACCGAGGTGCATGCTCCTGTGCTTTGACACATTTTCCAGGTCTGTTCCACAGAGGAGCAGGATTACCAAGTCGAAGATGGGGCATCATATGATATGAGGAACATGACTGCTGCCAGGATCATGGCAAAGGTCAGGTGACAAGGGTCTAAAACTCCCTGTAGCATGCTGAATATGAGAGCGTTCTGCTGTGTTCTGTGACATTACAAACATGGCGACCTGCAGCTGTCAATAGAGAGGGAGACTGAAAACTGACCTTTGACCTGCTGGGTTGTTGAGTTTAAAACCTACGCAGTGACATCATGAGAAAGTTGCAAGAAGGGTGGCAGGAGATCACAGGATGCACAAGGAGCCTGGCTGGGAGGGGTTGACTGGCAGCGTCTTGTTGGAGGAGGGCACTAGAGAGAGCAGAACACCTCAGCTACTGCTGAATCTAGTCCATCTGTAACAAAATTATGTATGTTTGGGTTGGGTTGTTTTTGCCTGCGATTAATGCAGCAGGCAAGGCCGGTAGCAATCTGTATCTCGGTATGATTACCAGCAAGCAGAAATCCCTCAGAGGCTGAGATTGAATTCTTGTTCTTTCAACCATAGTCCCTGCATAGTCGTGCAGAAGACAGTAACAGAGTAGCAGATACCTTTTTTCCCTTCCTGTGGCATTTTCCCTACAATCTTCCTTTCCTTTTCTATTTCTTTTTTTTTTTTTCTTTTTTCTTTTTGTCATTGATCAGGAGCCTGTGGGTAGGAGGATAATGCCTTACTCTGCCACACAGCCCCAACAGGGAGCAAAGAAGCGACAAGTTGACAAGTTTGGCCAGGCATTATTTCTCTTGGAGATATGCTCAGCTTATGCAAAGGTGTTTGTTAGCCATAAATTTGACAGGAATGTTTGTAAGTTTACAATTTTGCCTTCCTCGTGGTAGGTTTCAGTACCTCACATTTCATACTAATTTGCCAGGAAAAATATTTGCAAGCCATACTGTATTTGTGCAATATTTGTACAATACATTAATCCACTACAGGTTTTGTCTTGAATGTGGCTATGCATATGGTATGGGGAGATTTAACACAGCATACGTACTGCCTCAATTGCTGTATTTTCTGGACCTTTTTTGTTAAATACAGAGCATGAAATGTAGTTGGAGACTCTATGACTTCAGAATTATAATGATTCTTGTACCAGGAGTACTTACATGTATTGTTTTGCTACAATACACTGTTAAATATTGAAGAAAGCACAAGAAATATATTTGCTGTTTCGAAAAAAGGTTCTCTTCACACTGGCGTGAGACCATATTTGAGGCATTTGGCAATTTTGTGTCTAGTCATTTTCATGGATAGTGGATAACTAGTTTTACTTTGCATTAATGTTTTTTGTTAAAAATATGGATTGTATACTAAAGTGGTTTTAAATTCAGGCAAAAAGAAATTATAAATGTTCCTAAACAATGATAGCTAAAATACAGTGCAGTATATGAGCTTTCAGTTTGATAAATACTTACTTATGAGGTCATAAATACTTGAGGTACAAAAGGTTAACGTAGTGTGAAAGGCTGTAAAACACAGCGAGCAATCTGCTAGATCATCATGATGCATTAGTAGCTTTCAGTGTGAATGCTGCTGGTTATAAAATCTTTGGGTTGAATTTATTCTGTAATACAAGAACGTAAAGCCGGAGTATCTTCACTGTGTAGTTGTGCTTATCTTTCCATATTTATTTCTCTTTGAAAAGAAAGAAAAACGCTGTCACGGTCATAAGTGCCCACTGACTGAAAATGATAAAAACTCTTTTTGACTAATATAATTTCTGAAGAGCATATGTCATAGGTGTTGTCTGTGTACACAAAGTAATAAGATAAAGTAATACATGGTGATTTTTTGCCTTCAGTGTATTAATAAGTTTCCATGAGATAAAGTAAGCAATAATGCATAAAGGAAACAAAAGTGGTATCAATTCTGTAAAGCAGTAATGCAATTTACCTTTGAGGAGAAAGGAACACAGAGCTGAATTCACAAAGTGAGCATTTACTGAATGGTAAAATCGACTTTATCATAATAAACTATAGTATTTCTCATTCTTAGAAGTCTTCTGCGGTTTATAGTTGTCTCCAGCATGCTGATGCAGCTAATATTTCTCAATTTAATATATACCTCTGTGAAGTGTTAATTTTCATGCTTTGGTGATCGTTGCTTTTTGCTAAAGCAAATTACTTCATCTTACTCCTATATCAGATCTTATGACAGATTAGGATAATTTTACTGTAATTAATCTTTTGAGTCAGTTCCACTCTTTTCAATGAAGTGTCATATCTTGGCCAGGCTAAATTGAAGCAGCTAATAAAATCTGGAATCAAATATGAAAAACTTTTGTTTGCAGACTGTTGATACTTGCTTTCAGCCTTCTCTGCTCTCTGGTTACAAAAGAAGTATTTTACTTTCAATTTATTCTATCAATGAAGTACATCTGTATCTAGAGGATATTAAATAGTTTTCAGGAATTAAACAAGAAAAATGTCTATGGTAAAATATTCTATATAGATACATCCATCTCCTAATTCAGGTGCCTGGGATTTGTTTAATTGTTATTTTTAGATGTTGAAAATCAACGCATTCCATTCTTATTAAGATACAATTTAAAAGCTGATAGTGTTTGGGTTGTGCAAATATGTCTAGTAAATCTCTGTAGATTACTATTTTTTAGTTTAAGACCGTATTTAAATTTGCAGAGAACACTGCAAGCAGTTTCTGCTCTGATAGAGTTAGGACAGAATACCTGTGAGAGAACAGAAAGTGAAATATGCATCTTGTAAAGCCTCCAAAATGTCTCTGAAAAGAATGTATTTCTGCACAAATTTTGAGAAGGTTTATTTTATTTTGGGACAATTGGTCAAGATAGAAATCCAAGTAACAAAACCCCGGTAGGCCAGTATATCAAGTTATGAATATATGACTCATATTGTCAAATACTGCTCTGTATTACGAAGTTCAGGATTTTCATGATAACACAAAAAATTATATATTACCAACTCATACTTGTATGTTAGGTTTTGAGGCTTTCTGTGTCATGCTTCTGGGCAGAAACTTATGTTGTTTATTTTGTTCGTTAGTGGTTTTTTTTGTTTTACTTATGATACTCTCTGAGTCTGCATTACATTAAAGCAGCCACAGCTGCTCAGTCATTCTGATTGACTAGCTGCATATTTCAGTAGTGCCTCTTCCTTTTTTTTTTTGAATTAATATCCTCCTTGTTCTACAGTAATCATGGATATTCTTAATAGAATTGCACAGGGGAACTTAATTAACCTTTTCTTCTTCCTTTTTATTTAAAGGGAATTTGAAAAAAAATCAATGGCATGGTTTCTAATTTAATGCATGCCCCCCACAATGTCTATTAGAGGCTCTTCACATGAGTAACTCAGGTGAGACAGAACTGCTCATCTTTAGCTCACAATTCATTTTCTTTCAGCTGAAATGTTCACCTGACATTCTAATCGGCGAAGAGGAAGAATCCTGAGTGCATGCGTTAGTAAATATATAGTCTTCATGAATTTATATAATCTCATAACTGCAGTCATTAAAACATATTGGATGCTTATGCAAATAACTGAAGGAATTTCAAATCACACCTACCACTTGTGAGTCTCATTTTTTGACCTGCTTTTCTTTCTTTCATTTTATAAATAATAATTAAAAATGCATGTCAGACATTAGCTGTTGAGTGGTCAAGAGATAGATGCACAGTGTTCTGGAGCAGCTGACTTCTTTGCTGAGATGGAAATGAGCAAGACAGTAAAGGTTATAATTTACAATTTTAGTTGTAAATATGTTTCCAGAAGTCTGAGAAAGAGCAATTTTGACAGAATTTTCTTTAGAAGTAGAGGAAGGGGGAGGTGTTAAAAAGTAGATGATATTAAATGTAAATGCAGTTCATGCCATATTCCTGTAAGCTATTCTTTTATCTTTGTCTGGATGAAATAAATTTAAGCATTCTCAGTTTATTATATTTCTAAAGGAGTTTTACTCCCAATAGCCGTTAATTAGTGCTGTAACTTCCTCTCATATTAGTGTCTTAAGTTCTACTCACAAAAAGAAGATTCTTAGCTCTTCCTAAATAAAGTCTGGTTTTATAGATTAAAAAGCCCCTGTGATCTCCTCACGTTCCTGGAGTCCGGTGTATACAGTGTAGGCTTGCTTGTCAAACTGAACAAATATGTCATCTATCTGGATTTTTGTAAAGCCTTTGACACGGTCCCCCACAACATCCTTCTCTCTAAATTGGAGAGCCATGGATTTGATGGGTGGACTGGACCGTTTGGTGGATAAGGAATTGGTTGGATGGTCGCAGGCAAAGGGTAGTGGTCAACGGCTCAATGTCCAGATGGAGACCAGTGACGAGTGGAGTCCCTCAGGGGTCTGTACTGGGACCGGTGCTGTTCAATATATTCATCAATGACATGGACAGCGACATCGAGTGTACCCTCAGCAAGTTTGCAG
>Ga0065711_1011614_pt1 | contig 13121 bp, 10 predicted proteins | sample Hoacrofraction12_FD_59098 | JGI IMG/M metagenome (GOLD analysis project Ga0065711, IMG submission 59098) | Hoatzin crop microbial communities from Cojedes, Venezuela - Epithelial fraction 12 v2 (version 2) | ecosystem: Host-associated > Birds > Digestive system > Esophagus > Crop | place... | reverse complement strand
AAAGGCATGAGAAAATCCCTTCTGCTTTTACGGAAATTTGTTCCACCTTCACCAGAGAAGTACCGAGGGCGGAGTACGTTCAAACTTTTCGTTTGAACAAAAAAAAAAAAATCTCATTCCAACTCTTTGGCCACGGAGATCAGATTAACGCCTGCCTCTCTGCACTAATTTTTCAGTTGTGTTAGAACAGTAACCACATGCCCCTTCTCAGTCCTGCCTTTTTTATGCTACAGAACTTCGGGGCTGCTTCTTCTGTCTAAAATTTCCTAGACCACAAAGTCTTCTGACCTCAGAGATGGTACGTAGATACCTCTTCTCAGACACTAAGTATAGTACCTGAACAGAAAGGAGGAAGACAGGATTATTTGGGGATTCGTATGTGCCTTTGCCCAACATGCTTTGCCTCTTCAATGGCCATGGAAGAGACTGCCTAGCCTCCTCGTCTCAGGGAGACTCTTTCTTTTCCAAGATACACCTCAGCCATCCTGCCAGGACTTGCAAAATGCTGAGAGCCATCCATCCTTCAGGCAGATGACATGGATAATTTCCATAGAGGGGGCCACACGGGGGCTGGTGCTTTGCAGCGCACACCTTCCCTGCCAGCACTTGTTCAGCCATTCCTCCCTCCCAGATGGGTGTCCCAGCCTCTCAAGCAGCCAGGGTGGAAGAGGGGCTAGTTTAGGTTAACCTAAATTAGGGTTGTGTCAGGGCAACGTACGGAAAATTCAGCTTCCTCTGTCATGAATTCCTGAACCGGACTGCCTATGTCCTGGGCAGAGTTTTAGAGCTAGGTTTGTGAAAAACTTACTACAAGGTCGATGTCTCTGCAAACCAGGGCCAATCAATGCTTCTTTGTGTGACTGGCTGAAATGAGTGTGCGTGCAGCAGAGCAGAGACTAATTGGCTGACATGAAGACTGAAACAGGAAAGCTTGATGTTAACAACTGCATTTCAATGTGTGATAAAGAGAGAATGGCAAGAAAAGGGAAATAGGACACAGAAAAGAAAATGTAGATCTGTAAACTAATACTGGCATTTGCTTCTCATTTCATATGAAAAATACACTGCATAGAAATTAGGACTCTGCCCTCAGACTTGTGAGATAGTGCTGGAATGGGTTCAGTACTCAAGTAAGGAAACTGAGTCCAGCAGCTTGGTGACAGCAGAGACTGCAGCACAAGACCACTCTCCAGTGAAACTGAAGTTCCTTCCTGCCTACCATTTTGCTGCTGCCTGTGCAGAACTGTCAGCAATATGCATCCTTGATTGCTAAAGAAAAGCATCACGGCTACGATGTAAAGAACAGGCAAAGAGCAAGAAGAGAAGAGCATTGCTTCAGGAGAGACAGTAGGGAGTTACTGGTGAACCTGATATGTAGAAACAGGACTGACATACAAATTATCCTAGAGCAATTTAATTACCGGATCTATTCCAAATGGATATGGATTTCCAGAGTAGACTCCTGGGACTGCCGGATCCAGCTGCAGCACCGTATTGTCCAGAAGCACATCGTTACTACAAAAGAAAAGTGAAATGGTCTTTGCAGCTGTATCTCCCCATATAAGCCTACGGTACATTTATGTGAGACGTGCTGAGGACTACCGCGTGATACTGGTCACCAGCTCCAGCCTTTCTGTGGACTGTTACCCTGGGCTTGTGTGCACACGTGTGTGGGGGGTGTGTGTGTGTGTGTGTGTGTAAATGTGTCCTACACACTGACAGTCTCCATTACCCTGATAATTCTCTATGCATCAGTCCCAGACACCTGCAGATTTTTATGCACATCAGTGCCTGAGCAAACAGGCGTGCTCCCGGGGAGTCTACATTTCCATTTCAATAGAGAGTTCGTCTGTGTGTGTCAGACAAAACCTCTGATTCGTTCATGGCTGCATCCACAGCAGGGAGTTCTTCCCTTCCCTACACAGGCAGTTGCTGTGTCTTTCTTTGAAAGCCCACATGCTTCACTCGGTGTGTTTTCAGTTGTTTCCTGCATTTACCCACTTACTTCCAAGTGCTATTTTTAAACATGGGGATGATATGCCAGGAAGAGCCACAGATGTTGAATGATTTGGAGAAGCAGTCATTGTAGATGAAGCCAGTGTACATGGAGAAGATGCCCATGAGCAGGATCAGGTAGCGCCCGCTGAAAAAGGTGTTCCAGATCTGCAGGGGGAGAAGGCAGTGCCAGTGAACAAAGTACCTGCAGTCCCATCAAATGGTGGGCCTCAGCGAACAGGAGACATGTTTGTACTAATCTATGTATGTACAATTATTCATAGGAAACTTCAGGTCCCTTGGGCCCATCCAGGTCTCTTGAATAGAATTAGGCAGAATTGCACCAAATCTCTGCCCCATGAGCGTCTTCAGAGGATCTCTACTCAGCCTTTGGGATGGTGGATGCCCCCTTTATCAAATGGGGCTGATGAGCCTTCTCCTATGCTGACAGGGTGCAGCAGCTCCCTGATACTCACCTCATTAGTGCTTTTCTGGGCAAGCAGGCTCTTCTCATTAATGACCATCCAGAGTGCAAAGGCCAGCATGACAGCGCCATGGCCACAGTCCCCAAACATCACCGCAAACAAGAAGGGGAAGGTAATGATAGTGTATGGAGCTGCAGGAAGGAAAGGACAAGAAGCTCAGCTCCTCCTAAACTTCAAGACCTCAGCAGAGAAGCAGTCCACCCCACTGGACCATTCCTTACAGCTGCTGCCCTTAAAAGCCTCCACAATCCCCCCCTACTCACCAGGCAATCAGATCTAGTGCAGAACTAGCTTTAGCGTCAGAAAGACTCTAGGTCTCAGTTCATTCTCAGTGCTCTCCTTGAGATGAATGTTTCACATTTTTCTCAGCTCCTTTTGGCTTTTTTTTTGCCTCAGTATGATAAGCTCAACTTACATTTAGCTTGTGATGTTACGTCTTTTCTTCAGTGCTGCTACCTCACCACTTGTTCCCCATCCTGTATTTGTGCAGTTCATTATTCCTGCCACAATCAGTCACTGAAGACCGACAGCCAAATTCTTTGCCTGAGAAAAATCCATGCCTACACACCAAACAGTACCAATTTTTACCAGCAGAAAATATGATTCACATTTCTCAATCAGCAATGACTGCGTGTTTTAGGGTAATGATGGAGCTCAAAGGCTCCAGGAAGCCAGGTACAGGTTGCTGAGGGTTTCTCACCTGGGTTCATCTCCCTGTAGTTGCCCACACCATACACATCCACTATGTTCTGAAATCCAGCTGTGAACTTGTTGGTCCTGTTGAAGGTGGGTGGTGCCATCCTGGTGTGTACGGCGGTCAGGATAGGGGCGATGGTAGAGCCACTGCGCTCCTGCAAATCCGGTGACAAGGACAGACACAGTCAGGGTGGCTAGGAGAGAGGAATCGGTCACAACAGCACCAAGGTCTGTGTCCAAACATGCACAGGCAGCAACATGGAAGCTGGGCTCAGGAGTGTTACATCTCAACCCTTTTTCCAATATCCATATTTTTCCATTTTCTGTGCTATTGATTTGCTCAGGGAAAGCTGCCAGCACTGATGACTCTTGTGGGTCGATCACAAACCTGCTAAGGTTTAATGCTGACCTTAAACTCCCCGAGGCCAAGTAATCATATGACAACCTCAATGGTAATTAAAACAGAAAAGGGACCCCAGCATAACAGTAACAGACAGAAGTGTGAACATATGCTCAAGGTATAAACAATGCAGTTTGGATGGCAACTTCAGGGACCCAAAATGTTGGTCTCTTACCATTCCCTGATGGAGAGCTCTTTTTATCCGGACAGCATCAGCCACTGGGAACCAGATCTCTGCGATGACGCACTGCTGGGTGACATCGATGTTACAGCAATTCAGGATGTGGTAGATGGCCTTGATTTTCTTCACCTTGATCCCCCAGGACCACAAATTGGCTGCTGCTTCATGCAGCAGTCGCTGGCGATGGGACTCTGTTTGGGTTATCACCTGCAAGCACAGCACGCAGCAGTCAAGAAAGGAAGGCACAGGTGGCATGGTCTACTCAGCAGTTACTTGGGGAAGGCAGGTGGAAGAGGGTTGCAGAAAGGGAGCTAATCATATGAACATGTGGTGTATCCTGGAGAGCAGTGTGTGAAGGTCTGGACACAGGAGGACTTGTCACCAGGTGCACAATGCTATTCGCTAAGGACTCTCCCTGCATGGCCCCGAGCCTCTGTAAGTGTAGAGGAGACCATCGGGAGTTACTGAGCTGTGGGACTGGGTCCTTACCCAGCTGCTTACAGACTAGTCACATCTCACCTTGTTCTCCCACCCTACCATCTCATGTAGGCAGCTCTATGCCATGAACCTGGGGCACATCACATCCATGAGCATGCCTGCACTGCTAGAGCTACAGCTCATGGCCCTGGTGGGACCACCATGCATCATATGGCCACCACAGTGCTGGTGCATAAATAAGCGATGGAGATGATAACACATTAGGAAGATAACCTGTGTGGCCTACAAGCACTGAAGAAGACTAGCTGCCCACGACGCTCAGGAGTGAAAGGCAGTTTGGAAGCAGTCTTGTGTGCTGGCTTGGAAGTCACAGGCATCAACGGAGGGGGTGACAGCAGGATGTCAACTGCCAGATGGGCCACCTCAGGCAAAGAGGTTGTCCATTCCCTCCTGCCTCGGGACACACTGACTGTCATGTGTGACAATACAAAGGTCACAGAGAGGAGTCCCCCCAAAAGGCATGAAGTCCTGATACAGTATATGGATACACAAGCTAGTGAGCACTCATAGCAACTGAAGTCATATTTTTCAGCCCTGTGTTAAATGTTGGGGTAAAGGGGTTGGAGAATTTGACTTCTGTAACAGCAGCTTCAGCTTTACATTGCTAGTGTGACAAGCACAATGAGATTTCCTTGGTAATCAAATCGTAATTTAAACATAGATAAATCTTTAGAGTCCTCTCTGAGTATAGAATAGTTGTGCTACACTTGTGACTGAATAACTTTGTGAGCTGCTGCAGGAAACCATGCTGTGAGAGCTAGGTGAAACCATTTTGGACAATGTGCAATTTGGTTACAATACCTGTAGCCTGCTGACGACCTTAGATCCCACCCTGTAGCCCCATATTATAAGGTCTAAACCTCTGACCTCTGCACATCCAACAGCAGCAAGTAGTTTTTGAGCCTCTCATGTGGGAGTCTTTCCCCCAGCAGCTCCTGGGAGGTGTAAATGGGCAGAGCAGGGCACAGGCACTGGCCTCCACAACTGGTGGGGGAACCGCTTGTGGGCTGCTGGCTTCATCCCCAGTCCCCAGCCAGCTCTGCACAGCCAGCTCCCGAAACCAGCCTGGGATCTGGCCATGGCCAGAGGGTCTCAGACAGGACAAATGTCTGGGCAGGTCCCACTTGCAGGGTTCAGACCCCAAGTAAAGCCGCTGGCACTTACTGTGTTTAAATCCTCGATCCTTGTGTTGACTCCATCAAGCATTTCTCGGCGCTCGGTGGCAGACTCTGGACAGGGATAGACCGTGGCACGAAATCTAGCCTCAGTAAGAGAGAAGTGAAAACACCATTTATTTGACCGATTTTTTTCTTCCTCTGTACTCTTCTCAGCTCAAAGATGGGGAAACCAGGATTTATCCCTCACCTGGTAGTACGCTCTTCTTGCACACTACAAAGTTGTGCCTGGTCTCCCAGAAAGGTCCAAAAAAGTACCTTTATCTCTTCATGAGAAAAATGATTCCTTCGCCTGTCCTAGCTGAAAAAACCCACTCCGTCTTAGGTGCTGCAAGGTACCTGATATACAGTGGTCAGCACTGACATATGGGCTCCTGGTCCATCCTTTTTGCTAGACAAACTAGCCAAACTTGACTTGGGAGCAAGGGAAGGACGGGTGAGGTTTTGTTAAACACCTGAGAGTGGTATCCGTTATGTCAGGTTACATGTGGCCAGGCCAGTATAAATGCTCTTATAAGCTTACAGATTCAGCTGGTTTGTTTAACATGGTATAAGAAGGACTAATGTGAACTTCTAATATGTGAGTGAAGGTCTTATCTCCATGCAGATATTGTATACTGCTTCATCTATAGTACACAACATGACCTTCTCCACTGGTAAAGCCACTGTATGAACCCAATTAGAAATAAATATGTTGTATGACTTTCTGAAAAGTGTACAGCTACCTGTCCTGCCTGAAGCACCATCCCAGGGCATACTTCGTGCACAAAGAGCAGGCGCAAGTTGTTCCCACTGGGACCTCGTAGATCACAAGGCGTGCTGCTAAACGGTCTGCGCCTACAAGCTTTAACTGAGCGGAGGTGCTGCAGTAACTAAAATAGGAGAGACCCCCTCCATTTTTTCCTACTCGGTTTGCTCAGTGTTGCCTAGTGCCTGTGCCATCCCTCCCACTTCAAGGGCATTCTATATGTTGTCCTTCAACATTGCCCCAACGAGTCTGCAGGAAGAGATCACCCCTCTTTACGGAGCGGAGATCTGCTGCCCGCCTAAGGCAACACACGTCCCCCATCCTGCAGTGGCATTACGCTGGCTTAGGGTTGCTGAAGGGCTGCCTTTCCGCACGTGAGATGAATTAAAAGAAGATGCAACAGGGTCACAGGGGTCAATCCCTGTTTAAGAGAGGAAAAACGTGCATGCCCTGTGTACAGATAAGCATCGTGTTCTGGCTTCATCTGAGCACAGGGTATATCACCACCTGCTCTCCAGAATCATTTCCAGCACAGACACAAGTGAGGACAGTTGCAAATTGAACCAAACACGCAGTAGTTTCCTAGAGATCAGCCCAGAGCTGTGCGTAATGAAAGCACATGCTCTCCAGCCAAACTTCCCTTTCCAGAATTGAATCTCACCTCACTCAACACCTGGTATTCGTTTCCAAAGGTTATTCACCCTACCTAATGATTTCCATCTTCTTATTCTTCACAGCTTTTAGTCCATCTTTATTAAGGATTTTTAATCAAACTTGAAAGCTTATTCCTTCATGCTGTGCAGTTCCCCCGTTTCCGGTAAAGCTATTGCAGCAGTGTTGCTTTGATCTTTTAACAGCCATTTTGCATACCGAGTATCAGCTTTGCCCTAATGGCACAGACATCTCTGAAAGCTCCAGGAGAAATCAGCAGGGAATCCTTACATTGATAAACCCAGTTTAGTATTCACATTAGCGCTGAGGCAGCCACAAGAAAAGGAGAAAAAGAAAAATTCTGACATTTGCCTCCTCCCTGCTCCCTCTACACCTTTCACTAACAAATTCGTGCATGGACTTAATGCTCATGAAATTGGCAGACTAATGTAACCAATTAAAATCAAGCAGGGACTACAAGCGTAACCTGAGGCACACTGCTCTGCAAACAAACCTTAGCCTGCCTTGCAGGAGACTGGCTTATACCAGTCCCATGATTTTTGCAGGATATTTACTTGTCATGAATGATGACTTTGTGCTAAGCAGAAATGTCCTGCTGGGGCTGGGAATGACACTGCCATCTGCTTCAGGTATAGTTAACTCGGCCTTAAAGATGGACCAGACCAGAATGTCTTGACCTGTGTACCAGGGATGGCTGATGGCCCGCAGAGCGCGAAAGGAGAGTCACGGGATTCCTACATTTCAAAAACTGCCACTCAGCAAAACACCTGTATGTAGGTGCATATGAGCAAGCAAAGAATTTGGAAGCGAGGAAGAAAAGACCTAAAGGACAATTTCAAGCGTAGCCTGCTTAGTTGGCAATAAACAAAAACCAGTGCACTAGCACCACAAAGGACACCTTGTGAATTGATCTTAGGTAGGTATGTTTTGCTTCAGTTCTGAGAGAAACCAGACGAAGTTCCTCTTTATGAACCTACCACCACATCGATGCCACCAGCTTGTAACAGCTGTGCACATCATGGCCCACCCCGCAGGGATCTGCTCACACTTCCAGTGCTGCCCAGCCCCACAGGCTCCTGGCTGCACCCCGCTGCAGAAGGTCGTGCCTCTGGTTTGGAAGGTTCCGAGTTCAATCAATATCTGTATTGCCTGTTCTTTTACTCCCACCCCGGGAAAAAAGGTACTGACTGCAGGGAATCTAAAATGCTGCAGGGGGGAAAGAAATCCTCCAAAATGAAGCACGGCAAATCCGATGGGAAGTGTTCACTGCCAGCAACTGCCCATGAATGCAGAAGGGGAGAAGGGTACTGAACAGCGTCTAAAAAGCAGGCAGAGAAATGGGACATCAGCAGGAAATTGTAATCCGGAAAGAGAACAAGACTCGCCTAAAGCTCAAAGACAACCGGCAGCAGCAGACTGATGCTGCACAGTGGTGACAGCAAAACTCCTTCCATGTCTGAGGTTCAGGATCGGAAATCAATGACTGATACCTGGGGGTCTTCCCCCAGCCGTCTGTGCACCTGTGGCTGCTTTATAGACAGAGATGTCCACCTCAGGAGAGCTGAATTGCTCTCAGGATGAGCATTGCTCTCCACTGCCTATAGAAGGCATCTTGGAGGGCCCCATTTCTAATGCAGGAATTGCTAACAGTCCCCAGGGGTCTGTCACTTCATGGGACTGTCAGTTCTGCCAGCTGGATGAACTCATCTTCCTGCTTTTATTCTGATTAAAGGCAGGATGTAAGGAAAGACCTACCCTGAGCACACACGTTGGGTAAGAGCAATTGCTCACCCTCTCCCTGCGACCTTCCTGCCGGTGCTTGGCTGGCCCCTCTTGGCCGAGGGGTTGTACCTGAAATGGATTCGGTGACAGCAGACAGATCCCCTCATCAAATCTGATTTACACTGCAACTAAGCCCATTGGTCATCAGCGTTATGAAAGAGTAACAAAATATTCGGGCTGAATTATCTTTTCAAGATGCTTAACGGGGTGGAAACAAGGCAGGCTGTATGAAGCCTTCATTTCTCTGCTGGGCTCTGTCTCCAATTACACAGATATTGCCCAAAGGCCTTGGGGAAGGTTCGAATAAACTACAGCATCATCTCCTTACGCTGAAATGCAGGCAGGCTTGAGAGCAGGTCGGGGATCACCATGTTCCCAGTGCCCAAGTTAGGGCCCCTGATTTTAAGCAGAAGGATGCTGAGTGTTTATTAAAAAAACAGTCCCTTCTAAGATGTACCAAGTTAAAAACCTAGCAAATGAAGCTCCCAAGATCTTCAAGTCACTTTGAAAATTTTAGGGCCTCAATTTCCAAGCGCCAAGGTGATGGACAGCTTTCATAATTAGGAGCAGCAGAGCTGAGAAGTGGAAGGGAGCTCGGTGGGAGAGCTGACAGAGGGGTCGCGGAGATCTAATCTCTGGCTCCAAATTCAGCCAGCCCAGGCTGACAGGTAAACACCTCCACGGGAGACACTGTGGCTTGCCCACCAGCCTGCCTTACCCGTCACAAATCTTCTTGATTTTTTGTTTAAGCTGCTCTCCTTGATAGAAGATAATGAACACGTTCTTCTTCACCTCTTCTCTCTGCAACGCAATTCAAGCAGAATTTAACGCAACCAGTGCAAAGAATCAGGTGCAGAAAAGACAGAGGTTTCTTAAGCAGCTTCTCCACTGGGTTGTTTCCCTCTCCTCCCACCCCAGTTTTCCAGCAGCAACGTTTTCCCCAGATGCTGCTTCAGGGACCCGGCTCAGGTGGCAGCTCTGGGTTATGGGGGAAGGAGCAACATGGAGCGGAGAGGTAGGGGACAGGAGGTCTGCCTGGGCACAGGTCTCATCCCAGAGACACCAAGAGGAATGAACCCTCCGCGGCCAGTCCCGGGGGAGGACAGCCGTAGCCCACCTCCCCGGCGGTCCCCGTAGCACAGCCACCCCGCTGGGGCTCACATCCTCCTTAACCAGGCAGGAAAAAGAAGCCACCTCTGTAACGGCAAAAGGGAAAAGCAACGTCGAAAAACTTCTCCCATCCTCAAGCTTTCCCACCTTTCTTCTACAGGCTGCCTTCAGACACCCCGGCTCTGGTGAGGCAGCCGGTGCTGCAGCATGGCCAGGGCACCGGTTTGATTTCTGCAGGTGGCAGGCACGCAACGAGGAGCGGTGTGAAACGAAACCGGGTTGGCACCTACCGTCACAGGGTCCTCCAGGGGGGTGTCCATTTCGGTGTACCTCAGGTAGATGTTTCCTCTACAGGCTCGCCACAGTAAACGCTCAAATGGTATCATCCTTTCCCTCTTTATTACCCCTGCTGTGAATCTGAGCAGAGTTAAAAGATAAATAAATTACAAGCCCGTTCTAAGTCTTTCGGGACCTGTAGCACACACAGGTTTACAATCTCTTGTTTTCTATTCTGTGACAGCCAGGGCTCTGCTGCTGCTGTAGGCACTTCTAGGAAATACCTCCTTGCTCAAGCCTCAATCTGCTGACTTCATCCTGTTGCTCTTCTTTAAAACATTGTAAGTCCTCCCCAGATGAACAGAAAAGTGAGAAGAAATAATTCTGGCTAGAAATGGAGGAATGAAGAGACGCTTAAAGGATTGCGCCTGAATGACAGAGGTAGCAGGTAGCAGCTTTGCAGTGGTGGTTTAATCTTTACTGCCTCCTCTTTTCCAACAAAGCCCCAAAATGCACTTTTGAAGTGCACCATGACATGCTGGTATGCACCCACCAAGGCAAGCCCTCTGCAGGCACGTGCTTTGCCCACACAAGAGTCGAACAGGACTTCAGAAATACCAGCACCAGCAGCTAAAAACACCAGTCTGGGAGAACACCATCAGCGTGTTTAACCACACCGAGTTGACGTAGACACAAGGGAAAGCTGTTGGAGTCTATGCTGGCTGCTGAATTACCATCAGCCCTGCGCTCAGTGGTGTTTCCACTTCCCTAACTCTCAACTGTAGCGCGATTTTCTATTGCGGACAAAGCCCAGATCAAGCAATGCCAGGGCTTTTTGCTGTGGTTAGACATCCATCACTGAGGGCTAGGCTGGTAACCAGCTGCCCGAGTCCAGAAGCCACAGGTAAGAAGTTGTAAGATAATGTTCAGTCCACACCTACTAAAGGCTCACTGGAATCGGTGGGCTGCAAATAAAAGTCCCTTTATCCCACCGACTCATAACCTGACCGCAGTTTTGATGATAACTTCAGAGGACAGTCACTCTTTCACCTTCACTAAACTGCTATGCTGAATAGGCTGGCGAGCAGCCTCTGCCAAGCAGCTGATGCTAGTGTGACAGCAATGCAGTGCAGGTGGGAAGCCTGGCTGAGCTGAGGGCCATCACCAGGACGCACCCCAGCTTGGCAGCCGCAGCGGCAGGAGTGCTTCTCAGCTCCAGCAGCCCAGATGTGTCTTCACTGAAGAAATCATCTGGCAGATTGGTTTCAGCCTGGAAAACATTAGTTTTAAAAGCCATTCATTATTGCCAGTTTGAAAACTATTTTCACATTTTTCTCTGGACATTTTTTCCCCCAAAGGTAGCTTTCCACAAAGATTTAGACTAAAGGGGAAAAGAAACAAAGGTAAACTACATCTTAGCAACTGCAAAGCATAAATGCCATTTTTAAAGAGATCTGGGAACCAAGTTCTTGAGCCCCACTGACTTACAGGGAGATGTAGGCTCCAAAGTGACTGAGGTGCTTTTGCAAACATATCATACTGGCTTGTGGTAAAGACTGCTGGGTTTTGATTAAAAGTCAATAAGAGCAACACACACCAAATGAAAATGTCATTACTTTTAGGAACCTTGGACATCTCTGTTGGAAGAGCAAAGAGGCCTCTCACCTCAAAGAAGTCCTGGGTTTTCTTCAGCAGATGTTTGAGCTCTGTCAGCTCGAGGAAGTTCTGCTTCAGCGTTTGCTGGTTCTGGTTGGCTTCCAGCAGCTCAGCTTCGAGTTTCTCCAGCACCATCTGTTTAGGGTCCAAGCACATCCAGGAAAAACTCTGAAGTAGACCAATGGCCCTTTACCGGGCTGATACCAAATCTCAAACCTTAGATTGGTGTTTTTCTCCAAGGGGGTATACAGAAATATTCAATGAGTTCGTCAATTAACACTGAGTTTCTAGGAAGACATTCATCAATGCTGACACCTCATTTTCCCATTGCCACATTCCCTACTGGGTGCTTTGCCCTCTTCTGGCATTAGAAACAGAATTCACCCAACCAAAGCGCACACAGGTAAGTGGGTGCCTGGAGTAGGTGCCTCAGCCTGTCTTGGCACCTCTGTGGTTCCCTACAGGACATCGCAGGCCCCAGGTGGACTGGATGTCAGTCTACTGACTACAAAAGGAGCCTACAACAAGGCCATCAGCTTAGGTTCATTAGCCATAGGCCAAAAATTAGGTGAGGATGGAACACCAGGAACACACCTTGCTTGTTAAGCTGAAGCCCTTGGAAAGCATAATTTTCCTTCCTAGTCACCTTCACAGGCAGCATTTAAAAATGACCCAGTCTGTAAACTTCCAGCTGCGATAGAACAAAGCAACCCCTGCACATCCAAAAGCAAGGCACAAATACTTGTGTCAGGCCACAGCATTACTACATCACAACCATACTCCCACCAGGACAGACAGCCCTGGGGTTTTGATGCAGTGAAGCCGATTCTCCTTGTTCATCACCAAAATCCGTCTTATTCTTATCTAGAGGATGATGATGAGGGGGTTCTGTGGGGATGATATGTTGGATCAGATCTTTCAGAGGGGACGGTGAAGAGACTGAGCTCCTTTAGGAACATGCAACAAGACCAGCCTTGACCTAACTTCTGAGACCGCAACTTGGGGAGCACCTCCACAGGCAGGGAAAGGTGTGCCAGGCTCAGTTGCAGGGTCCTTCATTGCAGGGGGGGGGCTGTATCGAGCACATTACCCAGACACCCCAGTGCACATCCCCTTCTCTCTCTCCTCAGTCCGCTACAAATTCTGTACCTCCATATCAATCATTTCCCGAGGCAGGGGGGTCTCTGGATGCTTTTCTAGTTTGACCATCTCAACATTGTCTTCCATCTCATTTTCCAGAAAACCTGCAAGGAAAGGACACAGATGTCTTGATACAGGGTCATCCCTGCTGCATCATCCTGGTCACCAGCTGCTGCCAAAATCTCTGTCAAGACACCTGACACTGAGGTGTCACAAGAGGCAGTGATATACAAGAGCCATCATCCCAGTGCGTGTACACAACCATCAAGAACTAAACACCTAGCAGCCTCCTTTCTCAGTGATGATG
>Ga0065711_1046053_pt1 | contig 13122 bp, 7 predicted proteins | sample Hoacrofraction12_FD_59098 | JGI IMG/M metagenome (GOLD analysis project Ga0065711, IMG submission 59098) | Hoatzin crop microbial communities from Cojedes, Venezuela - Epithelial fraction 12 v2 (version 2) | ecosystem: Host-associated > Birds > Digestive system > Esophagus > Crop | place... | reverse complement strand
GCTCTGTTTGGCCAGGTGGGGTCAGCCCCCACCCCCCGGCTGTGCCCCTTCCTGGAGTGCGGTGAAAATTAACCCTGTCCTGGCCAAACCCAGGACAGTGGCCAAGTAGCTGAACGTGAGTCAGCAGCATGCCGCTGCAGCAACCAAGGCAAATTGGATCCTGAGCTGCATCTGCAAGGGCATTACTAGCAGACGTGGAGATGTGATCATCCCACTCTGCTCAGCGCTTGTCAGGCCACACATATTGTGTGCAGTTCTGGGCCCAACAATTCAAAAAAAGACATGGACAGACTGGAGAGGGTCCAAAGGAGGGCCACAAAGATGATCAAAGAGCTGGAGAACCTGCATATGAAGAAAGACCGAAGGAGTTACGTCTTTTCAGCCTGTAGAAGAGAAGGTTCAGGAGGGAACTTATCACAGTTTTCCAGTACTTAAAGGGTGACTACAAAGAGGATGGAGGCTCTCTCTTTGCAAGGGGCAGTGGGTGCAAGTTGCATCAGGAGAGGTTTCATCTTGATACAAGAAAGAACTTATTTTTACAGTGAGAGCAATCAATCACTGGAACAACCTCCTCAGGGACGTGGTGGAGTCCCTATCACTGGTGGTTTGCAAGATGCGATGGGACAAGGTGCTAGATAACCTCATCTAGGGTCACTTTCCCACAAAAGGTTGGACCAGATGATCTCTCGAAGTCCCTTGCAACGCGGGCTGTTCTGTGGTTCTCGTGGCCCCACTTAACAGAGTGTCATGGTTTAGCCGAACCCAGGACACAGAGAAACCACCTGTTGATAGCTTTTGATTTTGGTTTATAATATAAGAATCTTCTTTATCACTAACACTGCTCAGCACTGTGAAGCGCTTTTTTTAAAGTTTGAAGTCTAGAGGGGGGATGGTGGAATGCTCTGAACATCTACTGACAGGCATAGGTAATACCTGCTGTAAAGCTGTCCTTATGAGTTTCAGGTGTGATGGTGATCTCTCCAGCTAGTTTTCGGCTTGTAAATCATTAATTGACTATTCTGTCTTGGAGAGTGCAGTAAGTATATATGTATTCCACTGATCAATACAAACAGAAAAATAAATAAAACCCAACTCTTGGATGTTATACGAACACCTAGTGTTTCTTCCCCTGAGCAAAGGTCTGGAAGAATAAATAGGTCTTAAATAGAGAGAATCATAGATGCTTTTTTGTCCTAGCAGCACCCTTTCTCTGCACTCTGAAAAATTCAGACTCAAAATTCAATAATCAAGACAAGATAGTGTCACATACTTCAAGTGTCTAGGTATGCAACGGCTGACAGCTTCAAGGAAATTTGATACTGTGGCTAAGCACGTGTTGCTTCTTAAGTGGAAAAGTCACCTTGAGAAATTACTTACCCCTGCCTTCTTGGTCCTGTCCCACACACTGTATTGATGCCTCCTTAACTATTTTGAGACTGCTGTGGAAGTAAGCTGTGTGTACGCTGAAGTGGAAGAAAGAGGAGTTAGACACTCTTTTGTGCACTAACATTTTACTTCCTAATGCCCCCCAATATCCTTCAGCAGACCCTGAAACAACAGTTAGCCTCTGGTTGGGAAAGTCTGATACCGAAGCATCACAACTGTGTGTTATCAGTTTCATTCACTGCTGCTGAGGCAGAAGGCAGATTTATTGTTATAGGAGGATGATTAAATGCAGGCTAGAAGGGAAGGATGCATGTTTTCCAGAACACTAGGAAACAGGTCAGTCATTTCTAATGTATGTCTCAAAACCAATGCAAATCATTGGTGTTTGCTTTAGCTGATTTAAGCCTCAATTGAGAACGTTACAAGAGACACTGTGACGTTTTAAAATCACGAGGAGAAAATGTAGCTTTAAATGGCATTCCCAGATTTTCCTTTAATCCCATGGTTAATAATCCTTGTCTGCACTTCTACTGCAAGGCAAGATGCTGTCTTCTTACCCGCTAGATACTATAATGAAAAATAAGTGAACTTGCTTAATTTCAGTTGCTCCACTAAACCTTTGACGTCTTTGCCTCCTGCTTTGAAATGCTAAACTTCTTGGACAAATTTTAGTCCTCTAGTAAGTTAAGAGCTATGAATTTTTGATCCCAAGAATGAAAAAAAGAGACATGGTAGTAAAACAACATTGTTTTAACTAACTATAAAAAGCAGATTAAAAATGGCATTTTGCTGAACAGCATGTACAAATTCAGACAGTTGATTAAGGTGGGATGGAGCAGAGATTGTGTAAAAGAAAAAAACAAACAACAAAAAAATTACCTCTTGCAGGTAAGAGCATTGGTTTTGATGTGTTACATTAAGGGAACACCATGCAGACTCACACTGTGCAGCTGGTGTCAAAATGGAGAATTTACCTGGTAACAGCAAGAATTTTTGTTCCAGGACGCAGGTACAGAAACATCTTGAGTTTGCAGGTCTGAGCCCAGAGTTCCTCAGTTCTGAACAAAGACCAGGTTCAGCAGACCAGCATTTTGTGCACCTGCCACTCTAAGCAGCACTGTTAGGAACATCCTCAAATCCAAGTTTACTTTAAAATTCCATTGATTTATTTTCTCTTAAATCTTTTAACCCAGATAATAACTTAAGAAATCTAGCTTTCATGAATAAAATACGACTAGCCATGATCTACATTGAGCAGTAAGTATAAGCCAATCTAAATTATTTCCAAATATTCTAGTACCATACAGTGGAAAACAAATCCTGAATATTCTATGAAAATAATTTTAATTTTTACTTGAAGATTGCAGAAACATAGAAGCAGATATATAAAATAGTTGGAAATTTGAAATGTTTCTCTGCAGAGAATTAAAACATTAAAGAGTTCTTGCTGTTATGAATATGTAAGACAATGATAAATCAAGATACTTAGAAGCAAAAGATGCCCTATGAGATAAACAGAAGGTGTCCTGTACGTAAGCCAGTAGCAGAGAAGGTAACACTCTTCTATTTAGCCCTTTAAAGTAGAAATCCACAAGACAACAGAATAAAACAGCATTTCCTTCTTCCTCTGGAAATAAACTTAGTCTCTTTTTTAAAACTCCCTTGGAGCCCTATTTATTGTTGTCAGTTCAGGTAATGTCAGCTGATACATAAGCAGAAAAGCATTCAGTGTCAGCAAACACTGCTGAACACAGAAGTCTACCGTGTTCTATGGAATTTGATTAGTAGGAAATATAAGCCCAATCCTGCAAAAGTTTCTTAAGAGAGATCAGCAAGTGCAACCAACCCTGAAGATCTTAGTCCAGAGCAGTAGGGCTTAAGAACTACTTTAATTATTTCACTGCAAGTAGGCTTCACTTCCTTTACACTTGCAATGGAACATGTATGTAAATAGCACAGCGACAAATGTCGAAGTTTGCTCTGTTGTGATGGTGTATATCTGAAGTCACCTGATGGTAAATACAGGATTTAAATAAAGAAATAAATGTCATTGCCTATAGGATTGCATTAATGAACTATTTTGCTTGAAGAATACTTCTGTATATGTAACTATCATGGAAGATTCTTAGGTACTACAGAAATTGTTACATGGAAATACAGCATTCCCTCTCCTGTTGTTGAAGGAAGGGCTCACAAAATTTGAATACAAGTTAGAAGTCACTACCACTGAAGATATGATTGCAAAGGATTGATAAAGGCTTCAGTAAAATAAAAGAGTGGAAGAACTGTAGTGGTGAGCAAGCCTAGCATATTTAGAGTCTGGTTAGTGTAGCTATAATTTGTGTCAGCTGAATTGCTTAAATGGTATTATCACATTTAGAATTTCTTATGTTGTGGTTTGTGTCCAAATGCCAATTTTATTATAGGATTTTGAAGTCTTAAAATATCACTGGAGATTAATTTTGTATTTCAAATCTGCTGTAGATGCATAGATAAGCAGATTTACAAATACTGGTCTATAAAATGCCTGTTTAGAAACTGTCAAAGCTGTCTGCCTCTTCTTACTCTTCAGTGCTCTTCCTCTTTGCTTCTGTTCTTAGTCCCACAGTTCTGTATTAAAGCGTGTCTCTCTGAGCATTTCCTAGTTCATATTCAAACCCTTCCGACTGCCAGGTTACTGTCTAACTCTTCATCTTCACAGCTACTTTCTCTTACAAATATTTTCACCCGTTCAGCTATTTTCAGTTTAGTACCCTAAGCTCTCTCCTCTAGAATAAAGTCTGCTTTCAGAGACGAAAATTCCCACTTGTCCCTAGTCAAATGAACCATCCTAGCCAGATACCACTTTGGCTAGGGGTTTGTACTTCCATGATAACTCCTTGATGAGCTGTTGGATTTTCATTCAGAAATATTTTGCTTCTCAGTCTTTCATAATAATTTCATTTAATTCTAAACATGTTGTAGTTTTCTTCAGGGTGCTGTTGTGGACTAATAACAAGTGCAGCTGAAATTAAAGCAGTTCCCAGGCAGGATGCATGCAAAAACAAGCTAAAAAGTGTACAGTCACCTGTGCTGCATACCTCAAATTTTGACACCTTGCTTGCTTTCTGGGGGCATCGGTTTCTCTGCTTCACCATTTCCTCAAAAGATACTGATGGAGAAACATGGTATATTGAACATTAATTCTGGGACTATGAGAAGGGAATTCAGGCCTCCTCACTTACAGACATCCTTTATTTCCCCCGAGAGTAGAATAATCCTTAAAATGTTATGTGCGCATACTGGAACCAATCAAGTGGGCTTTTCTCCAAGTAGAATCCTGTTTAATGAAGGCTGAAGGGGGAAAACCTCCTTGTTCTATGTGGTGAGGTAACTGCTTCTTTCCTCTGTTATCTGTCTTATCCCTGTATCCATCCATGCATGATCTTAAAAATGAGAGGAAAAATAGGGCTATGTCTCTCATAACACTGAAACCTGGTACGAGGTGAAACAACAACCAAGCACTTGAATCTAGTTTGGCAGAGGTGTTCTTGCAGGAGCAACGTTATGTGGGAAGCAATATAGTAGTGACATTTCAGTCACCCTTGCATGAAAATCAGACACAGGAATTATGTGTTTGATTAGATTAAAAAGGTGCTGTTTCAGATTACGACTAATACATTACCTGAGTAAGCCAAGTGCTAAAATGCCAGCACATATTACCGCGGAATTACACATTCTCATGCCCGAGGCTTTTAAAGTACCTTATGAGGAAGTCAATCCACTTAAAAACAAATCCATGAAAAGAGGACTGGAGCACAAAAATGTTCCAATGCAAAAAGCTGCAAGCAGGCTCAAACATTGTAAATCCATTGTATACCCAGTGTGAGGCATCTCAGACAGTGATTACAGGAATGCATCTTACAGTGTCCTTTGTCCATTATCATTTCAGACACAATTGCTATGGCCAAACTCAGTCTCTATCACAAAATAATGTTTCTTATATCTGCAATCAAAGTAGTCACAAAAGTTGCGCAGTGGTTACAGAGTTGTTTAGAGAGGATCATATCCTGCACCTTGAAATACATGGAGATTTTTCCAGAATAATAGGCGCAGAACTGGGACTGTACCTGACACAAAGATGAATATCTGAAAATCTCACCATCTTAAAATGGCATCAGAGCTGTGAACAGCATTTTTGTGACTGACTCACACAGTTAGCAGTTGCTATGAGTTTCTTTCAGGTTTGTTTTCTCCAACTCTCATATGCAGGTTTTGCTGATCCTTTTTCCATCGCTGATCCATCTGAAATGCTTTGGAAGGATCAGAGGAAAGGGAACAAGATAAAGCTAGTTGTAATTGCGTTATATGATTAGTGAATAGCACTTTGCATATTACATTATTCTGCATCTTACAAGTACATACTACTTTACTCCTTTAGCACACTCAAGTGCTGATATGGCAGTAGATACATTTTCATTGCCAGACCACAGCTATCTAGAGAAAGAGAACAGCTGCTGAGAAATTAGCAATATGCTTACTAGCATCAGTGATTATGAACACCCCAGCACTGGCACACAATACAGTAACAGGTTTAAAGGTTGCCACAGAACAATATTGAAATAACGTTCTTCAAGGTTCAAGGCCTTCTGCTAGAAGTCATAACTAAAATACTGATTTAAATCTGCTGGTTACCTTTTTCTAAGATAAGCTTTAAAAATGCCTTTGGAGATTTTCTTGTTGTTGTTCGTAGCCAAGATTAGATTGTTGTTGAACTATTTAAAGGTTAATTAAATGCTTGTATGGAAAACTACAATTTAAAGGTGACCTTAAATCTGTTTAATAAATGGGAACTTAGGCCTTTGTTATATGTTTTAATAAGGTTGTAGAGTAAGGTTGCTACAGATGTCTTTGGTTTGGTTTTATGTCTTGCTCCACATTGGATACATTAGCTTACATGCATTCATTTTACTGCAATATTTTGTTCAGCTGTCAGTGTATCCTTAGTTTGAGTCGTAGTAATAAGGTGTTCAGCAAAGAACAGTTTCTCTTCAATTCATCTCTGACTCCACAGAGATGCTGTGGAGTGATCAACTATTTGTATTTCATAACCACTGCTTCTGTAGAAGATGCTGTAGAAAACTCTTAATTCATTAACGTTATCAAGTAGGTTTTTTTCTGCGAAATAGAATGATTGCTATGACATTGACTAGAACATTAATTGTGCCTGAAAGTTTTTGGAAAGGTGTGATTTTTTTAACTGGGGGAAGGTATCCTGCGGAAGCTAACTGGATTTTTATACATGACGTATGAAGACTGCAGTTTTTCCCCTAACTATTTGAGTAACAAAGGCCCCAGTCAGCTCTGGCAGGTAGTAAAAGCTGTTGTGAAATGCTGAGCGCTCTCAGTTTGGACTGTCTTCTCTGATGTCCAGAGTGTTCAGCATTTTGCAGCAGCAAGTGGTTCTGTTTCATGGAATGTAAGTATACTGTAGTGCCTGCAAAACCTAGAGGTTAGCTGTGGTACAAGAAGAGAGACCCAAAGCTTTTGATTAGGGGACAAGGTAAGAAAAGAATCACTGCCAAACTGTGCTGCAATCTGTTTAGGGGAAGAAAGATGTTAACTGTTTATAATTCTGTGAGAAAACAAACACACACAACTCTTGACTTGGTCATTTCTGTATTTCCAGTAACAAAGAATACACGAAGAGTAAAACTAAGAGAAGTGACGGTGGTTCACGAAGAGCACTCTCTGCACTCCTGATTTAAGAAGAAGGAATTTGCTGAGCCTAATAGACAAAGAGTAATCATCAACTGAACTCACTCTAAGAAAGTCTCAGGATCTTTGAACCATAGAAAAAGTTGATGGACTTGGCAAAAATGGCGTGAAACATTCCACAGTCTGCTATCATCTGCTGTTGCTTGCTTAACTGTGAAGAACTATGTATTCAGGCTGCTTTCTACTATATTGCCAATCACTTTTTTTGGACTTTAAAGTGGTATTTTCTTATGAGCTCTCTAGTGGTTTCATTTGTATGCATTCTGTAACTATGCACAAGCAAAATCTGTTATCTGCTTTACCTATTAAAAAATAAGCACAGTGGTGAATAAAATTAATTTCATTTGTTTTGACCCTGCAGTTCTAATCACTTAGGTCCACGTCAGTGGAAGTCAGGATTGATGTCATACAAGGGTTAGGGTAAACCTCTGCAGATGCTGTATGAAAATGAGCCTCTAACGATATTTTCACTGTTGGTGAAAAGGAGAAAAAAGTGTTATTTATAACAAGGCCTTATGTTGTGTATATATATTGTCTCTGAAATATTTTTGATTTGAGTTTATTTCTTGTAAAAGAGAAATTATATAATTTATTTAGTAAATACTACTGTAAAATATAGTTTTATTGATGAATAAAATATTTTGTTCTCAAGACTAAGACAGCTGTCAGCCTGCTCTTGATCTGTAGAGGACTTACTGTTCTGGTATTTCTCTGTCTTCATGAGATGGTCTTCAGAGGCATCTCGAGAGATATGAAAGCTACTCTGTAACATGGCATCTGTCTTTACCTTCTACCAGTTCTCTAAAGAAGAGGGGAATCTTGAAATCAGGTGAGAAAAGGAAAAGAAACATACTCAACAGGCCTTGCTTCATAAAAGCATTTCAGGTTTTTCAGTGTGGACAATCCTTTTAAGATAACTGTAGAAACCATTCTCGTTTCCTTAATTTCCCTAGCAGCAGAGACATAATCCTAAACACCAGTGACAATGAATCCAAGATTTCATGCTTCGATGCGGTGGTGTATTTAAAAAATACAGAGGTGTCGCTTTGAAAATTAATGAAAATTACTGGTAGTAGCATTTCTTCTAGAAGTAAGTGTAACAGACCTGCTGGATTGGCAAAACGAGAATTTGGCACTTCAATTCCTAGAATCATGCTTTGTACCTCTGAAGAATTTTTCATTTAAGGTTTCGATGTGGTGTTTTGGGAGTTTTTTTTGTTTTGGGGTTTTTTTTTAACTTTGATGTAATTCTATAACCCTGACAAGGAAGAGGGTATTATTCCTTAATTATGCACAGAACAGAGAAACAGAAAGGTTTGGGGTTTTTTTTCTCTAAGTATGTAGAGTGTGTGACTTAACTGAGAGCCTGTGTTTCATGATAACCTCTTTTCCAGGCTTTAAAATTAGGTTGCTTTATCTCAGCAAGATAATTCTTCTTCAGCATTCCTCTCAGAAATGACCAATCTGCAGGCCCTGTGAGCAAAAACATTTTGTTCATCTATGTGAAATGTCTGCTGCTTCATGCACAGTGTATAGCATATTTAGAATGTGTCTCTATGCAAAGTAGATACTTCTGAGTAGTCTTATTTGGGGAAAACCATGAAATTTCGTAGTTTATGCGTCAGATTAACCTTCATAAAACACATGCATGTCACTTTTTTCCCAGTTACCTAGCAGACTGTAGTGTCTGAATCATTTGTCCGTAGGAAGACCCCAGAGGACACACAACTTAACTGCAACAATTCTGTCTAAAACCAGACCAAACTGTCTAAAATGTCTGCACTAAACAATTCAGAGACTGAGCCATCCTTTGTGTACAATCCCTTTAACACAGTCATTTCTAAGTGAAAACAGTCATTTAATACTTGCAAAAGGAAATCCTGTATAGACTATGAAGCCCACTGGGAAAACTTACTCCAAAAAATGTGCGCTTACAAGTCTTTTTCTCTGCCCCCCGCCGGTGTGTGACTACATGGTTCCACTGAGAGGGAAGAGGGATTACAGCTGAGCAATGTAAATGATCAATAACTTGGAACCCATTTCTTTCTCTAATGCATCAAATAGTATAAAGCTTCAAACATCAAAGAGTACAGGAGCTTGTAAGGATGTCTGTTTCATGCCTAAGTATTTCATTTTTCTTAATCTTGCATTGGTAGCACTTTGAGGAAAATGTGATGACTATTAAATGTATCTATAAACCTGATGAGGCAGTGCATGTCAAATAAAATATATACAGAAGGCATAATCAAATCCCTGGGGTATTAAAGTAACATATTGGTCTCTTTCTCCAGGTCTAAACAGATGGAACTCACCACGGGGAGCAAAGTTTGAAGAATTAGGTCACAGACGTGGGCTATCTGAGTGCAGTGGTATCTGAATACTCTGGCCCTACAAGCTGCCCAGAAGGAAAAAGCACAGGTTGATGCCTGCTTAGAGAAAGGTAGGGAATAACTCCAAATTTGTGTATCTGACCCTATGACTTGATCATATGGTGTTCAGAGGGTGTTTTGCCTTTGGTGGTAGCGTGTAGTAGTTGTCCTTAGTTTAAAAAACAAAACAAAACAAAAAACAACAAAAACAACTTCATGTCCTTGTACTAGAATTCAGTGGTTTGAAAATACTAACACCTATCCCATGATCTGTTTTCTTGTTGACTTTGCTTATACTTCAGCCAATTTAATTTCATATAACTCATATCCCTCCACTAGGTAGGGATAAAAAAGTAATCAGTAGTACTCTCCACCTGTTCCTTCACAGAAGCCATTCCCTGACCCATTTCCAATGGTGCGTGCGTTTGCTTGCAACAAGAAAGATACCAGCTCTTTCTGGGCTGAAGGCGTGGGGCCTGACCCTGCAGCCATTCTGCGTCTGGACCTACTTCAGAGTTATTGTACACCAGCCTAAAAAGATACTGATACCACAGTGCTGTGGTATGAACAACATTAGCCTAAGGGACAAGGATCAAGATGAAAAACATAAAGAAATCGTTAAAATTGCTAACCCCTAACCCAGGCCCTTTTGAAGTTGTGTGAATGATCCTTGCTGGTAGTAGCATCCTGTAAAGCTCATTAACTTGAACATTGTTTACAATTTTTTAAAAGATTTGGTAAGTGAGATTGCTAATACCAGAGAAAATATTTAATCTATACTAATTCATGGATTAGTCATTAACTTAGAAACAAGAGATGAACATTTGCTATTGAGAGTTCCTTATGACCTTGGATGATCAGAGAAAAATCACTATGGAACTACATGGATAATACCAGAAAATACCTTCCGATGCTCTTTGGATAGGAATGGCAAGGTACGTAAACAAGCACCATCTTTCACTAGATTAAGTGCTACATAAAAGAACAGGCATTCCTCTGTTCATCCAGCTGCTTTCCCCTCTCCCCACCTAGGTATGTAAAAGGAATTGTTTGCTTTGCTAATGTATTCTGCAGTCTGATAAAAGTTGTTTCTCCCTGCAGGCCTTATCTCACTATGTAGACCATTACAGCTGTGAAAACATAACTAGTTTCTTCCAGAAGTGGTAAGACTGTGGGCTGGTCTTCAGGGAACTGGAGAGTAGCTCATATCTAGCTGATGTATAAAAACTTCCCTCACAAAATGCAAGAAGAACACAGACCCATACAAGGTCTGAGGGAAGATACTGGTAATAAACACACAGGACTCTGCTGGCAGCAGGCAAGAGGCTTACGAAGCTAGATAACATGGTTTGGAACAGAAAACTCTTATGTCAAAGCCTCAGCTGAAATTTGCACAACTGACTTGAATTGTCTTGGGCTTTTGCCCCTCATGTGGTAGAAAATAATTTCAGCTGAAAGAAAAAAATAATAGAAATCTTGGTGAGAAACTTGACAACTTATTCCCTGAAGCACTGCAAGATGCCAGCTGCTTACCCGAGTGAGAGTTTTAGAAATGTAAAAATGCATCACACAGAAATCAGTGATAAGCTTCTTAATACTTGTATGCTTTACATATTCATGATTTTATTTGAAACTGTTGCATCTTGCAGTCTTGTCCTGTGGAAGGACCCGAAATGAAATTTGTCTGTGATGCCACTGAAAATTTTTTTCAGAAACTTTTTCATCAGAATTATTTCTGATCTCATCTCCTTGGTAAGCCTGTTTTATTTTTTCAGTTTAAGTAACGATAGAAGATGTCTAGCTGAAACTCTTGACATCCTCACATCTCATTAGTCATACGATATCACCAGCATTTAAATAACTCAGTAGGAACTTGGCCAGCCACCCACATAAACTCCCTTCTCTTTTTTCACTGATTTTTGAACCGCACCATCAGAAGTTCTGTCAAACATATGTCGGATGTGACAGATGATGTACTTTATTTTCCCTTTACTGGCTCAGGGCAGCATGTTACCTATAGGAGGTAATGGATCAGGATACTTGCTGTCACAGAAAATGCTGCCCTAGAATGTGTCCCTGAGTGGATGCTATATTCTGTAACAATGTACCTCTTCATGGAGCAGGGTATTCACGCAGCCAAAACAGCTCCTGGACAAACCAGTGACTGTCATCTCGAGTGGTCTGTATTAGCTGCTCACATCAGAGCAGTTCACCTAGAATTAATTAACTTCAGTTAACAGGAAATGGAATCCCAGCAGCTTTTTTGAGTGAGTTGCAGCTACTCCAGTTTTGGGGTGTGAAGTCGTTGTCCAGCTGGCCCACTGTAAAGTTTGAACCCAAGATAATGGCCCCGGTCCTTGTCCCGTTGTGTGACGGGTGTGCTCGGCCCCTTGACCAGACTGGCATGCAATTAACTCATGAATAGCAGGTGGCTTTGTCAAGGAACAAAGAAAGTTGTGGGTACAAGGACTCTCATGCATACCTTTCCCATTGCATGTAATCTGACTACAAGCCAACCACTTTATGCCATAAATATGACAGCCAAAGCGAGCCTTCTCTGAGCCCTCCCTGCTAGGCAGCGTGGCTGCACGGTGATGATCTCCCCTTGAACTCGGACGCCCCTCAAGGCTGCTCCTCGGGGCAGAGAGACCTTTCACCAATGGCAGATCTTTGGCGAGCGTCTGACACCACGCATAACCCTGTAGCATGGTGACTTTCGTTTTGCCGTGGTAACTTTGCATGCTGAATTGATGCTAATGAAACACTCATATAAAATCCTTTAGACGGAAACCGTTGGTAAGGTCTGGGGCCAGGTCTGGATCCGGCCGCGCCCAGGCTGCTCTCTGAGGAGTTTAGAAAGCAAGGGGGTCCATTCTGCACCTCGTCACTCAACAGCACAGTCTTCCTTACCCTTTTGTCTCCAGTTTCTCTGCGAATCGTTCTAACTCGAGTGTGACTCCATTTTCCTTTATATGTTTCATCCACGCAGTAATTAACAGAGTGAACCTTGCCATCAAACTTACTGTTAAGTCACACGTTCACAGCACCGCATTAAAACCACTCTGGACAATACCTTTTGACGGCACTTCTTTAAGGGATCCTACATCAGGATTCACAACAAATTGGCGTAGCAGGCAGGATCACAAACCAGGGCTGGTGACACATCGCTCCCTCTCTGTACTGCCAGTGTATCCTACACTTCTTGTCCTGAATTGTCAAGAGAGAGGGAATCCCGCTCTGTCGCTCCTTGGGTCTGGAAAAGCTGTAGACACCGTGTGTTGAAAATTTGCCAGAGAAGAGGACAGGAACCATAGGACAGCACAGCCACGGGAAGTGGATTCCTCCCCTGCAGCTGAATAAATGACTGCGATTACAACACACCTATTTCAAAGCGCTGTGCTCCGTGGCTCAGCCTGCCCGGGCCAGGCCGCTGCCAGAGCGGTGCGAGCGCAGCAGCTGGGGCACGGCAGGCGCAGCCGCGCTATCAACCGACCCGCGCAGCTCCTCGCCCTCACGGTACCGTCAGACTCGAGGCCCCCGAGTGCCCCTCCAGAAGCTCGGGGGCCCCCGCGCCCCCCGTCTGGGGGTACGGCCGAGACCGGCCCCGAGG
>Ga0065711_1046052_pt1 | contig 13122 bp, 24 predicted proteins | sample Hoacrofraction12_FD_59098 | JGI IMG/M metagenome (GOLD analysis project Ga0065711, IMG submission 59098) | Hoatzin crop microbial communities from Cojedes, Venezuela - Epithelial fraction 12 v2 (version 2) | ecosystem: Host-associated > Birds > Digestive system > Esophagus > Crop | place... | reverse complement strand
CAGGCGGGTCTGGAATATCTCCAGAGAAGGAGACTCCACAACCTCCCTGGGCAGCCTGGGCCAGGGCTCCATCACCCTCAGAGTGAAGAAGTTCTTCCTCATGTTCCGTTATGCACAGGTTTTGCCACCTGCCTGCATCCACCGAGGAGCCGTCAAGCCCTGGCAAACTCTTGCCGGCCAAACCCCCGTGGCGTGTCAGCTGGCTGCTCGACCCACCTTACCTGTACAGGATCTCAGCGCGGAGGTAATTCCCGATCCCGTTGAAAAACTTCTGGTTTAAGAGCGCCTCGCAGATGGGCTTGTCGAAAGCCTTGTCGCCCAGGTTCTTCAGCACGTTCTCCCTGCAGCGGGAGCACGGGGCACGAGGTGGGTTCACCACCAAAGCGGCCCCCAACGACACGGGGCCGGCCCGTGCCTGGCACGGCGGCAGCCGCTCACCTGAAGGCCCGGTACTCGGTGAGGACGCAGGGCCCGCGGCCCGGCTGCCAGGCCTCGCCCAGCCGCCACGACCCGAAGCGCCGGGCGTCAACGAAGCAGAGGGCGCGCGGCGGGTCCTCGCCGGTGACGAAGCGGAGGTGGGCATGGCGGGGCAGCCCGGCGACGGGGCACAGCCGGAACAAGCCCGACATGCCGAAGCGGAAGACGAGGGCCTGGGCCGCGCCGGGGCCCAGCGGGGCCAGCGTCAGCCGCAGCTCCTTGCCGCGGGCCGCCGCCCTGACGCGGTAGGCCTCGCTGCAGAACGGCACCTCCGGCCCCCTGCCCACCGCCGAGCGCTCCACGCCGCCCGAGAACACCAGCCCGCCGCACGCCTCGTTGATGTAGCGACCGGCCAGGTGCAGCTCCGGGCACTCCGGCATTTTTTATTGCGACTTGGCGCAACAGCGCCCGCGCTGGAGGGCGCCCGCCGCCCCGAGGCCCCGCCCACGGGGCACGCCGGGAGCTGTAGTCCCGCCGGCGGGGCACGCCGAATTGTAGCCCCGCCCATCTCCCCCGCGGGGCACGCTGGGAGTTGTAGTCCCGCCCACGCCCGCCCGCGGGGCACGCCGGGAGTTGTAGTCCCGCCCGCTCCCCCTGGAGGAAGGAGTGGGACGCGGCCCGTCACGGCCACCGGTGCCTTTATTAGCGCTTCCACCCCCCCACAAGGCCTCGCCCTCCGGGACGGCGGGGAAAAGCTGCCCCCGGCTTCCTGCTGCCCTCCGCCGGCTCCTCACAGGAGGGTGTTCATCAGCGCCTGGGCCTGCTTCAGCTCTGCGGGGCAGGGAGGGCAGTGTGAAGCGCGGGGGGATGACAGGCCCCCCACCAAGGCTGGGGTGCCCGCCGCCGGCCTCACCTGCCAGCAGCACCCGGAATTTGTCCGCCGAGAGGGAGAAGGCTGTCGCGCTGTCGCTCAGGCCAAAGCTCAGGTGCACGAGGGGCTCATCCACCTCCCGCAGCTCGCTGGAGCTGAGGGCGTAATCCACCCGCCAGCGCACCGGGCCCGGCCGGCTGACTGCGGCCGCGGCCTCAGCACCCCGCAGGTGCCCGGAGAACCCCCCGCCACCTCCAGACCCCGCACTCACGCCTCAGGCTGCAGGCCCTCAGGCTCTCCTGCAAGCAGCTCTGCTTCTCCTCGTAGGAGCGGCACAGCCCGCCGGCGTGCTCTGCGCAGCGGGGGAGAGACAAGAGGAGAAACCCACCGTGCTCCTGGCCGGACCCCTGAGGAGCAGCCACCACCCCGCGGCAAGGGTCCCGTCCCCCTCCACCTACCCTTGGGCAGCCCCAGCTGCTGCAGCTCGCTCGCCAGCGACTCGCTGTCCACGTTGTGCTTGGCTGCGCTGGAGAGGATGAAGCCGAGGACGGCGATGGTGGCCTTCACGTCCCCGGACTCTGTGGGCAAGATGGTGGGTAGGCTCCCCCCCCCTCCCCTGCTGTCCCAGGGTCCCGGGAGTGGGGGGGCTGCGGCGGCCGTGCTCACCCAGCTTGGCGTCCGATGTCAGCTTGAGGATCCTCTTGTACTGCGGGAGAGCAGAGCGGGGGCCGAAAGTGTGGACAGCCACGCAACACAACACTAATGATGCCAGCGACGCCAATGCTAACGACACCCGCCTCTGCGCTCAACATCGCTGCCATTGCAACTAGCCCTAGCAGCGTTCCCAGCCCCGAGGCTCGCACTAATGCCACGGAAGCCGGTAACGCTGCTCGTTAGGGAGGCACCGTGCCCCCCCAACCTGTGCCAGTGACCCCGTGGGGGTGCCACTCACCTCCACAGCCTCCCCCTCCACGCCGGTGACACCACGGGGGGGTCCCACTCACCTCCACGGCCTCCCCCTCCATATCAGTGACCCCACGGGGAGTCCCACTCACCTCCACAGCCTCCCCCTCCACGCCGGTGACCCCTTGGGGGGGTCCCACTCACCTCCACAGCCTCCCCCTCCACGCCGGTGACCCCGCAGTGGGGTCCCACGCGCCTCCATGGCCTCCCCCTCCACACCGGTAACCCCGTGGGGGAGGTCCCACTCGCCTCCATGGCCTCCCCCTCCACGCCGGTGACACTGTGGGGGGGGTCCCACTCACCTCCACGGCCTCCCCCTCCACACCGGTGACCCCGCAGTGGGGTCCCACTCACCTCCACAGCCTCCCCCTCCATATCAGTGATCCCACAGGGGGGTCCCACTCACCTCCACGGCCTCCCCCTCCATATCAGTGATCCCACAGGGGGGTCCCACTCACCTCCACGGCCTGCCCCTCCATATCAGTGATCCCGCAGTGGGGTCCCACTCACCTCCATGGCCTCCCCCAGCAGGTCCCGCAGCACCTGGGCGCAGATCAGCTTCAGCTTCACGGAGGACTGTGGGGGGGAGAAGGCGGGTGAGCTCGGCAGGGGGTCTAAGGGGTGTCCGGGGGATTCGGGGTGGGGTGTGGGGGGGTACTTAACGATTTTGGCCAGGGTACTGATCTCGGCCAGGACCCAGTCGGGGCAGTCCAGGTCCCCGCAGAAGCGGAAGCGCTGTGGGGAGAGGCGCGGTCAGAGCCCGCCGTGCCCCCATCCCCGTGCCCCCCATCCCATCCCCACCATCTCGCCGCCGGTCCCCGCTGCACACCCCGCCTCCGCGACCCGGAACCTCTCCCGGGCGGGCCCCGCCGAGTTCCCCTCCCGCCCCGCTTTAAAGCTGGAGTAGCCCCAAAACTCCCCGGGGAAGGGGCTTTGCCTGGGCTGGGGGTCGCTGGGATGCTTCGTGATGCAGCCAGCCGAGTTCGGCTCCGGGGACGTCCAGCCTCGGGTCGCTGCCGCGCTCGCAGCGGACGCAAGGCATCCGAGCCAGCTGCTCCCGCGCGTCCTCGCCTGAAGCTCCCCAGCGTTTGTCCTTCTGCTGAGAGATGATTTACTGACCCCCACTCGGCAGCGATCTCCTGGGTGCAACGAGTCCGTGACCAGTTCCTTGACTAAGCCACTTGAATGCTTTTTCAGGAGTTAGTAACTATCCTGAAATCCTAACCTTAGCCTTAACTGTTAGTTTGCCTTATTAAAACATATCCAGATGTTAAGAGCCCAAGGTACCACCGGCCCATCCCCACTCGCCCACGCTGCAGCTCCCAGAGCTCCCAGGCCCACTGATGGACACTCCCAACGGTGGGTCGGGCATGGAAAAATAATAGAATTAACGGTAATAATAAATCCATTACCATTAATTGATTCTGTTATTCCGAACGTGCCCTATGGTGACAGCTGAAAGACCCCAAGTGAAGCCGGGCACAGTGCCACTCTCAGAGGTGGGGGCTGCCCTGGGACAGTTCCCCCCCAGTCCCAAGCTCTCCCAGCCCAGGGTACAGCAGCCCCAGGCCTGCACTTCCAGAGCCTGAGGGGTTCATGGCTCAGGGCTGGGCTTCGGGGCTCAGAACCAGCCCCAGAGCCACCACCTGTGGGGGGGAACTGGGGGCCAAGCGGCCGTTCCCGGCCCCAGATGGGGCTGGAGCCATCGTAACATGCGGAACTGAAATAAAAGGTGTAAGGGTGGGGCTGAAATAGATACCATAGAGTAGGAGCTGAAATAAAGATCCTAGGGCTGGGGCACAAATACCAAACATGGGGCTGAGGATGAAACCATGGCAGAGCAGGAGCCAAAATAAAAACCCTGGGGGTAGGGTAGAAATAAATACTGTAGGGCTGGAGCTGAAATAAAGACCCTGGGGCAGAAATACAGACTGTAGGGCTGGAGCTGGAACGCTGGAGGGGAAATAAAGACCCTGGGGCTGGAGCTAAATACAGACAGCGGGGCTGGGGCTGACAGGACACAGAGCTGGAGCTGAAGTATCTGCTGAGGTGCTGGGGGTGAAATAAAGACCAGGGGCTGGGGCTGAAATACCGACCTTAGGGCTGGAGGTGATGGGACAGAGATGGAGCTGCACTCACTCTAGGGTGGGAGCTGAAATAAAGATTGTATGGCAGCGGTTGGAGCTGTGCAATGAAGACCTAGGGCTGGGGCTCAAACACAGACCATAATTCTGTGCTGGAGCTGAAATAAATTCTGTAGGGTTGGAGATGGAGCTGGAACGTCACAGAGCTGGAGCTGAAATAAAGACTGTAGGGCTGGAGTCAAAATAAAGACTGTAGGCCAGAAGCTGGGGCTGAAGCAAATACCCTGGGGCTGAAAGACTGAGCTTAGGGCTGGAATAAAGACTCTGCAGCTGGAGCTGAAACGATGGAGCACTGCAGGGCTGGAGAAGAAATGACAGAGCTGGAGCTGAAGCAAATATCATACGGCAGGGGCTGGAGCCGAACTGAAGATCCTGGTGCTGGGGTGGAAGCACGCTGCAGGGCTGGAGCTGAACTAAATACAGTGAAATAAAAACTGTAGAGCTGTACCTGGAGCTGAAACATCACAGAGCTGGTGCCGAAGTAACAACGGCTGAAGTAAATAGCTTAGGGCTGGAGCCCAAATAAAGGCCCCAAGACTAAAGCTGAAATAAATCCTTTTGGGCTAGAGCAGAAATAAAAGCTGAGGGGCTGGGGCTGAGCTGGAAGGCTGCAGAGCTGGAGCTGAGCTGCATGGTGCTGGGAGAGGTATGGCAGACAGGCAGCACCTGAAGGAGGATGAGGAGGGCATTGCTCCTGCAGGAGAGCTGGCAGAAGCACCCCACCATCATTCCACCTTCTTTGTATCTTTCCCCAAGGAGGGGGAGAACAGTGTTCAAGTCAACACCAGCTTTCAGGGCTGGGGACGCAGAGGGGGAGGAAGGGGCCCAGAGCCTGCAGCACCACAAGGGTTTGCCCAGGAACTGACCCTGAGCAGGTCCCCAGTGCCAGCTGAGTCACCTAGGAGCAAGGTGACAAGGTGGTAGCACCCAAGGTACCAGCGCTCAGCAAAACCCAGTGGGTCTCAGGGTGGTCAATGCTGCTGGTGGGACCTCAGGGACACTCCGGGGTTCAAAGGCATCAGGCAGGGACCCAGCAGCTGCCAGGCCCCTACCATTCACCCCCATGACCTCCCACTGCCAAACAGCCCCATCATGTCATTTCTGGATGGACCAGGGGGTTTCCCCCCACCACCACCTTGTTTTTCTTCATTATGGTTTGTTTTTCGCAGACTCTCACACCCAACTCAGCCCATTTGTTGGGATTCACCCTTTTTTGGCACTCTTGCTTTCATCACTGCAGGTTCCCGCCTGCACCCTCAGGTATGTCTCACTTCTAGAAAACCAAGATTTAAAGAGGCTTCCATAGAATCGCTTCCTTTTTTCCTCCTAAATACAGCAGAACCGGTCTGGTCAGGCTTTGGGTTACACTGACTACTCTTAGCTCACGTGCTGGGGTGGGTGGCAGCTAGGAGAGAAGATGATGTTCAGAGGAAGCTTGCAGCCCTTGATTTTCTAAGTCAGCCCTCCAGCTTCAAGCTGACAAAAACAGGGGCAGCTGCTTTGTGCCTTTGGGTGCCCAAGCTCCGATTCTCACCTTCTTCGGAGAGTGAGTTTGGAGGACAGTGGCACTGGATGACTTAATAGATTTAAAAAAAGGCAACAAAAATTTCTTTTTGAAGCAATTTCTTTATGTAGAGCCTGCTTTCTGCCACCCTGCAGAGCCCAGTCCCCCACACCAGGGAAAAGCAAGCAGCAAGAAGGGAAAAATCAAGGTTTTGGGTGCAAAAATCTTTGCCTGGTAGTTAAGTAGCCCGCAAGAACAGCCCCCAGGATGGGGTGCTTTGGCTGTTGGGGGTGAAGGGAAGCACCCAGTGCAGAGCAGGAAGGGCTGCTTTACCCAGGGAGCAGCCTGGGGCTTGATCCCCCCAGCCCAGCCCAAAGAGGGATGCATTTCTGTGGCTTTAACTCCCTCACACTGGCGAGTAGTTAGGCAAGAGCTGGAGAAGACCACGCTCAGCCTAGCGAGGCCAGCAGCACACAGCTCTGGCTGCTCAAAGCCAGGTCTACACAGGAGGAGCTCGCAGCTCTCAGACAGGCCTAGGTGTAAAGCACAAGCCACATGGGACGTAGTAGCCACCCATTCCAGCTCCTACCCCCTCCAGGAGCTGCAGCCACTTCACAGAGAACCTTCACGGCTGGGTTAGATGTTCTATAAACAGTTTAATAGAGTTCAACATACAAAGTCCTTCCTTCATCCACCTGAGCCTGCATCCTTCTCGGGGAGAGGTTGGCAGCCACAGCCCAATGAGCAGGGACACAGCTTCTCAGCATCTCTTCCCCCACAAACTCTTTGGGCTCCCCCCAGCAGCTGCATCTTCTCTCCTCAGGCAGAGTCATTTTGCCAGCATGTAGGAGCATCCTCCATGTCCTGTGGGTGAGAAGGGGGGGAAAGTTGCTGTGCCCACCTCCAGCAAGGGCAGGGGGCAAGGGCTCCTCCCCCCAACCCTCAAGGGGTTCTCCAACTCCTGGCATTGCCCAGGACCAGCACCAGGTACATCAGGGACCTGTGACCTCCAGAAACACCAGCTGTGCTTCAAAGCTCCAGCTCCAAGGGACAGAAACTGATTGAAGGGACTGCAAGGACCACTTGCCTGTTCAGAGGCTGCCCAGAACCCTTGGTTATCCATTTCGAGGGTCTGGATCCCCACTTCAGGGTCTCTTCTGTCCCAGAGGACCACCACATCCCGCCAGCCAAGCCTCTTGGTCCTCATACACTAGGGAGGAGAGCACGGAGGCTGCACCCATGCCCAGGTCCCTCTCACAGGGACCAGGGCTGTTTGTCCCAGCAGGCAGACAGACAGACATCACTCTTACCACCAGCATGACGATGGGAGCAATAATGATGCAGAGGCCACACACGACCATGATGGCCATGCCATACTCAGGAAAGCCGGGTTCAGGCAGGGGGGGCTCCAGGGTGTCCTCTGGAGCAGGGCACAGCAGTTAGCAGAGCCAGCAGGACACAGGGGCTCTACCCCATGAAGTGGCAGCCCCCCACCCCCTTGGGACACAGCAGGCAATATATAGAAAGCCAATAACACTTATCTGACCCCCTCTCTGCGCTTTCCAGATAACCCTTCCCTCCCTGTCCTACACCAAGGTCTCTCCAGCTTCAGTGCCCCCAGGCTGTGCAGAAGGACAGGGCACAGTTGTTGCTGGAATTGTACTTTCACATCAGCCATTACAAACTGGTCACCCCACCAGCCAAGACATCTCGCCCTCCCTTTGCACAAAGGATCTGGATCTGGTTGGTTACAAATCTACTCTTGCATCGCAGGCATGGAGCCACACACTGGTGAACCTCATGTTCCCACACCCCAAAGGGAAGCCTACCTCCCACGGCAAGAGAGAATGGGTCCACCTGGAAGTCTGAACCAGCCAAAGCCTTGTTTGGCCCAACTGAGAGCACAAGTGCCTCCAAAACCTCCAGGCTGGTCAGGGCAGGATACTGGAAGATCACATCCCCATGGCAGATCAAGGAGCCAGGCCTGTAGACAGGATTGGGAAGAGCTCCAGCAGCTGCCAGTCCCACCACAACCCCACAGCTACGTGCCAGGATGATGTCTCCACACTCAGGGAGGCATTGATTTTGCATCTGCTCTTTGGGGTGGGACATCCCTGGGGGACCAGCAAGTCACTGCCAAGGCAGTGGGTAAATGCTTGACCTCGGCTACCTGCTGCAAGCCCTTCTGTGGCTGAGACTGTACACCCGACGGCCATGACCTGTTGGTTGATGTCTGCAGGAGACCTCCCTGGATCCATACACCCTCGGCCTCACCCTCCTGCCCCAGCAGACCCTTTGCTCCCACTCACAGGAATCCTCTTATCACCACTTGCAGGAAGCTCCTGTGGTCCCTCAGGGCTCTCGCCACCTGGAAGAGAGGCTCTGCTCAGCTCCTCACCAGCCTTTCGGGTGTTTCACCCACCAGACCACCACTTTCACAGCCATGAGGGAGCTGGGACAGCCACTACAACAAGGCCAGAGAGCACCTCCAGGTCCCTGGCTGTGTTGTGGGGTCCTGAAGCACCATCAGCAGAGGGTCTGGTTTGGACAAAGCAGTCCCTCCTCCTCCGGTGGTCCTTGGTCTCCTTTTCTCAGCACCCTAGGACTACCCCATCCCACCAGCCAAGCCTACCGCATCCTGAAGATCTCTGCTGAGCTCCTGGTGCTCTACAGCAAGTGGATCCAGAAGGTCCTCACTGAAGTTTCTGTTGGTGATGAGGAAGGACACCGGGTAAACTTGCAGGTGAAGCCTGACCCCTGAAGGGGCAAGACACAAGCGTTAGGCAAGCAGAGCTGGCAGTGAGCCCCACCACACACAGGGAATGTCCTTACCCTCCACCGAGAGGGAGGTCAGGTCCACAGAGCAGGTCACAAGAGCTGTCAGGGCTTGCAGTATCTTTGCGACATCAGCATGGGCAATTGTGTCAAGGTAGATGTCTCCAGTGATCTCCAGGTCGCTACTGAGGTTTCTAAGGGGAGAGAAGGGCTCTAGGCAAGGCAGGAGAGCTGGGACCAGGCTCAAACACACCCTTGCTAGTCTTTTTCCAGCAGCTCACAACCACTCAGCCAAGGAAGGTGCTCAGTTATGGTATTTGCCATCAGCTGCACATCACCCTCCCAGGTTTCCTAACACAGTACAACTCATCCTCCCCATCTTTACAGCATCACTAATTAGCTGCAGAGCACACAACAGGTAGTGAAGGTAGTTTAATGATGAGCTTTGGAGAAGCTTAGCTGTGTCCCATACCTGAGCTGGGTGATGGTGAAGTTCCTCACGTGGTAGGTTGCATTGAGAGATTGAACCACCTGAGGAAGAGGAGACAGCAGCTCACACCCTGGCACTGCTTTAGTACACAGTATCCCACCACACAGGCAGAGCAGCAGCCAGCACCCATTTCCCCGGATGGTTCCCAGCATCATCCTTTGGAATAGCCGCCAAGGCTTGCCATACCTCACCAACCAGCCGCTCTAGGGAGTTTGGCCTGCCCCTCCCAAGTGGGAGGACAGCAAGAGAGAGGGACAGCTTCTCTGGGTCCAGGTTCTCCAGGCTGAAGCCTAGAAGGGTTCAGAAGACAGTTATGCCCACACCTGTTTCTACACCTTCCTTGGGACATATCATCAGCCATGAGCTCATCCTCTGCCACATGCTGAAAGCAGAAGCCAGCAGGGCAGTTGAGTGAAGATGAAGACGTATCCCTCTTCAGGTGGAAAGGGCTTGGGATCTACCCCCTCCCAGGAGGGAAGCAGATCAAGGAGGGGAAACCAGCAGAAGCACTGGACCACACAAGTCCAACTGCTGCAGATGTTGTCCCCAGCATCCTCAGCACTGGAGGGCTTTGCATGGGTCAGGAGAGGGGACATTAAGTGAAGGTGAAGCCTGAAGTCCAAACTGGGCAGGTTTCAGCTTTGATACAGCTGTAGGGAGCCACTCTGCTGTCAGACGATCTCCATGGCTTACCACCAGACTGGACAGATTGTGGCTCCAGTTGCCAGCTGAAGGTGCTCCTTCCCCTGCTGGCCTCTGTGATGACTGTCCGGATGAGGTGGGAGTTGGTGGGAGCATCCCCCTGGAACACAACCTCCCCTCGTACAACCACCGAGCCATTCCTGGGAGGTAGATGAAGGGATGGGCAGCCCACCTCCTCTTTGAGGGTGGCTTTACAGCCTCATCACCCCACATTAACACCCTATCCACAGAGAGGTCTCAGGAGGCATTGTCTGGAGCCTCAAACACTTTCAACAAGGATCTCTTGGGGCAGCAACCCTGGGGAGGGAGCACAGCCCCTCACGAGACCCACCTAGAGCATTTTGGTGGGCAAACTCTTCCTTCCAAGCCAAGCCCACCCCTCTCTGCCTATTGCCCCTGGGGCAGAGCCGCATACTCACATGAACTCGAGGACATTTGCCTGCAGGAAGGTCTTGTAGGTGGACAGCATTTCACTTAGCTGGAAGAAAGAAGCACTGGTCAACAGAGAAGCTTTTGCAGATTTCCCTGTGTGAATAGGGCAGGTATCAGGAGGTTTGCAGTACACGCAGAGGGGAGCCAGCTCGGTTTGCCCAGGGGTAGGGGACACCGGGGTGTGCCAAGCCTCCAGGGAAGGCCATGGCTGAGATGGCATGCCCACAGCTCCCATCAGCCTAGGGACAGCATCCCAGGAAGACTCCCATCAGCCCAGGAATAGCACCCACAGGGTGTGCCCTGCTAGCTGCCAGAGGTGAGGGGGGTCCAGCCCCTGGACCCAGCAGTACCAGTACCTCCACTGACCAGCTCCTGCACTCACCATCAGCCTCACTTCTTCCTCCAGCTCCCTGTAGCTCCCCGAAGCCTTGCTGCTCAGAGCCTGGGTGTAAGCGATGCCCGACAGTTGGAACTGCAAGGGCAGCACGTGCAGAGGCTGCGCAGGAGAAGAGAGCCCAGGGGAGCCAGGGTTGGCCATCATCACCAGCTCTGCTGGGGTGAAGACCTCTCCTGCAGCTGCAGGGAGATGCTGGGAGGTGACAGAGTGGCTGGACACGGACTGAGCATCAGGCATCCCTCCTGCTGATGCAGCCAAGCTTTGCAAGCTGAGCAGGGAACTGGCAGCAGGCACAGCTCCAGTGGAAGTCAACAGGTAAGATGGAGATGGCAAGCTGGTAGTGGTGTGGCATACAGCCTCAGAGCAGTGCTCCAGAGCAGGGTTGTTGGAGCTGGGGGGAGACACAGAGCCTGGGCTGGCACAGGTGGGCTCTGTAGGGTCTGTTGGAGCAGAAGTTGGTCCTACCAATGCTGCCCTGGGCTCGCTGCACCCAGCTTCTTCTGCCACAGCCACCGTTCCAGGCAGCATGCTCATCTCCACCACCTTCGTGGCCTGGCTTTGCCCTGCATCCTCAGAGGCTGTTGTGAGGAAGGGATCTGGATGCAGGGATGGCTTCTGGGTAGGTGACCCCAGGGGGGACACGTGTGTCACACCTGCAGCTCTTGGAGAGGGGGAAGCCATTGTAGCAGGTCCATCCTCACAGGGGGCTTTGGTTGCTCCAGGCTCTGGGATGGCATCAGGGACTGCCAAGCTCATCCCAGTCACATTGGGACCTGCAGCACTGGTCCAAGCTGGGGAGGGGTGGGCTTCAGTGGATCTCAGAGTCTGCTGTGCAGGAGAGGAAGACTGATCACTTGGTTTCTCCAAGGTGATGGCAGGTCCCCCTGACTCTGCTGAAGGAGGAAAGGGAGCCAGTACTTGCGGGTGATTGACACCCTGCACTGATGCCACACTGGGAAGTGATGCTAAGATAGTGGCCAGCAGTCCAGACACATTCCCTGGGACCTTGGCCAAGACAGTGTCCTCCAGCAGAGCAGCTTCACCATGCAGGAAGGTGCCAGCAGGCCATGTGTCCCAGAGCATCTCAGGTGTCACAGCAGAGGGTACCCACATGGTGCCAGGACGTGTTTTAGTCAAGCTGGACACCCTCTCTCCTGGCAGAGCTGAGGGCATCCCTGGAAGTGGCACTAGGTGAGGAGCAGCAGTGTGGTCCTCAACCCCAGACAGGCCAAGGCTTGGTCTCACCTCTTCCTTCTGCCCATTGCAGCTCCTCATTGTGGCTCCAGCAAGTGAGACTCCATACTGGACATCAGAGAAGCCACTGGCTGTAGATGGATCAGACACAGCCATGCTGCTGGGAGCCTGTGCTGCTGTCACAGCTCTGGCCCGAGAAGGCAAGTGGCTGGCTGTGACCACCGCAGGAGGCTCAGAGCTCACAGCCAGGCTGAGATCTGCTCTGTGGAGCACAGCCCGACAGTCAGGGCTTGCTCCAAGGGCCAGCATCTGGTCACCTCCAGACTGGTCCATGGTGCTGTAGGTCTGGGAAGGGGTAGCCATCGGTGTCCTTACTAGGACATCAGATGGGACCGGAGTCCCCTCAGCAGCCCCATCAGGTGGGACCAGCTGCGTGGGCACCCCCTCCAGCAAGGCAGCCCCCACAGAGGGGGCCGTGGGCAGGGAGGAAGGCTGCTGCCAGGCTGGGGAGGCTGCAGGCACCCGGGCAGTGCCCAACCCAAGCCCTTCCCCATGCCCAGATCCAGGCTGCTGCTGTGGAGAGGTCCGAGCTGTCGAGGGAGAAGCAGCAGCTGCAGTCAGGGTCCCCAGGCTCCATCCCTCCGGACCCGTACCGCAGGACACATCTCCTTCCACCCCTGGGAAGCAGCCCGGGGTGCCCACAGAGCCCACCACTGCCCTCCCACGCTGCCCCATTGCCACATAGGTGGGCAGGTCCCCACGTGTTGCCACCAGATCGTCACTTGTCACTGGCTGGGAGGCTGAGGAGCCCAGCCGAGTGTGGGAAGGAGGCGTGGAGCCTGGAGGAGCCCAGGATGGAGCAGCCAGGGACCCCAGGCTGCACAGCAGAGCAGAGGCAGCCAGGCAGATGGCCAGCACCAGGAAGGCTTTGCACCGCAACCTGCCAGTGGCCACAGGGGCAGCAGGACCCAGGGCCATGGCCTCAGCCACTTCTGTCTCACCACAGAGCATCATTTTGGGCTGTAGGGTGGTGACATCCGTGGGGTCCGGTGGTTCTGCCCCTCGGCTCTGCTTGGGAGAGGCCACAGGGAGAGCCCAGCTGTGGACAAGTACAGCAGGAGCTTTAGGCTGGGTCCCCTCTAAGCTCTTTTCCCCCAGCCACAGCAGCTGGCCCAAACCCAGAGCATCCCACGCACCAGAGCCAGAAGGTCCCTTGTCCAAACCTTCCCCCCC